>ERZ833515.224-NODE-224-length-54724-cov-12.649070_pt1 | contig 54724 bp, 49 predicted proteins | sample MGYA00519949_ERZ833515 | MGnify/ENA primary metagenome ERZ833515 (study PRJEB31850, sample SAMEA3708741) | human gut metagenome | biome: human gut; feature: human-associated habitat; material: faeces | place: China | collected 2014 ...
GGCCGCCGGGATGCGCGGCCCATGCCGTACCAGAACATATTGCTGCCGATGCTGCCGCCGCCGCGCCGCGGGGGACGCGGGCCGCGGGGACGCAGCACTACCGTGGTGATCCAGATGATAAGGATCACCGCAAAGATCAGAAGAATCATGCCCATCACATCCACCCCGCCGCGTGCGGTCGTGTTGGCGGCGTAGCCGCTGTCCAGCGTCACACCGTAGATGCTGCACAGCCGGTTGGCCAGCGCCTGCACGGTCTTTTGGGTGCCGGTGTCATAATCGCCGGTAGCCCAATAGGGCTCCATGTACTCGTCCAGAAGGGAACCCAGCGTACTGATGGACAGGCGGCTTTCCAGCCCGGAGCCGCGCATGATGTAGTAGTCGCCGCCGTCGGCCTCATAGGGGGCCAGCAACAGCAGCACACCGTTGTTCTGGTCGGCAGAGCCAAGCTCCCAGTCGTTAAAGACATTGTAGGCAAAGCCTTCCATTGTCGTGTTGCCCAGCAGCTCATCGACCGTGTAAACGCCGATCTGCGCGCCGCAGGCGTCGGACAAGCTGATTGAAATGTCGTTGATGTAGCTTTCCGTTTCGGCGGAAAGAATGTCCGCGTGGTCAGCCACGGCGTTTTTCTTATCCACCTGCACGCGGGGTGCTGCCCAGACGGGCAGCGCCGCCAGCACCAGCGCTGCCAGCACCGCACCTGCGGCCGCCGCGCGCCCGGCAAATGTTTTCAGTTTCATAGCGTTTCCTTTTGTTGTACGCTTATCCAAGCAGTGTGAATGTCGGCATCGTCTCAACCCCCCACAGGGCGCCAAGCTGCGCTGTGGGGAAGGCGGTGGAATTTACAACAGCGGCATACTTGTTGTATTTTGTAAGATACTCCCGCACGATGATATTTTCGTATGAGGTGAACTCATCGTGCGCAATGTCCAGTTCTCTGCGGTCCTGCTTATCCCTTTGGGCATGCGCCGTTTTATAGGCCAGTTCGACCGCATTGACCATCTCGCTGTGTACAGTCGGCTGCTGACGGCTGATGTCTCCGATATACTCGTTTACCGCCTTCTGCGCCTGCTGTACCGCTGCGTTATCCTCACCCAAGATTGTTCCTGCCTCGGCAACGACCTGTGCGGCGGCCTGCGCCAGTCTGCCCGTATCGGTTCTGCCGCTGTTTGTTGTACACATCTCGGTATAGGAGGCAACGGCCGCCGTTTGTGTCCCTTTCAGCCTTGCGCCGCCGATGCCAAACACCGACACAAGCGCCAGCGCGACAAGCACCAGCGATGCCACACCGCGCTTTTTGGCGGGTGCAGGCAGCTTTGTCTCGGCCTCGCCGAGAATTTCCAGCTGCGGGCCATGGATGGTAAAGGTTTCCTGTTGTTCGAGTTGCATTTGTTTACCCCATCATGTCATAGTACCGGATATGCGCAGGGCGGCCGGGAAGCAGATGCCAATTACGGGGCGTCAATTACGCCGCCCCCGCGGCAATTTTCAGCTGTTAATCTCGAGCATCTTCTGGCGCAGTTCGCCCTCAATGCGGCCCAGCTCCTGCTCGGCATTGGCGCGCTTGACCTTGCCGTCGGCACGGATCTTGTTCAGCTCGTCCAGCGTTTCGATCAGCTGCTTGTTCGTCTGCTGCAGGGTCTCAATATCCACAATGCCGCGCTCGGACTCCTTGGCGATCTCGATAGTGCCCTGCTTGAGGGTGGCGGCGTTCTTTTTCAGCAGCTCGTTCGTGGCATCGGTCACAGCGCGCTCGGCCTGCATGGCCTGCTGGCTGTGGGCAATGCCCAGCGCCAGCACCATCTGGTTCTTCCACAGCGGGATGGTGTTGACGATGGTGGTCTGGATCTTCTCGGCCATCATCGTGTCATTGGACTGGATCAGCCGGATCTGGGGACCCATCTGGATGGAAACATTGCGGGTCAGCTCCAGATCGTACAGCTTTTTCTCAAACCGGTCGCAGAGATCGGCCAGATCGCGGGCCGCCTGTGCATCCTCGGGCAGCTGGGTGCGCTGGGCCTTCTCCTGCGCAGCCTTCAGGTCGTTGGCGCGGACCTCGGCCAGCTTCTTTTTGCCGGCCAGAATGTACATCGTCAGCTCCTTGAAGTAGACAAGGTTCAGCTCATACATCTTGTCCAGCATCGTGATGTCCTTCATCAGGGTGACCTGATGATCCTCCAGCTGGGCCTTGATGCGCTCAACATTCTTGTCGGCGCTGTCGTAGCGGGTCTTGAGCTGCTCGATGCTGTTGGTGGTCTTTTTAAAGAAGCCGAAGATGCCCTTGGGCTGCTCGGCACCGGCGTCAAAGCCCTGCAGCTCGGAGATCAGGCTCGTGATCAGCTCGCCGGTTTCCCCCATGTCCTTCGTCTTGACGCGGGAGAGCGCCGTCTCGGAAAAATCGCTCAGCTTTTTCTGGCTGGCAGCACCATACTGCAGCACCATCTGGGAGTTGGTGATGTCGATCTTCTCAGCGAAGTCATTCACCATCTTCTGCTCTTCGGGGGAGAGGGGGGTATCCTCAACCTGCATGGGGGTTGCCTTTTTGCTCTCCTCGATGACCTTTTCATCCGCAGCGGGGTCCAGCGTCAGCGTGGGGGCCGCCGGGGCGGCGTCAAAGGTCAGGGAAGGGGCGGCGGGGACATTCAGTTCATTGTTCAGATCAGCCATTGGGTTTCATCCTTTCTCGTATCCATTATTTCGCAAGGTTCTGGCTCTTCAGGATACTGTCCAGCACCTCAATATCAGTAGAAATATCCATTGCCTCTGCGCTGTACAGCGCGTCTAGCTGGTTCTCAAAGGCGGTTGCGGTGGTCGCGGCGTTGCGGCGCAGCTCCGATTCGATCTGGGCGGCATTCTCCCCCTTGACGCCGTTTTGCTCCAGCGCAGCATAGGTGGCCATCAGCTTTACGGTCTCCGGCAGGTAATAGCGCGCAAAGCGGTCGATGGAACGCGCTTTATCGGGCGTTTTTTCAACCACAGCGGCAATGCTGCGGCCTGCCTTTTCCATCCGCTCCATCGCAGCGGAAAGCTGCGGGTCAGGGATCGCTTCGTTCAGCTTGTGCAGTGCATCCAGATTGGCGGCAATGCCGTTGAGCATCGCGTCGACGTCCTCGCTGCCCGTGGCGTAGGCGACGGGCACCCGCACGACGCGGGTGGGGCAGAAGCGTGTGCCCGCGAAGTAGGCCGCCGCGCTCAGAACTGCCGTCAATATCAGGCCGCCCAGCGTGTAGATGGGCAGCAGCAGTGCCATGATCGGCCACACCAGCGCCGCCATATAAATGGGCAGCACCGGGCGTTTGGTTTTTTCCTGCCATTTGCTCATGCAGGCACCTCCCGTATTTTCATTCCGCAGGGGCGGATTTCTTGTCCGCCCCTGCGGGAGTCTGACACAAATTCATTATAGAACAAAATCCGTTCACTTGCAACCATCCGCGTGCAAAAATGGTGCCAGCGCCGCGCCCCAGACCGCCTGCAGGCGCGCAGGGGACCATGCGGCATTGGCGGGGCTGGTGCTGGGCAGCACCACAGCGGGCAGGTGGGTCAGAGGCTCTGCATATTTTGCGTAGATACGGCCGGATGCCGCGCCATTGCAAAAGACCGCCTGCACCCCCAGCTGCCGGATCAGCGCCGCCACATCGTTCGGCACTGCGTTGCGGATGGACGCATCTGACGCCCCGCGTATGTCGCAGGCGCCGATGGTATCCCAAACGGCCAGACCGTGGCGCAGGATGATGCGCTTCTTCGCCTCAAGGTCCGCCCAATCGGGCACAGGCTCGCCGGTCACAGCGGCAAGCATCGGCCAAAAGCGGTTCTGCGGGTGGCCGTAGAAAAAGCCCTGCTCCCGGCTTTTGGGGCTGGGAAAGCTGCCCAAAATCAGTGCGTTGGCCTGCGCCCCGTGCAGCGGCGGCAGGCCCGGCCCCACATGGGTGTACTCAGCCATTTAAAACGCCTCCGGCCAGAGGGTACGGCACAGCTCCGCAATGCCGTGCGGCTCGGCATCGGGGCCGATGCGGTCTGCGGCGGCCTTTGCGGCGGCGCTGCCGTTGCCCATGGCAATGCCCAGCCCCGCCGCCTGCAGCATCGCCACATCGTTGTCCCCATCACCCACGGCCACGCATTCCGCCGCATCAAGACCGGCGAGCCTTGCCAGCTCCCGCAGACCTGCGCCCTTGTCAACGCCCTGCTGCAAAATATCGCAGCCGTCACCGCCGGGGTAGGAGAACAGAAACCTCAGCCCCAGATAGCCGTATTTTTCCTGAAACCGGTCGGCCATCTCCTGCGAAAGAAAGCCGAACGCGCCGAACGGCATCTCCTGCAGATGCTGGTCCTGATCCTCGCCGTCCACGATGTTGAGCGCAAGGTTTTTCTCCCGCTCACGGCGGGCGAATTCCTCATAGCCGAGGTAGGCGTAGTTCGCATCATGGAAAGTGAAACGCAGGGGCAGCTCATGATCCTCAAAAAAATCCACCAGCGCGTACATTTCCTCGCTCGTCAGCCGGTGCAGGGCCAGATCGCAGCCCTTGTAGTCCACCAGCTGCGCGCCGCCGGCGCAGACCCAGTAATCGGGGCGGATGCTGCGCAGCAGCCCCTTGCCCACGCCGATGCGCCCGCGCCCGGTGGCGATTGCGATCTTGACGCCCGCCCTCTGCACAGCACAGACCGCCTCGGCGTTTTCCTTCGGCACGCGCTCGCAGCTGCCGGGGCGCAGGGTACCGTCTATATCGAGTAAAAGAAGTTTGTATTGCATAAAAGTTGACCTTTCCTAGTTTTCCTTGGCCGCCTCCCTCGCAGAGGGAGACAAGTATTTGATTGATTTTATTATACCAAAGTCTAACCCTATCCCGCAAGGCATATTCTGCCTTGGGGTGATGTTTGTGCAGCTGGATCTATCGCGTTCCCGCAGGCGGCGGCGCTGGTGGCTTTTGCCGCTGGTGCCGGCCGCGCTTTGGCTCTGCCTGCCGCGGCTGGCGGCAGTTCTGCCCGCAGCGGCGGCCCGGGCCGACCGGGTCATCGGGGCACGGTACACTGCGCGGCTCGATGCCCTGCAGCAGGAAAATTTTGCGCTGCATCAGCGTCTTGCAGCCAGCGCAGACGCAGTTGCCGAGAATGAGGCCCTGCGCAGCCTCCTTGGCAGCGGGCGCACCGTCGGCTGCGTCACCCCGGCGCGGGTGCTGGCCCGGACGCCGGGCGGCCTTACGCTGGCCTGCCCGGATGCCGCGCCCGGTGCCGCCGTGCTGGACGCGGGCGGGCGGTACGCGGGGGCCGTGACTGACTCGGACGGTGATTGCTGCACCGTAGCTTTTACCGCAGCAGCCGGGCTGTGCAGCAGCTGCGTTGGGCTGGCTACGCCGGGAAACTGGGTGCTGACCGGCCTGCCCGCCGACTGCACGCTGACCGCCGGGGAGATCGTGACCACCCCGGGCGGGGACTGGCTGGGTATGCTGGCCGCAGCCCCGGTCCCTGATGCGGACCGGCTGACGGCATCCGCCCCGCTGACCGATACCGCCGACCTGCACGCCGCCGTATATTTTGTGCGCACCGATTGATATTTTGTCGAAATTCCGCTATAATAAATGTGTTTGAAATCCACGACATGAGGTGATCCCATGGCCAACCGCAATAAATCACACCGCCGCGCCCGCGTTGCGGTGCTGATGGTACTGTGCAGCGCGGTATTTGCCGCCTTTTTTGCACGGCTGGCCTGGATGCAGTTCGTCAAGGCTGACTATTACGCCGACAAGGCCGCCGAGGCCAGCTCGGCCAGCTATACCGTCACCCAGCACGCCGCGCGCGGCCCCATTCTGGACGCGGGCGGCACCATGCTGGCCCGCGATGCCACCGTATACGACATCTACCTGCGCATACCGGCCCCGCCCGGCACCGACCTGCGCAAGACCGTACAAACCATAGAGGAACTGACAGGCAGCAAGGATGTGGAAACACAGCTTGCTGCCTTTTGTTCTGCCGCCTCGGCAGGGGAGCTGGCGGTGGCCCGGAACGCGGACAGCGCCCTGCTGACTGCGCTGTACCGGGCCGGTCTTGTCCAGAGCGGTGCCGTGCGGCCTGCGGCCCGGGGCGTGCGCAGCTGGCCGGACGGTGCGCTTCTGCCCCACGCGCTGGGCTTTACCGGCCCCCTGACTGCCGAGCAGTGGCCCGCCGCCAGACAGCGCGGCCTTGCCATGGACGCCGTCATCGGCCAGAGCGGGCTGGAGGCCGCCTACGACGCACTGCTGCGCGGGCAGGACGGACGGTTGCTGGTCAACATCGGCTTTGACGGCACGGTGCGCCGCACCGTCCAGCTGCGGGAGGCCCGCCCCGGGGCCGCACTGGTGCTGACCGTAGACAGCGCACTGCAAAAAACGCTGCAGGATGCCCTGCTCGGCCAGATCAACACCCTGCGCACAACCCGGGCCGCCGGAGCCGGGCGGGAATGCCGTGCCGGGGCTGCCGTGGTAGTCGATGTACGCACAGGCGGCATTTTGGCGGCAGCAAATGTGCCGGGGTTCGACCTGAATGCCTACCGCGCCGACTACACTGCGCTTTTCGCCGATGCCGCCGCACCGCTGCTCGACCGGGTCTGTCAGGGGCTGTACGCCCCGGGGTCCGCCTTCAAGCCGGCGGTTGCCGCAGCGGCACTGACAGCAGGCATCGACCCGGCCGCCACCGTCAGCTGCACCGGCCGTTACGGCTTTTACAGCGGCTACCAGCCCGGATGCCTGCAGTACGGCCACAGCGGCCCGGTCGATCTGCGCACCGCTCTGGAATACAGCTGCAACATCTTTTTTTACGATGTTGGGCGGCGGCTGGGTGTGGATAGCTTTTCCGCCATGGCCCGGCGGCTGGGGCTGGCCGCCCCCACCGGCGTGGAAATTGCCGAGGCGCACGGCCGCCTGACATGGACGACCGATGAAAACTATCAGGCCGGCCTGACCCTGATGGCCGCCATCGGGCAGGGGAACACCGCCGTGACCCCGCTGCAGCTGGCAGCCTATGCGGCGGCGCTGGCTAACAGCGGGCAGCGCCCCGCCTTGCATTTTGCCGACCGGGCCGTCAATTCCGCCACCGGCGAGGTTCTTTGGCAGTATCCGGTCTCTTTCACCGAGATACCGGGCGGCGAAGCGGTGTTCGGCCCGATCCGTGATGGCATGAAGCGCATGGCGCAGACCACCCGCATCCTGCGGGAGGCTCCCGTCCTGTGCGCCGCCAAAACCGGCAGTCCCCAGCTGGCAGACACGCTCCCCGATGGCGGGCACTATGTCAACTCGGTGCTGATCGGCTACGCCCCCGCCGACGCCCCGCAGATCGCGGCGGCCGTTGTGCTGGAATACGGAGGCGGCGGTGCAAACGCCGCACCGATCCTGCGGGCCGTGCTGGATGCGGTGTTCGGCGGCTGAATCGTTTCCGCGTTTTTGATACCGCTGCGCCCCGGTTGGGCGGCCTGCCGCTGTGGCCGCAGCAAAAAGTGTCCCGCATCGTGATTTTCTTCAAAAAAGACCTGTTATATTTTACGAAAAAGCCAGTTGCAGTCCGGCCGGAAGTGTGTTAAAATAAGATAGGATAGTGTAATGCAACTGTGGAGAGGAGCCGACATGAACGCACAGTGTATCATGGTCTGCTCCGGCAAGGGCGGTACCGGCAAAAGTACGGTTTCTGTACTGCTGGGTGCCTGCCTTGCACGGCTGGGCCGTAAGGTCCTGCTGATCGAGCTGGACTCGGGTCTGCGCAGCGTGGACATTATCGCAGGCGTCTACGGCCGCACGGTTTACGACATCGAGGATGTCCTCTGCGGCCGGTGTGAGGGTGCCAAGGCTGTGGTGCCCAGCCCGCTCTACCCGGGGCTGTCGGTCATCAGCGCCCCCTATGAGGGCGGCGCGGTAGAGGCCGCACCCCTGGGGCGGCTCCTTGTCGCCATGCGCCCCTATTTTGATTATGTAATTCTGGACACCGCCGCCGGCATGGGCGCGCCGTTTACAGCGGCCGCTGCCGTGGCGGATAAGGCCCTGCTGGTACTGACCCCCGACGCCGTGGCCCTGCGTGACGGCAAGATCGTGGCAGACCGCCTGTTGGCCGGGACCCGCCCGCAGAGTGCTGTGCGGCTGGTCATGAACCGTGTCCGGCGGGAGAGCTTCGGGAAAAACGCCTCGGTAGCCGATCTGGATGAATGTATCGACACCGTGGGTGCCCAGCTGCTGGCAGTCATCCCCGAAAGCCGCACACTGCAGCTGGCCGGTGCCAACGGCACGATACCGCCCGCCGGGGATCCCGCTGTCATTGCCGCGCAGGCAATGGCAAAACGGCTGTGCGGGCAGCGCGTACCCCTGACCTTTTGATGAACAATTCTGCTGCGAAGGATGGTGGCATTTTTATGACGATCGCATTGATAGCCCATGACGCCAAAAAGGAATTGATGGTGCAGTTCTGTATGGCTTACCGCCATATTCTGGAACAGCACCGTCTGCTGGCGACCGGCACCACCGGCCGTCTGGTCGAGGAGAACGCCGGACTGAAGGTCACAAAATTTCTCCCCGGCGGCCATGGCGGCGCCGAGCAAATCGTAGCGCGCATCGCCTGTGAAGAGGTGGACATGCTGCTCTTCTTCCGCGACCCCATCAGCGCCAAGCCCAATGAGCCCAATGAGATGAACCTGCTGCGCATCTGCGATGTCCACAACATTCCTGTTGCCACCAACATTGCCACCGCCGAAGTCCTGATCCACGGTCTGGAGCACGGCGACCTCGACTGGCGCACCATCATCAACCCGCAGCATTGAAGTAACGACTTGATACAGGGCGTTCACCGAAGACTAAAGAGACAAGTTAAGAATCCACACGCAGGCCCCTCCGCCATCCGGCTCCGGGGCCTGCTTTCTTTTTTGTTTCCAATCCTCTCTCATTCTGTCCCATGCGGGAAAACATGAGATAATGCGTTGATTTTGCTTGGTGTGGACTTGGAATGTTCTTGGAGTTGGCTTGGAGATGCACGAGGGGGCGAGCGGAACGGAGTGGAGCGAGCTCCTATGCGCTCTCTTGATTTCCTCTGCGCCTTTCTGGATTTTTTCGTGTGCCCGCGCATATAGTACGGTCAATAGAAAATCGGAAAATGTGGAATTCTGTTTTGCCTCTTAATACGTCTTTATGCCATTACAGCGATAAATCTATGAGGCAAGCAAAAATTCAAGATTTTCCAAAAGGCACACTGAAATTCCACTTTTTCCAAATTTCGCTCTTTTCAATTCGATTTTTGGAAAATGTGGAACAGAGGTTTGCCCCAAAAGGGCACAGGTGATTTTCCTTTTTCTTCGGTGAACGGACGCCCCAAATTTACAACAGGGAGCGTCAAAGAAATGCGAAAACAAGTCCAAAAAGAGCGCTGTACCAAAATCATGCTCACCAAATGTAAGGCCGTCTGCTGTCTGTATGACAAAGTGCAGCTTGCCGCCGCGAAAATGCTGGATGCAGAACCGGCAATTTTTCAATTTGAATGTAATGTTTCTATCCTCTGCAATGATATTCCTGCCAACGACTTAAATCTTCCCAGCGAAACCTACACCACAGATTTTGTTCTGCACTATGACGATGGGCACACGGCAGTCCGTGAGGCTGTCTTTCGGTCTTATTTAAGCCGCCCCTCGGTTGCTGAAAAGCTGGAACTGTCCCGCCGATACTGGCAGCAGCAAGGCATCTCCGATTGGGGTATCATCATCGACAAGGAGGATACCAGCCATGAGGAATCTTGACATCCTTGCCGCTGAAAACGGCGAACACATCCGTGTCCTGCTCTGCGGAGAAGAACAGAGCTATGTTGTCAACTGTCAACACTTTCGGATGCCGTACCCTGTTGCATCAGATTTGCTTGCAGAATTGCAGCCCATCCCTGCCGAAACATACTCTGTTTTTGTTCTGGATGAAGACATCACCAACCGCCAGCGCGAGGGACGCAACCGCAAGCTCGACATGATTGCGCCGCTGTTAGTGGATACCTGTATCTATGATAAGTCCTACCGCAATGAGGTTGTCCTCCAGATAGCTGCCGAGCATAATATTGCCCGCCGCACTGTACTGCAATATCTCTGGCGCTACTGGGTATACCAAAGTAAAAATGCACTTTTACCCGCAGAGCGTCCCACACCAGAACAGCATGAGCTTACTGCCGATGAAAAGGCTATCCGCTGGGCGCTGAACAAGTATTACTACACTCCGCAACGGCAGAGCTTGCAGACCGCCTACAAAATGATGCTGCGTGCAAAATACTGCGATGCACACGGTACTTTGAAGCCGGAATCCCCCACGTTCTGGCAGTTCCGCTATTTCTTTCGTAAGAACCGTGACCCCATCAGCGAGACCATCAGCAGGCAGGGACTTAAAGCCTATCAGCGCAATCATCGTCCGTTTACCGGCTCGGTCTGTGATTATGCGCACACCATCGGCGTGTATATGACCGATGCCACCGTTGCCGACATCTACATTGTCAGCCGCCTTTCCCGCAAACCCATTGGTCGACCTGTCATTTACACAATGGTCGATGCCTACAGCCGCCTGATTGCCGGCGTATATGTCGGTCTGGAGGGCGGACAATATGCACTGCGCCTGCTGCTCCAGAACACTTTTACGGATAAGGTCAGTTTTTGCCATCAGCACGGGATAGACATTGACCCGCAGGACTGGCCGAGCCACCACCTGCCCACCAAAATTATGACAGACCGGGGCAGTGAGTTCACCAGTGGCCCGCTGGAAAATCTGTGCGAGAGTTACCACATCGAGATTGAAAATCTTCCTGCTTATCGCCCGGATTTAAAAGGTGTAGTTGAAAAGCTGTTCGATTTGATGCAGAGCGCCTACAAGCCGCTACTTAAAGGTAAAGGTGTCATCGAAACCGACACACAGGAACGCGGTGCGCCGGACTACCGCAGACAAGGCACATTGGATTTAGAGCAATTTACCGCCGTTGTTCTGCGTTGCGTCCTGTTCTACAATGCGAAATCTGTACAGACAGGTTTTACCCGCACTCCCGCCATGATAGAAGCCAACACGCCACCGCTGGCAGCAAGTATCTGGTCGTTCTGTGAGGCACAGGATGATTGCCCTGTGCATGAGGCCACAGACAAAAAGCTGCTTTATACGCTGTTGCCCCGTACAGAGGGCAGAATCACACAGCGTGGGTTGGAAATCTTCGGTCTGCGTTTTTCAAACTGCACTTTTAAAAAGCGTTTTGTCGCTGCCGGTCTCGGCGGGCGGGAGACTGTACAGGTTGCCTATGCGCCGGAATGTATGGATACCGTGTGGTTGTATGAAAACGGCACTTACTCGGCTTTTGACTTGGTGCAAAAAGCCTATCTGGGCAAATCACTGGCAGAAATTGCGGACGCACAACAGCTGGAAAAAGTAGAGCGCACCGATTGGAAGAAGCAGGAATTGCAGGCACAGCTTGACCTTATGAGCGATATACAAGCCATTGCAGACTGCTCCGAACGCACAATGCCAGACCGCAGCAATATCAGCAAGCAGATACAACGAAACCGCAGCACAGCCCGCAAGCAAGAAAGCGTATCTCTGATGGATTTACTGGCCGAACAACAGGAGGACGATTTCGATGCACGCTGATTATATTGTAAATCCGCTTTATGACAACAACCCATTCATCGAAGCTCTGCCGCCGATGCTGTCTGGCAGAGACTTGATTCACGCTCTGGCGGTCATCCCGCCCTATAGCGATAGTGACCGTGACCGCAGCACCGGGGAGCGTTTGCAGCTGTTGTCCTCGCTGTACGAATTTTATCAGCCGTTGTCCATGACGATTGACCTGTACTGCGAAGTCTACACTGCCATGCAGCATTGCTATGGGCAGTATTCAATCCAGAGCGAAGCTGCCGCCATGCAGAATGGTTACTCGATGATGCACGGCAATGCTCTTGCTGCATCCATCGGCGGCGGCAATTCTTTTTCAGTCATCGGTGTATCAGGACTTGGCAAGTCCACCGCATTGCAGCGTGTATTATCGTTATATCCGCAGGTCATCGAGCACACTGTGTATCATGGGCAAAAGTTCTACTGCCACCAAATCCCTTACTTGGTTGTGCAGACCCCGCATGATGCGTCTATTAAAGCTCTGATTTTGGATATTTATTTACAGATTGACAGCCTGATTGGAACCTGCTACCAAAAGGATGCCCTATCGCGCAGATTGAGCATTGATGTTCTTGTCAGCCAGCTTAACCAAATTGTGCGCGTCAATCATATAGGGTTACTGGTGATAGACGAGTTGCAGAACATTACCTATCATAAAAGTGATGGCGGTATACGCTTTTTGAATTTTCTCGTTCACCTTATCAACGGGGCAGGGGTAAGTGTCTGCATGGTCGGAACACCGCGCGTTTTGCAGGTATTGCAGCAGGAGTTTCGCGCCGCACGGCGTACCACTGGGCTTGTCTATGACCGATTGCCCAACGATAAGGAATTTTCATTGCTCCTGCATGGGCTATGGTATTATCAGTACACGCAATATGTCACCGACCTGACTCCAGAGCTTACAAACTGGCTGTATCGCAAGACACAGGGCATCCCGGATATACTCTCCAAATTGCTGTATAATGCCCAAAAGCAAGCTATTCTTGATGGACGCGAAAAGCTCGACTTAGAGGTTTTTGAAAGTGCATTTATAAAAAATCTGGGGATGGTGTCAGAATACATAAGCGAGCTTTCCACCAAGCCCGTTGTTAAGCGGCAGGCAAAGACCTCGCCAGAGGTATCCGTAGGTTCCGCAGCCCCCTCCAAGATTGTTGGAAATGATATACGGGTGCTGCTCAAAAAAGCGAAAAAGTGCGGCGAATCACCTGTATCTGCTTATGCTGAGTATATCAAGGGCGAGGTAGCAATATGATTAGCTTCTTTCCCTCGCCGTACCCTGATGAACTATGGTACAGCGTCATTTGCCGCTACCATGTTCACAGTGGCAACTACTGTGCTAAGCACACCCTGCGGCAGCTATATGGGGACAATTTCTGTGCTCCCAGTCTAATGCTCTGCGGGCCTATAAATACGCTGTTGGCACAGCTTCCGCAAGGGTTCTTGTCTGCAAAGGATGTTGTAATGCAGCAAACATTTTATCCCTATTACGCGCGGTTTTTCCCTACGCAGCGTAAGCGTTCCACCTATGCCTATGTTGTCAATGGCAATCCATTAGCTGTACATCGGATGGGCATTTCACAGGCCACCAGAAATCATTGCCCCGTAATGCGCTATTGCCCCGTCTGCTATCAAGAGGACTTGCAACTATATGGTGAGCCTTATTGGCATCGCAGCCACCAATTGCCGGATATGCGGATTTGCACCAAGCACTGCTGTTGGCTGGTCGATACCGATGTCACATACAACAGCACACGGCAGCAGGAACTATTTCCTGCAACATTCACCATGCGGCTTAAAAAGCAGCCAGCAAAACCCGTGCCGGATTGCCTGCTGGCATTAGCTTTATTGCTACATAATACTTTGGATTCCAGTTTTGATTATAGAGATGGCTCTGTTTACCACGCCGTCCTTGACTGCGCATTACGTTCCCGTGGCTGGCGTTCCCTGACCGGTGGACGTACATACGCCACCAAAATCGAAAATGCACTTTTAAACCTATATGGCAGTTATGTTCCTGCGACTGACATATCCGCAAAGCAGCTGCACGCCACACTATGCAACAAGTCCGTTGCACCGCGATATGTTCTGCAACTTGCCGTTCTGCTGAGACTGTCTCTCTATGACCTGCTGCACGCGCCCGATGCCGTGCCAGACTATAAGGCCGAGATGAAAGCAATGTATCAATCAGGAGCCACCATGTACCATATAGCGCAGCTGTACGGCATGGACGCAAAGACTGTGGCAAGATGGGTCAAATAGTTCCCCCTTATAAGAAACAAGCCCTCCACCTTTGCTGGTTGAGGGCTTGTTTCTTTCGTTGGCATCGTTGGTATCGTTGAATCACAATTACCCCATTAAAAGTACCGTTGATTTCGTTGACTTATCACTCACATTTTAATTTCGTTTAGGCTGATATGCGTAGCACCCAGAGCAGTTTTAAATCATTTTCTCAGAACATAGGAACTCGCAAGCCAAGCTGCGGTAATAATGTTAGGTAGTATGCTGTCAACCACAGGCCACGCTCAAATAACAGGTATTTTATTCTGCACTATTTAAAAAGCATTTATATTAACCATAGTTGATGTATATGCTTTTATCCAGACCAGCCAAAAACATCGCATATAAGAATACATTCTGGAAAGCGTCATTCTACCACTATGTTTCGATGTTTCCAATGAGTAAGTGCTCACGGTTAGGTTTTCCCGTTCTGAGAGCAGCCATGAGGCTGCTCCACCAGACCGTATTACCAACGGTTGCAACGGTAAAAAGTAAGGGGTTGCTCAATATATGTTCTTTCCCTCCTATATTCTTATGTTGTAGATTCCACTGCACTATTTTATAGTATCGCAAACTCAATCATAATTGGATTGCCTTTATCATTCGACCTTCAAATCAGCATAATCAGCTTCCGCCGCATCCAAAAGTTTTAACGCTTCCCGTGAGAAGCGAAACCGTTCTCTTTCGATTTCCTCACTGTCATCACCACTATAGCACGCAGGACACTTTTCTATATATTCTCGATACTGTTGCACCATGAGCTGCATCTCAAGCACCTTTTTTTGAGTTGTTCGTTGCTTGGCATTGTATGATAGCTCTCCAAAAACCTCCAGAAAATCTATAAATTGTTCCCGATTTTTTAGCAATTGGTTAAAGTAGAACACTATATCATACGGCGAGTCGATATATTTTTCATTAATTTCACAACATTCGTCATCTTCTTTGATGTCCTCCTCACCGCACGAACTCTTTCCTCCCATAAAACTAATGAGACAAATCGTTTTAAGTGCTTCTTCTGAAAGCCCACCAATTTGTTGGCACACCTGCTGTATATTTATATTAGGTGATTTCACATCGGTCAATCCGAGCAAATAGTCTGTGGAAACATTGAAATACTGTGCCAGCTTTACTAAATTTCCCGCCTTTATCTCGCGCTTCTCATTGTGATACTGCGAAAAAGTGTTGGATGGAATGCCCGTCTCAATTGAGATTTGTTTTTGCTTTATTCCTTTCTTCTCCGCTTCCATCATTAAGATATCTAACCTACGAGCAACTGCAGTCTTAATATCATTATCGTCCATACCAATCACCTACACAACCGTAATCATTATAAAAATCAGTATTTCCAAAGGTCTGTCCTCCGCCATGGTTTTATTCTCGTTTGAGAACAGTTTTCCGTTTTGTTCTCAAAGTTGCAGCATTGAGCGTATTTCTGACTTAACCGGCCACCTTTGCTATAATGCAGACAGTGAGGATATACAAATATATAGCTTCAAACCGTCCTCGCTAATACGGCCATATTACATCAACGTTTCTGATAAAATAACCCTCATATAACAACAAGGAGATACAAAAATGTTCAACAACACTACGAATGAGTACAACTACTACGATGACCAAGGCAGCTACATCGGAACAAAGCGCATCGTCCATCTTCCCAACGGAGCAATTCAGTCCCTGTGGCTTACTAAATATGATAACGGAACCGAAGACTCGCTTCATGTAGCAGATGAATTGTTTTTCTATCATTTGCCTAATTTAGCCAATACTAAAAATGGTGATACCGTATACCTCGTTGGGGGAGAGAAAGCTGCCGATGCGTTAGCTATCCGCGGTTCAATTTCTGTGAGTGCACCTGACAGTGCAGACCCCAAAAAATTCCCCAGCGAGGCAGTCCCGTACTTTGCAATGCTGAATGTCGTCATCATTCAAAATAACGATGATGTTGGTAAGCAGTTCGCTTTAGCAGAAGCCTCCCTCATTCACCCGGTTGCCGCTTCCGTAAAAATCATCGACCTTTCCGAAATTTGGGAGAGCATGCCTGAACACGCTAACATTAGTGATTATCTCCAGCTTTATGGGGATGCCGGATTTGAGCAGGTCAAACTCCTGATTGAAAAGACGGTCTGCTGGATTCCTCCTAAAACCAATGTCCAGAGCAAGAATAAGAGTTTAGCCATCCGCTCCGTGAAAGATTTGATGACTCAGCATTTTGTGCCTACAGAATTTCTCGTAAATGGCATTCTCCCTTTGGGATTGACTCTTTTAGCAAGCCCTCCCAAATTCGGTAAATCGTGGTTCTCTCTCATGCTGTGTCTCGCTGTTGCGAAAGGTGCGCCTTTCCTTGGTCTCGGCACTACCAAATCAGATGTTCTCTATCTTGATTTGGAAGATGGCGATGCCGATTTGCAAGAACGGATTAAAAAACTGAATATGGGTGAAGAAGCTCCGGCAGGTCTCCTGTATTCAACGGAAGCTCCCACCCTTGCCGATGGACTGATTGACACGCTGAATCAAACGCTTAGCTCTAACCCCAGCATCAAGTTGGTCGTCATTGATACTCTTGGTGTGGTGCTTGGCGCGCAGAATAATGATTCCAGTCAATTTGCACAGGAATATGCCTTGTACGGTAGTCTTAAAAAAGTTGCAAATAGCCACTCCATTGCGTTGTTGGTAATTCATCATCTCCGCAAAACCGGCGATGACAATAATCCTTTCAACCGCATTTATGGCGGCGTTGCCACTCAGGCCGCGCTCGATACGATGATGGTTTTGGAAAAGGACACGCATGCTTCGGACACCGCTCGTTTACATGTTTCTGGTCGCCGCTGCCCCCAGCAGGATTATGTGTTGTCTTTCGATGCTGACACCTGCATTTGGTCTATGGTCGGTAATTCCGCTGAAGCTGACGAAAAGTTTCATCGGAATCAATACGAGCGCAGCGAGGCAGTAGTCACCATCAAAGAAGCAGTAGCCCGTGGCAACGGTTCGTGGAGTGGCTCCATGAGTGACCTCAGCCGCATGGCAGAAACCATCCCCTGTATCGGGCACGGTCTCGGTCATCCGCGCAGCCTTTCGAACGAAGTGAATCACTTCAAAAATGACCTCTGCCGCTATGATGGGATTACCATTACAATTGCCAAAAACGGTACGGGCGGTCGAAAGTACACTTTTAGTAAAGCCCCTCACTAATTAGGGATTTCCTTACGCCACTCAAGCACTAACTCCTGCACTATTTTTTTCACAAATAGAAAAGCTGAGCAGTCTTCGTAAGGTCTGCCCAGCTTTTCTTCTATATAGCAGAGCATCGCAATAGCAGAGCATCGCACATATAGGAGTAGCATTACTACACAAGCCCGAAATATTTGTCAAAGAACGCTTGCAATTTTGCAATAATGCCATCCTTTTTGGCCGCTCGGTTGCCGCCGCCAAAGCGCGAGACCGGCGGCAGGATGCGGTCAACATCTGTGCCGGTAGTCTTTAATATGCCGTCACGGAAAGAGTTATCCACAAACTTGCGCGTTTCGTCCGGCTTGAGCTTTTCCTCCGCGATAAGTGTATCAAGGTCGGTTTTCTTTTGCTCGGTGACGAACTTTATCCAGTCGTCATCTACCTTGGTGGCCGTATTGACGGTTGCGATAAAGTTTTCAATCAGGTCTTTTTTGCTGCGCAGCTGCATACTGGAATCTACGGCCTTGCGGATGTCAACAAGGATTTCTTTATCCTCGCAGTTGCTGTCATGGTACTTGGCAACCAGCATAAGGATATAGTCAATGTTGATTTCCACCTGACGGATAAGCTCCATCTCGAAAACTATATCGTCATTGATAACTTCCTTATCTGGTTTTGGAGGTCGCATTTCATGATAAAGGTCAAGATAGCGGCTTTGGTAGTCCTGCATATCGCGCGGGGCAAGCAGTTCATTGCCCGCAAAGTCGTCAAACGAGGTAAGGATATTCCGCATTCGCAGAATTGCGCCAAACAGTGCGATGAAGTCCTTTTTGTTTTGGTCTCCCACAATCGGCTGGCCCAACGGGAACTTTGCTTGCAGTTTAGCAATCAGTTCTTCATAACCATCATGATGTTTGCCGTCCTCGTCATAGCCATCATAATAGGCTTTATAGTTTTTCAGCAGAACGACACTTCCGGCTTCACGGTCTCCAAATAGTGCTAAAGCGTCATTGGTTTCCTTTTCCAGATTGCGGAAGCAGACAATGTTGCCGTATGTCTTTACGGAGTTCAGGATACGGTTTGTGCGCGAGAACGCCTGTATCAAGCCGTGCATGACAAGGTTTTTATCCACCCAGAGCGTATTTAGCGTGGTAGCGTCAAAGCCCGTCAGGAACATATTAACGACTATCAGGATGTCAACCTCGCGGTTTTTCATGCGCAGGGATAGGTCTTTATAATAGTTCTGGAATCTGTCGGCCGAGGTGTCATAATGCGTCTTAAAAAGTGCATTATAATCCTTGATTGCAGACTCCAAAAAGTCCCGCGAGCTTGCGTCAAGCTGGCTGGTATCGTCAGAATTTTCCTCGCCCAGCATGCCGTTTGCATCTTCCACGTCCTCGTTGGCGGCATAGCTGAAAATCGTTGCTACCCGCAGGCGCTTTGCTTCGGGCAAGTCCTGCATCTGGCGCTTAAATTCCAGATAGTACGCCTTTGCCATGGCAATCGAGCTGACCGCAAAGATGGAGTTAAAACCCGACAGGCGCACACTGTCCTTGACTTCTGCGACCTGCCCGCGTGTCTTATCGGTTGCCACGGCCTCGATATTGCGCAACGCACGGAAAGAATACGTTTTACCGTTGCGTTTTGTTTTCTGGTCGAAATGCTCTAAGATGTATTTGACAATTTCCTTTACACGGCGCGGGTCGGCAAGTGCTTTTTCGGTGTCGATGGCCTTGACCTGCTTATCACCGATGCCCGCCTTGCGGTTGACCGTATCTACATAGTCAATGCGGAACGGCAGAACGTTGTTATCGTTGATAGCATCAACAATCGTATAGGTATGCAGCGGCAGGACTTTTTTGCCGTTGGCATCAGGCTCACCGCCAAACGCCTGCGGGGTGGTTTTCAGCGTAGGTTTGCCGCGCGTACTGGCATTGGCCGCAAAAATCGGCGTGCCTGTAAAGCCAAACAGGTGATAGTTCTTAAAATACTTGGTGATGTCCTCGTGCATATCGCCAAACTGGCTGCGATGGCATTCATCAAAAATCAAGACAACGTGCTTTTGGAAAATCTCATGTCCCTTATTGCGGGAAACAAACAGCGCCAGCTTTTGAATCGTTGTAATGATGATTTTATAAGTATGCGGATTGCCTTTGGCGTCCCGGTCTTCCAGCTGGCGTTGCAGCACCTGCGTGGAAGTATTGCCGTTGGCCGCTCCTTTTTCAAAGCGGTCATATTCTTTCATGGTCTGGTAGTCCAAATCCTTGCGGTCTACCACGAACAGAACTTTATCAATATAGGGGAGATTAGAGGCCAACTGCGCCGTTTTAAAAGAGGTCAGCGTTTTGCCACTGCCCGTGGTGTGCCAGATGTACCCGCCCGCGGCCAGCGTTCCCGTCTGCTTGTAGTTGGTCGAAACCTCAATGCGGGACAAAATACGCTCTGTGGCCGCAATCTGGTACGGACGCATCACCAGCAGCAGGTCTTCGGATGTGAAGACACAATACTTCGTCAGGATGTTCAGCAGCGTATGGCGGGCAAAGAACGTGCGGGTAAAGTCCACCAAGTCGGGGATGACACGGTTTTTCCCATCAGCCCAAAAGGACGTAAATTCAAAGCTGTTGCTTGTCTTTTTGCCGCTCTTTCGGGTCGTTCCGGCGCTCTCTTTAATGTGGCTGTCGCGGGTCGTGTTGGAGTAGTATTTCGTGTTCGTACCGTTGGAGATAACAAAAATCTGTACATACTCATACAGCCCGCTGCCCGCCCAAAAGCTGTCCCGCTGGTAACGGTTGATTTGGTTGAACGCCTCTTTGATGGGCACACCGCGCCGCTTTAGCTCCACATGAACCAGCGGCAGACCGTTTACAAGAATCGTGACATCATATCGGTTATCATAGTTGCCGCCGTTCTCCACATATTGGTTGATAACCTGCAAGCGGTTGTTGTGGATGTTCTTTTTATCCAGCAGCGTAATGTTGACCGTAGAGCCGTCCTCGCGGGTCAAATTCTGAATGTTGTCCTCTTGGATGCGGCGAGTCTTTTCTTTGATGCCATCGTTCGCGTTGGCGATTTTATCCTTAAAGAAGAAGTCCCATTCTTTATCCGTGAAAGTATAGTTGTTCAGCAGTTCCAGCTGACGGCGCAGGTTCGCCACAAGGTCAGCATTCTCATGGATAGGGAGGTAGGCATAGCCCTGCTCCTCCAGCATCTTGATAAATGCCTGCTCTAGCGCAGCCTCGCTCTGGTAGGCATCAGAACGTTTGCTTTGCGGTTCGTATTCTGTTACAACGGTACTTTCATTACTGGCAGCAACTACATTGTAAGTGCTCATGCTTTATCTTCCTCAATTTGGCTTTTGAAGTTACCTTGCTCTGCAAAGAATAAAATGCCATCGACAAGTAACAGGGCCTTTAAGAAATCCATTCTTGTATATGTTCGATGTGTTCTTCCATGCTGTAGCCAGTTTCTGTTTAATAGGTCTTCCTCTTTTTCTGTAAAGGGTTTTCCATTAAACATCGTTCCAGTTACCGCATTTAGCCCCGTATAAACACACCAAAACTTTCTATCTAATCCAGTTAGTTCCTCATTATTTGAAATACGTTCTTCAATTTTCTTTATTCGTTTTTCATAATTAACGCATCCCTGCATATCCGATGCGTCTGCAAGCACACCATCTGCCAAGGAAAAAAGTCCTGTACACGCAAGTTGATAATGCTCTTGCTGAAACGCCGCAATGATTTCTCCGTAGAAACTTTGATATACTTCCATTCCATCATGCTGTTTAAGTGCTTCAATCAACGGAGAAATATGTCCGTCTTCATAGTAGTACCTATCAACCGCCCGTACAATATCAGGTTCCTCACAAAATTTCTGCGCCAATTCTAATGTGAAATCATCTGTAAATACAATTTGCGCATTTGCCATTTTATCTACTGTTTCTGCCCAAAGCGCAAATTCCCCGAATATTTTTCCAATTTCAATCAAACTCGGAAGAACTTGGACAACTGTTTCTCTAAGACTTGAAACAGCGTCAGCGAAAGCCTTGAGTCCTGCATAAAGTCCATCTGTATTTATGCTATCGCCATTCACAATTATCCAGCTCCTTAAAAGCTAACAGTTTGTCTCGATAGTATTCGTATTGCTTTTGCCGTGCCTCAATTTCAGCAGGGAGGCCGGTGGTGAGGTCGTTGCAGAGGGTGTCAAAACGGTCAAGGATGGCTGCCACTTCCTTTTGCCTCTCCATTGCGGGTAAATGCACCATTATTTTTCCTACAACATTACTCATAAGTTTTGCGTTCCCCATTCCCGCACTGACATACTTTTTTGCTTCAACCGAAAGATAATAATACAAATATTTAATGTTGACGCCTTCTTCTTTTACGCCAAGCAGTCCACATACGTTTGTAATATTAAACTTTCCATTTCTAATAAAAACAGTCCCCGCGTTTGCACCATCAGTTGTCCATGTTATGTACTCGCCATCATACATAAATGTACTGATTTTACCCAACAGTCCACCGTTTTCGGTTTGTGAGGAATACACCGGGTATATTCCTTCGTTATCCCGTATAGTGTCTTTAGATATTACTTTTCCCCTTGCAATATTGCAAATGTCAGAAATAGGAACAATAACATAACCAAACACATACTGCAAGAGCTTAATTATGCTCTGTCTGTCTGTCTGTCTGTCTGTCTGTCTGTCTGTCTGTCTGTCTGTCTGTCTGTCAAGATTATGTCGTCAGCCGCAGCAAACGTCAAGAGCATATCCCGATAATATTCATACTGTTTTTTACGGGCTTCAATTTCAGCAGGCAGGCCAATGTTCAGGTCAGAACAGATGGCATCAAAATTATCAAGCACTTTTGCCAAGCGCTCCTGTACCTCATACGGGGGCACAGGGACTTTATAGGCAAGCACCTTTTGAAAATCCAGTGAATCTACAGTGCCGCCCTGCTTTTTAGTTTTTACAAGGATGTCCTTGCCATTGCCTTGAATCACATGAAAAGCATAGCGGGGGTGTACATCATCCGCCACCGACAGAATTTTAATATCCTGATTTACAGTTGTTTCAAACGGAATATATGCCACCGGGAACGTATGTTTTAGTATGCCGGAACGGGTCACAATCGCAATGCTGTTTTGCGGATAAACCGTCATAGAGGCATCCTTTACCGCCCATTCTGTGATATGGTCTTGCGTATCGCTTAATGTAGAGGATTTCATATCCTTAGAAGAAATCCAAGGAATCGTTCCATCATTCCAATAGCGAGGTTCAGCCATAGATGGAGTCTTACCGCCAGACCATTTCCCCAGTTCTGCCAGCGTTCTCCACTTTGTCTCAAATGTCCCCCCCTGTGGACACCAAAAGTCAAAAGCGTATCACGATAGTATTCGTACTGCTTTTTGCGTGCTGTAAGCTCCGCTGTAAGCTCCGCTGTAAGCTCCGCTGTAAGCTCCGCTGTAAGCTCCGCGAAATTGTCAAGTATCCTGACAATTTCGCGTTGGACAGACAACGGCGGAATTGGCATCTTAAACTTTGCAAACTTTGCCATATCAACAGAGGGAAAACTCGATATGTTTGTGTTATTCAAGCACCATTCATCCAACTTATAGCAGTAATAATAAACAAATTTAGGGTCGAGCTTTTCTTCATATTCCGGGCGGCGAACCAAGTAGGTAAATCTTTGATTTGCCAGTGATTCAACCGTTATCAACGCATGTTCGCCAATAGTAGCGGACGTTGCCACAATAATAGAATTGGCGGGAAAAAGCTTTCCCTTAACCGCAGCAGGCGTAATGTGTTGTGCCGAGTCTGAAAGAATGTTTCCGTTTTCCCGAATATCTTCCATACGGAACCACGGGATTGTCCCGCCCTCCCAAAATTCTGCTTTCGCCTTTGAGGGTGTGTATCCGTTCCTCATTTCAAATACACTTTTTAATTCCTTATACTCAACACCATCCGGGCAAAGTTCTTGTATCAGCGTATCCAGTTTAGTCATCGTGTCCACCATCACCCCAACGTTCTTTAAAAGCTTCGCTTCGTCTGTCAAACATTTCTTTGCTGTCGTCTTTTAGAATCGGATACACCATCCATTCCTCACCGGGAGTTTTTGACCTTTCCCAATAATGAACATTGTCTCTTAAAAGTTCGATTGAAAGAAGCATTCCTTTTGTTGTAGCATACGGTATTCCTTTTTTCTCGTACTCAAGTGCCAGATGTGCCGCCGCAAAAAGGTGTGCCGCTTTATCTTGTATTGGAGTTTCTGTTAATGTCATGGATATTTCTAATTTATTGCTATCAGTTTCATCCACTTCACATACGACACTTGACTCTGATTGCACATAAGGCAACTCAAACGCCTTTAATCTAAAATCTTCTCCCGCATACTTATATACTGGCTCATTTTGCTTTTTTAGTTGCTCTCGTATTGCTTTTGTTTGTACAACAACAACTCTATCTCTTTCTGTATCCAAAGTTTCCGCAAAATAAAGTATAGCAAACGAGAATCGACTTGTATCAACCTTTTCCTCTATTAAAGCGACAACATCATCAAAAATTGGCGTGTGTCCTCGTCTTCCTTTCCTTGTTTTTCCATCACGCCATAAATACAAGTGGTCAAAGTCTCCGTGAATTTCCACTAAGAGTCCTAACTTCACATCATTATTACCACATACATCACTTAAATTTTTCCAATATGCATCAGTATGCTCTATGTGCTTTTTCAAGCCATATTCAAACGATGCAACGAAGTTTCCATATGTTGCTTTTTGTTCTACATCAATTTGATTTCTTAGTAATTCAGCCAAGCCATCCAACGTCTCTTGCGGTACATGTTGCGCGTTCAAAACCCTTTCCCGATGTTCATGGTAAAATTCATTGACAAGCCTTTGCTCGACTATTGCTGTCGATGCTACTGCATTCGTTTTCTTTTGTATTACATGGGCATCAACACGAAAGTGCTCAATTCCAATCAACACGTTCTTCCCGTTTGTTATCGGTGGACATAATACAGCAAAGTCAGGGCGGCCTCTATCCACTTTCTTAGAGCCATCCCGTAATCCAGCTTGAAGACTTTTAGCAAGCTTTTTTGTCCATCCGCGTTGTTTCAAAGCCAATTCAATCGCTCTGTTTAAGCAGGCTTCTTCTGCCGCTTTGTTTCCCATTGAGTCCACCACCTTTCTACAACGCTACGCCTTAATTTGCCTCAATCTCCGCAATAATCTTATCAATCTCGTCACGCAGCACTTGTTCACGCGCCACAATGCGCTTGATTTCTGCGTTCAGCTCGGTAATGTTGATGACTTCGCGGGTGTCCTCCTGCTCCACATAGGTGGATACAGACAGGTTATAATCCTGCGCTGCAATTTCGTCATTGGGTACAAGGCGGCAGAAATAGTCGTTGTCCTCGCGGTCAACGAACGAAGCCACGATTTTTGCAATGTTATCCCCGGTCAGCTTGTTGTTGTTCGTGACCTTGACAAATTCTTTCGAGGCATCAACAAACAGCGTCTTGTTCTCGGCCTTGCTCTTTTTCAGCACCATAATACAGGTTGCAATGCTGGTGCCAAAGAACAGGTTGCCGGGCAGCTGGATAATGCAGTCGATAAAGTTGTTGTCAATCAGATACTGGCGAATCTTCTTTTCCGCGCCGCCGCGATACATAATACCGGGGAAACAGACGATAGCCGCCGTGCCGTTGGTCGCCAGCCATGCCAGCGAGTGCATGATAAAGGCCAAGTCCGCTTTGGATTTCGGGGCCAGCACACCGGCAGGGGAGAAACGCGGGTCGTTAATCAAGACCGGGTTATCATCGCCTTCCCATTTGATAGAATACGGCGGGTTGCTGACAATGACCTCAAAGGGTTCCTCATCCCAATGCTGGGGCGAAATCAGCGTATCTTCGTGGGCGATGTTGAACTTATCAAAATCAATATCGTGCAGGAACATATTGATACGGCACAGGTTGTAGGTCGTCAGGTTGATTTCCTGACCGAAGAAGCCCTGACGCACATTCTCTTTGCCCAGAATCTTCGCCGCTTTCAGCAGCAGGGAGCCGGAGCCGCAGGCCGGGTCATAGACCTTGTTGACCTCGGTCTTGCCCACGACAGCAAGGCGGGTCAGCAGTTCCGAGACCTCCTGCGGGGTAAAGAACTCGCCGCCGCTCTTGCCAGCGTTGGAGGCATACATACTCATTAAATACTCATACGCATCGCCAAACGCATCAATCGTGTTTTCCTTGTACTCACCGAGCTTCATCGCGCCGATGCCGTCCAGCAGCTTGACAAGCATTGCATTGCGCTTTGCCACTGTAGCGCCAAGCTTGTTGCTGTTGACATCAATATCATCGAACAGACCGGCAAAGTCGTCCTCGCTCTCGGTGCCTTTGGCGGAATCCTCGATGTGGCGGAATACCGCCTCCATCGTCATATTGAGGTTATCGTCCTGCGGCGCACGGGCGCGGACATTGACGAACAGTTCAGACGGCAGGATAAAGAAGCCTTTGGTCTGCACCAAGTCCTCCCGCGCCTGCTCTGCCTCCTCGTCAGACAGCTTGGCATAGTCAAAATCCGCGTTGCCTGCCGCGATTTCGTCCGCGTTGATGTAGTTCGTCAGATTCTCGGAAATATAGCGGTAGAACATAATGCCCAGAACGTAGGATTTGAAATCCCAGCCATCCACGCTCCCGCGCAGGTCGTCCGCAATCGCCCATATTGCGCGGTGAAGTTCTTCGCGTTCCTGCTCTTTTTTATTATCCGGCATCGTGATTCCTCCAAATTTTAAGTACACTTTTTAACCCTATGCATATTGTAGCAAATACGCCATCCTATAAATCGGACTTGCAGACAAAGATACATATTTTTATCTATTATAACGAAAAAGCGGGCATTTGTCACCCACTTTTTGCCGTATTTCGTAAATTATTGTAGATGTCACGTACTATTTGAAGTAGAAATTTTTCCGCAGCCGGATTGCTCCGTCATCGCATATTACAAAAAGGTCTTGTTCCAAATGCGCAAGGTCAGCTGGCTTGATGATGGGCTGTGGCTTCTGGCTGGGGTCGGGTGCCAATAGGGAATGTTTTTCACCAATCATTTTGGAGAAATATTCCTGTGTTTCGGTGTCTTTGCAGCCGAGCAGAACAGTAAACTTAAAGTTACCCAGCATCGCTTTCCGTTCATCTTTACCGTAAATCATATCGAGGTCGGCTAACGACTGGGTCAGGACAAGGATTCTAATTCTGCGTTTCCGCAGCTTGCGCAGACTTTCAACAATTTGCAACTTGCCGAATGAAGCAAACTCGTCAAGACAAAACAAAATCGTTTGCTTGTTTTCCGGCGGTCTGGATGAAAAATATTCCATCGACTGCGCCGTGATAATGCGTAGCAGGTCGCCATAGATTTTGAGCTTTTCGTCTGGGATATAGATGTATACGCTACTGGTTTCCAATGTGGCCGGGCTGATGGCTTTTTCATAGCTTGGCACTTTTCTAAGTGCATTTTTGATTTTTTCATTTGTAGCAAACAGTTTTAAGGCATCGTCTGCCGCCTGCTTGCAGCCCGCTGTGTTCTGCTCGCTTGCTCCCGCAAAGGAACTAATGAACATATTAGCAATCGGATTCTGCTGCTTTGCAATATCGTTCAGTAAACTGCGCCAATCGTGACCGAGAAAAAACTCGCAGATTTCCACAAAGCCCCAGCCCATACCGTAGTAGCAGATAAGCGCTGCCGTTATCACTTTTCGGCCATTCTTTGTAAAAAATATGCCTGCCTCGCTGTCGTTGGCTTTGTCTGGCAACAGTAGGTAGGCAAGCTGCTCCAAGCGCTCCTGCCGTTCGGTATCGTCCGTTACCTCATTGATTGAGGCAAACACATCATACGGGATGCAATTTTCTGATGTCGGGTCAAATACAATTTTGTTGGGCGTGTTGACATTCGCTGAAATATCGCCGGAAATATCCACCACCAGCGCCGTACCCTGCCAGCTTCGTAGCGTTGGAATCAGCAGCGCACTTGTCTTACCTGTGCCAGATGGCCCCAGTACGAGAATATGCCCCTCGTCCGGTTCGGGGGAGTAGGCCAACAGACCAAACTTCTTACCAAACAGAATCCCTTTTGCTTGCGCCGGATGTCGATACACAAGATTCTTTTTTGCAAATGGATTTGGAAAATGATTCATCTGCCCGCGCAAATATACTATCAGTACCAGCACAAGGAGCATGACTGCCGTTGCTCCGTACAGATAGCAGTTGATAAGCATTACCGCCTGATTCATGGCTGTACCTCAAAAACGCAGTTCCGGCCCGGACGATTCACCGAAATACAGCGCAGGGCGTTCTACTTCCTGCTGGTATTCCTGTTCGCGTTCCGCTTTAAGCTGCGCGACAGTGCGGTTTCCACCTTGCCGCTTGGTCACGCCCGTCATAACGCGGGCATCTTCCAGACCGTGCTCGTTCAAGTAGCGTTGCAGGTCTGGGTGAAAATTACGAAGCTCGCGGCGGTCAAGAACATCATTCGCACAGATTTTATACCCCTGCTCATGCTTCAAGTCTTCCTCGACAGGGATAAAGCAAAAATGCAAATGTGGCTGGCCGCCCTCGTCATCGTGGACGATAGCCTGCACGACATTTTCCTCACCATAGCGATTTGCTAAGAAATCGTATGCTGCGCAGAAAAAGTCATCATAACGCTCCGGGTCTAAATCCTGCGGAGCCGTCACGACCCAGCCTGCCATAACCTTTACGTCATCGCGGTTATAGCAGTACAGTTCCGATTTTCGCTGCAAAAAATAGTCATACTCGGTCATGCCCCTATCGTGGGACAGAACATAGTCCTGCCCCTGCCGAGACGGGTCAATATCGGGATTGCCGGAATGTTCGATTTCGCGGCGATTGTGCCGCAGTTGATTGCGGACTGCGCCCGCTGAAAACTTCTCTACACTTGCCATTGTAATCTCACTTTCCTTTACGGGGTTCATGTCCCCTCCGCCCACGCCTTGAAATGCCCTGCACAACGAAGCAGTGCATTTAGTCGCGGACTGATGTGCCATACAAGGTATGGCAGTTTCCCCGGAAACTCCCACCGCCCTTGCGGGCTTACCTTGCCAAAGGGGCGTGACCCCTCTGGACTCCCCGCTGCCGACAAGACCTGCTTGCCGTCAGTGGGGGCTGCGGCCCCCATCGGGACAACTTCCCGCCGTCCCTGCCCCTATAAGATTGGCGGCGCCAAGTTCTGCACTCCCGCGCAGAGCATCAGCACCGCCCTTGCTGCGACCTGTACGCCTTACTATCGCCAAGACGTATCAGGTCTTATTTTTTACGCTTTGGAATACGGCTCCACTGTCCCAGTGCATCGCGCTCAATGCCAGCGAGGAAAGTGATGCCCTCAAACCAATTAAACGGAACATCCGGCTCACAACGATATGCAAGCGTTGCAAGCACATCGTATACAGCCTTTTCAAACCAAAGAACATCCCAATCGGCAAAAATGTCATCGGCCAAGCGTGCGCCATCCAGTTTGCTGCAATCGGTGGGAACAGGCTTTCCCAGTACCTCGTAGACTTCGACAGCCGACTCCCATAATGCCTCATCGTTTGAGATAGAGCAGCTGCCGTGTTTCTCATGCAGGTGGTAACGCGCAAAGATTCCCTGTAACCGTTCCGAATCATAAACAGGGCGTGTTCCCAGTGCTCTGATACCGCGCGACATGGATTGCTTGATTTCCCATGCGTCCAGCGTGCCATTTGCATTGCACTGAAGAATGAAAGCCGCCTCCGTGCGGAACGGTTCCGTTACAGGCAGAAATTCGTTTTTGAGCGCAATATTGATAAGCTCACCAATTTTCAGCCCATACAATTTTGTTGCGAGAGCGATAAGCGTATCGCTCTCCTTGTCCGATATAAAATAGCGGTTCATAAGAACGTCTCCTTGTAAGCAGAAATACAATTTGTTATGTAATACGATATGTATATAATAGCACCGAATATACTATTTGTCAATATATACATATCGTATTTTTTAATAAAAATAGTACGGTACACCGCTGCGGCGGGACGGGGAAGCGTGGCCCTGCCGCTCAAAAAAGTATATAAGCCCACACCCTTTAGTCAACAAACTTTCACGGCATATTCTCGCACTTTGCGGGGATGCTGCGATATTCCATGATTTGTTGACACAGGGGTGTGGGCTTTACTTTTTCTTTTCGCCGGCAGGGGCCAAACCTGCAAACCGCTTCGGCGGGGATTTAAAAGTGAACTTTTAAGACGAAAGGACAACGAAAATGAAACAGACGATTAAAACGAGCCGCGTGGCAGGACAGCTTGAGAAAATGTTCCGAGCACTTAATAGCCGCTTTTTTGACGGTGAATTGCCGGAGGTCGTTATCAGCTTGAAAAAGACCGCTGGCGCGTATGGGCACTTCACCACTGGTAAGGTTTGGAAAACAGGCGAAGAACGGCGCTACGAAATCAATATAAGTTCTGCCAGCTTAAACCAAGAGTGTGCTTTTCTGGCTGGCGTGTTAGTCCATGAGATGGTACACGAGTATTGCGCCGAACACGGTATAAAGGACACCAGCAATAACGGCGTATATCACAACAAGAATTTCAAGCACATTGCAGAAACCCACGGTCTGGAAGTCGAACACCATCCCAAATATGGTTGGACAATTACCAGCCCCGGTCTTGAACTTCTGGATTTTGTAGAGGAGCAGGGCTGGCAAAATTTCCAGATGGTCGAGAGCCTTAACCTGCTGGATGTACTCGGAACGCTCCCCAAGGGCGGCAACAGCAGTGCAGGAGCGGAAACCAGAACGAAAAAGCCAAGCAGTACCCGCAAATATATCTGTCCCAAATGTGGCAACAGTTGCCGAGCAACCAAGGTCATCAACCTGATATGCGGCGACTGTATGGAAAAGATGGTTGTTGCCGAATAAGTCACAATAACAGTGATAATGGTCGAGTGAGAGTAGACCGCCATTTTTATATGTACACTTTTAATAAGGAGCACTACAATGCAATACGATTACCATTCCTGCCCATACGAACCAGATACCGGCGTTCCCCCTTGCGGGGAAATGGCCGAGTGCAAAACCTGCACATGGTGCAGTCTTGCGGCCACTTCCGAAAAGTAGAACGATGGCGGCGGTCACACAAGCGACCACCGCCATCATTTCCAGTATCAAATTTAAGTTATGCACAAGTAGTATTAAAAGTGCTTGCTATCGTATGACAAAGTAAGTATACTATCAGTATCAAAATTAACGAGCCTTAGAGGTGATACCGCCATGCAGATATATGGTTACTGCCGTATTTCCACACCACAGCAAAATATCGAACGGCAAGTACGCAACATTTTGGCAACATATCCAACCGCGCATATTATCCGCGAAGTTTACACAGGCACAACATATCAGGGGCGCAAAGAACTAGACAAGCTGCTGCATATTGTGCAACCGGGGGACACCATCGTATTCGACAGCGTATCCCGCATGAGCCGCAATGCAGACGAGGGTTGCCAACTATACGAAAACCTGTACACCCAAAATGTAACGCTTTGTTTTCTCAAAGAGCCACACATCAACACGGAGACTTACCGCCAGACCATCCAGCGGCAAATCAGCACCCAGCTGAAAACCGGCAATGCTGCTACCGACAGTTTTGTGTTCTCTGTCATTGCTGCACTGAATCAGTACACCGTTGACCTCGCCAAAGAGCAGATACGCCTTGCCTTTGCGCAGGCTCAAAAGGAAGTTGACGACCTGCACCAACGCACCAAAGAGGGAATGCTGACCGCCAAACTAAACGGCAAGCAGATAGGGCAGGAGCGAGGCCGTAAGTTGGTTGTCAAGAAAGTCGCCGCTTGCAAGGAGTCCATTAGGAAATATAGTAGGGATTTTGACGGAACGCTGTGCGATGCAGATTGTATCAGGCTCATTGGCATTGCACGGAATACATATTACAAGTATAAAAGGGAACTGCGAGAGGCAATGCCCGTATAAGCGAAACAGCCCGTAAAATGATTTCTCATTCCACAGGCTGCTTTTTACTTATAAAAAGAAAATGAGAACGGCGTCAGTAACGGCGTTCTCACAAAAGATATAGTATCTTTTTGATTACATTGATATTATATGCTTATTATGCGAAAAAGTCAACCACATTTTTTATAAAGAGCAAGGTGGATTTTACCAAACGATTGCCCTTTTCTCCCGAAAAGTAGTCCAAATGCTCTACCATTCGGCCATCAACAAACTGCTTTAATGCTCCCATACGATTTTGCCGTACCTTTGGGCTTACAAGTAGTTGGTATTCATAAAGCATACAGACGATTTCAAACACAGGTCTACTTGAGAGCTTTTTCGTCTTTTCAACCTTTGCGACTCCCGGAATACTGGCTGCCATTCTGGAAATCACCTGCGGCGGTCTGGTTGTTTTGCTTGGCCTAAGCGAAGTAAACAGGCAATTATTATGGGCGCAGGCGTTCCGCAGACTCTTTACCGGGTTGATAATGCTCCTATCCAGCGCCACTGCAAAGAACTGACGATAATTTGTGCTGTAGAACTCACACAGCTTTATCAAATTGCCAAAGCTAATGATTTCCGCCAACACCCAAACAGGGCAGTCCACATTGATGATTTTTACCGAGCAAGCATTTGTCCTGCTATCCACCACATAGCATAAATTGAAGTATTTATTTATCAAGTCACCCGTAAATATCGCATCTGCTTTTTGCTCAATCGAGCGCTTTACCTGCGGATACTTCTCCAAAAAGTCGCATACGATTTTATAGCCATCCTCCTGCGGGTTCTGCTCAATCTCTGCCAGCAGTGCCACTTTCAGTGCATGTTCAATATCAATGCACATCTTCAAGAGATGCTCCCGTAAGTAGAAGTCAATGTTTGACAGTTCTGCAAGATAGGCAAAATCCAGATTGATGTACTTTCCGACCTGCGCGCCGGTCTCATGCTTTGCATAGTTCTTTCGATAAGAGGCCGTCCGCATATAATTATTTCTCTTGGAAAGATATTCTGCTGCCTCTGTCTCTGACATAATGGAAAAGGTTATGCCCTTTTCATCCTTTAGCATCGCAACAAGTTCCTGCGATGTTTTCTTCGGCTTATACTCGTAGTTCAAAATGGCAAAACACTTCCTATCCGTTCGTTATTCTTTACATATAGCATATGTTTAAACGGGCAGTATTGTCAAGTGCTTTTAATTTAAAAGTGCATTTATAAAAGTTACAGTTTATCGTCACATATTGACTTATATTCTTTTCTATATTACTATGATACAGGGCGTTCACCGAAGAACAAAGAGACAAGTTAAGAATCCACACGCAGGCCCCTCCGCCATCCGGCTCCGGGGCCTGCTTTCTTTTTTGTTTCCAATCCTCTCTCATTCTGTCCCATGTGGGAAAACATGAGATAATGCGTTGATTTTTCTTGGTGTGGACTTGGAATGTTCTTGGAGTTGGCTTGGAGATTAGGCGGATTGCGAGCGGAACGGAGTGGAGCGAGCTCCTATGCGCTGTCTTGATTTTCTCTGCGCCTTTCTGGATTTTTTCGTGTGCCCGCGCATAGACTTTGATACAGCAAGAGCCGCCGAATGTTCGGCGGCTCTTTTTTCTGCTTTATTGCGGCCAGTCTGCGCTTTGGGCCGTGCTTTTGTCGGTGTGCATCCACAGGGCGGCCCAGCCGTTCCGGTCCGCAAGGGTGCGGCCGGTCTGCTCCGGCAGGCAGAAAAGCCCGGTGGAGAGCGCATCGGCCAAACCGCCGGTTTCGGCGCGGGCCAGCACTGCCACGCTGCTCACATAGCGGGCGGGGTACCCTGTGGTCAAGTCGATCAAATGGGCATAGCGCACGCCCTCATACTCAAAATAGCGCTGATAGTCGCCGCTGATGACAAGACTGTCCCCATCGGCCAGCTCCACCGCCTGAATATACGCAGGGTCATTGTCCCACGGGTTCTCAATACCCGCCGTCCACGGCTTTCCGCCGGGCTTGGTGCCGATGGCCCGCAGATTACCGCCGACATTCAGCAGCGCACTTGTCAGGCCGCGCGCCTGCGCAGCCCGGGCAGCCTGCTCCACAGCGTAGCCCTTGCCGACCGCCCCGACATCCAGCGTCATATCCGGGTCGGCAAAGCAGACAGTCTGCGCAGCATCGTCCAAAATCAAGCTTTCGATGTTGATGTGCTGCAGTGCCTCCGCAATGGCATCCGCAGCGGGCGGGGCGGGGGCGTCACTCTCCCGCGCATCGTGCCACAGGCGCAGCACCGCACCCGCCGCGATGTTTGTCGCGCCATCGGTCGCAGGGTAGGCGGTGTCCTTGCACCAGCGCAAAAATGCATATAGTTCATCCCCGGCCTGCACCGGTGCAGTGCCAGCCTGCGCGTTGACATCGTACAGGTTTACAACCTCATCGTAATGGTTGTAAATGTCAAACAGCTGATTATAGTGCGCCAGATCGTCATACAGAACCGCCGCCTGCCGGTCCCAATCCTGTTGACTGGCGGCATAGCCCTGCACCACAGCCACGGTATCAAACAGGTCAAACCAGGTCGCGCTGTACAATTTTTGCTGTTTTTGGCAGGCTGTCAGCGGCAGGCAGAGCAGCATGGCCAGCGTCAGCGCAGCAAAGCGGCGCTTCACGCTTTTTCTCCTTGTACAGTTTCGTGTTCAGTGTTCAATTCCAGCAGCAGATTCGCCAGCGTCCAGCCTTTACTGGTGGGCGTGACCATGCTGCGCACCGGAATGGACGCGCCGCCTGCCTGCACAAGGTCAAGGAACGCGCCCAACTCACCGGTATCATGGCGCAGACCGCTGATAATAATGGCCGGGCGGTCCGGCACAGCGATGAGCGGCGCAGCAGCCGGGGCAGGCTTGCCTGCGCAGAGGTCACCCACGATGCCGCCGAGGTCACCATCTGCCACACGGCGCAGCTTCACCTCATATCGCTTGGCCGCGCGCTCAATGGCGGCGTAGTTGGGGTAGCTTTCATCAATGCGCCACAGCAGGGCGCACCGGGGTTCACGGATGATGCGGGCTTTCATAGAAATTCACCTCATTGAAAGGGAGGGGGTGGTCACGGGAACGGGCGGGCGGATATGGAATCCGCCCCTACAACTCTGCCACTTTAAAAAGGCATCGCCTAGAAGTAAAGGCGATGCCTTGATGAATTACAGGTCGGGGTGATACTCCTTGCAGGTGCATTTTTTCCACTTCAGACCGCTGCCGCAGGGGCAGGGGTCGTTGCGGCCAATCTTCGTCACGCGGACAGGGGCGGCACCCTTGGCACCGGCCTGTGCAGGGGCGCCCTCACCGGTGGGCTTGGCTACCTGCTCGCGCTTGGGCTCGGCGTTCTGCTGACGGATCTCGATCGTCAGCAGCATGTGGACGGCATCCTCGCGGATCGAGGCGATCATCTCATCGAACATGGCAAAGCCCTCGATGCGGTACTCGACCACGGGGTCATGCTGGCCGTAGCCGCGCAGGCCCATGCCCTGCTTGAGCTGGTCCATATTGTCGATATGCTCCATCCACTTGGAGTCAACATTGCGCAGCAGGCAGATGCGCTCCAGCTCGCGCATCGTCTTTTCACCGTAGCGTTTTTCCTTCGCGGTCAGGATATCCATGCCGCGCTTGTACAGCTCATCGGCAATGCCCTCGCGGGTCAGCTCACCCAGCTGCTCGGTGGTGTAGTTGAAGTCGGTGGGCAGGCACAGCCAGTTCATAAAGTGGCGGCGCAGACCGGCAAAGTCCCAATCATCGGCCGTTTCGCCGTTCAGGTAGTTCGCGCAGGCATCATCAATAGACTGGCGCATCATCTCGTGCAGCTTGCCGGAGATATCCTCGCCGTCCAGCACCATCTGGCGCTGCTTATAGATGATCTCGCGCTGCTGGTTCATGACATCGTCATACTGCAGCACCTGTTTACGGATGGCAAAGTTGGAGGCCTCCAGCTTTTTCTGGGCGCTCTCGATCGTGTTGGTGATAAGCTTGTTCTCGATGGGAATATCCTCATCCAGACCGAGCGAATCCATCAGGTTCTGCACGCGGTCACCGCCGAAGATGCGCATCAGGTCATCCTCAAGGCTCAGGAAGAAGCGGGAGGCACCGGGGTCACCCTGACGGCCTGCACGGCCGCGCAGCTGGTTGTCGATACGTCGGCTCTCATGGCGCTCGGTGCCGATGATGAACAGGCCGCCCGCAGCGCGGACCACCTCGGCCTCGCGCTTGACCTCGGGGGCAAACTCCTCGCACAGCTCCTCAAAGCGCTGGCGGGCGTGGAGAATTTCGGCGTCCTCGGTCTCGGCGTGGCCGTCGCACTCGGTCATCAGCATCTCCAGCTTCGCGTCAATGCCGGCCTCCGGCGGGGTGGGCAGCTCGGTGCCGTTGGCTTTGGCGCGCGCCTTGGCATGCTCGTACTCGTCCTTCAGCTGGGCCAGATCGGCGGTCAGCGCCTTGGCCAGTTCCTTCTTCAGGGCAGCCTTGGCCATGTAGGTCACATTGCCGCCCAGCATGATGTCGGTGCCGCGGCCTGCCATGTTGGTGGCGATGGTCACAGCGCCCTGCTTGCCGGCCTGCGCAACGATCTCCGCCTCGCGCTCATGCTGCTTGGCGTTCAGAACATTATGCTCGATGCCGCGCTTTTTCAGCAGCTTGGACAGCGCCTCGCTCTTTTCAACGCTGACCGTGCCGACCAGCACGGGCTGGCCCTTCGCATGGCACTCCGCCACCTGATCAATGACGGCGTTGTACTTGCCGTTGACGGTCTTGTAAACGCTGTCGGGCAGGTCCTGGCGGGCGCGGGGCTTGTTGGTCGGGATGCTGACGATGTTCAGGCCGTAGATCTCGCTGAACTCATCGGCCTCGGTAGAGGCTGTACCGGTCATACCGGCCAGCTTTTTGTACATACGGAAGTAGTTCTGGAAGGTGACAGTAGCCAGCGTCTTGCTCTCGGCGGCAACGGTCACGCCCTCCTTGGCCTCAATGGCCTGATGCAGGCCCTCATTGAAGCGGCGGCCGTACATCAGGCGGCCGGTGAACTCATCCACGATGATGACCTCGCCGTCCTTGACGATATAGTCAATGTCGCGGTGCATGACGCCGCGCGCCTTGATGGCGCCGTCCACATAGTGGCGCAGCGACATATTGTCGGCATCGGCCAGGTTATCGACATGGAAGAACGCCTCGGCCTTCTTGACGCCGGACTCGGTCAGGGTGGCAGTCTTGCGCTTTTCGTCCACAACATAATCGCCGTCGACCTGCTCCTCGGCCTCGACCTTGTCGTCCAGCTCGACGATGACGCTCTTCTTCAGCGTCTTGGCAAAGTCATCGGCGCGTTTGTACATCACGCTGGAATCCTCGCCCTTGCCGCTGATGATAAGCGGGGTACGGGCCTCATCAATCAGGATCGAGTCCACCTCGTCCACGATGGCAAAGGCGTGGCCGCGCTGGACCATGTTGGCCTTGTAGACGACCATATTGTCGCGCAGGTAGTCAAAGCCGAACTCGTTGTTCGTGCCGTAGGTAACATCGGCCTCATAGGCCTTTTTGCGGTCATCGGATTCCACGCCATGGACGACCAGACCGACAGTAAGCCCCAGAAAACGGTAGACCTTGCCCATCCACTCAGAGTCGCGGCGGGCCAGATAGTCATTTACGGTGATGACATGCACACCCTCGCCGGTCAGGGCGTTGAGGTAGGTGGGCATGGTTGCCACCAGCGTCTTGCCTTCACCGGTCTGCATCTCGGCAATGCAGGCGCGGTGCAGCACAATGCCGCCGATGATCTGCACGGGGTAGGGCTTCATGCCCAGCACACGCCAGTCTGCCTCGCGGCAGACTGCAAACGCCTCAGGCAGGATATCATCAAGGGTCTCGCCCTTGGCAAGGCGCTCCTTAAACTCGGCCGTCTTGGCCTGCAGCTGCTCATCGGTCAGCTTGGCCATCTCCGGCTCAAGGGCAAGGACCTTATCCTTGATAGGGTTGATGCGCTTGAGCTCCTTGTCCGAGAAGGAGCCGAACAGTTTTTCAAAAAAAGACATAACAGTTCCCCTGTATCTTCCGCCGCATATCGTAGAGGTGCGGCTGATTATATAGTTTTACACATGCTACTATAATACACCCGGGCGGGGGGATATGTCAATTCATAGTTACATTAGGTTTATTTTACACAAATTCCTAGTTCAAAATCAACGCCGCAGCCTCCCGCAGCCCCTTTACCACGGGTGCGCCGGTTTTGCGCAGCGTTTCCGGCGGCTGGTGGCCGCCGGACTGCAAAACGCAGCCCACGCCGAGCGCCTGTGCCACCTCAAAATCATGGACCGAATCCCCGATCATCACCGCCCTGGCGGGGTCAAAGCCTTCCTCTTTTAAATAGGCAAGGCCGATCTCCACCTTGCTCTTGGCGTAGATGTCGCTCAGGCCCAGCAGCCGGTTAAAATACCGGGTCACGCCGCGCTGCCCGACCTGTTGGCAGAGGGTATCCCTCTTGCTGGCTGATAAAATGACCTGCCGCAGCCCGGCGCTGCGGAATGCCTGCAGCGCCTCGGCCGCGCCGTCCATCAGCGGGCAGACCTCGCTGGCGGGGACATAGATCTCCATATACCGCGCTGCCAGCTCGGCAAAGCTGTGGCGGGAGAAGTCAAACCCGGCGCGGGTATAGTATTCCTCGATGGGAAAACCAAAAATCGCCCGGTACTGATCGCGGTCGTACCGCTGCGGGTAGCCGAAGTCTGCCAGCAGACGGTTGAGCGCGTCCACGCAGAGTTCGACATCATCCAGCAGGGTACCGTTCCAATCCCACAAAATCAGTTCCGGGCGCATAGAGGTTACCTCGTTTTTATTCTTCTGTAAAAATCTTTTTCAGGCTTTCGTTGCTCTCGATCAGCTTGACGAGCGCCACACCCAGCACGGTGCAGCTGATCAGTTCGCCGATGGCCACGGCCACGGCATTGAAGCAGGCCAGCGCCAGCGTCGGGGCCGTGTTCGAGAAGAAGAAGGTAATCTCGAACGCGCCCACGATGAACATATTGAAAACAACAGGCGGCAGGGATGCCGGAATGGCAAGACCCTTGATGCGGATGTCACGCAGCTTGTAGGTCACAAGGCAGGCCAGCAGCGTGGCCAGCGTGCCGAACACCACATCAATGACGGTGGAGCCCAGCAGGTTCGCCAGCAGGCAGCCCAGCGTGACGCCGATGATGTACTCCGCGCCGAAAACAGGCAGCAGGCACAGTGCCTCAGCCACGCGCACCTGCACCGCCCCATAGCTGAACGGGGCAAGCGCCAGACAGACCACCACATAGACGGCCACAATGACAGCGCAGCGCACCAGACGGTTGACAGACATTTTTTTCATATTCATACAATACTCCGGCGGATAGATTTTGACCGCACGCAAGACCGCCAGCCTTGCGGGGTTTGCGCCGCCTCCCGCAGGGGAGACGGCGGAGCCTAAAATCCTAAGTTGCTCAACAAATTTGTATTATAGCAAACCCCGCAGGCCGTTGCAAGGCCTGCGGGGAATTTCTTTTTTCTTATTTGCCTTCCCCCTTGGGGGGGAAGGTGGCCGAAGGCCGGATGAGGGGCGGCTGTGCCGCTGCCGCCCGTGAACCGGAAATTACGGCAGCTGCGGCGCATACGCCTCAAGGTTGCGGGGGTGCCCCTCATAGACGATGGCAATGGCATCGGGGCCGGTGTTGGCGCTGACAACGCCGCCAAGCTGGAACACGATCAGCGGCGGATGACCGAACGCCTTTCTGCAAAGCTTAGCCAGCTCATCCCGCTTGGCGGTGCTGGAGGTATAGGCCACCATGTAGGGGGTGTCCTTCATCGAATCCACGCGGCTCTCGACCCATTTCAGCATGGCAGCAGGCACGGCGGCATCGCCGCGCACCTTTGCCTCGACCTTCGAGATACCGGCGTTCAGGCTGATGATGGGGCGGATGCCCAGCAGGTCGCCCACCACTGCGGCGGCGGCGCTGATGCGGCCGGACTTCTTCATCTGCTTCAGGCTGTAGGCAGCAAGGCAGATCTCTACGCAGTCCAGCTTCTGCTTCAGCTCACCCACACAGGCGGCCAGCTCGCCGCCGTTGCGCACCTTGCGGGCGCACTCGCAGAAATACCAGCCGTAGGGCATCGAATAATTCTGGCTGTCGATGACCTGGATCTTCATTGTGAAGCCGGGGCGCTCCTCCTCGAGCAGTTCAATAGCCTTGACGGCGTTGTTATAGGTGCTGGAGCCGCCGGCGTTGATGCTCAGGTAAACCAAATCGGTGTAGCCCTCATCGACATAGCGGGCATAAATATCACAGAACTGCAGCTGGGTAATGGCCGCGGTGGTCGGCACGCCCTGCGCATCGCGCATCATCTGGTAGAACTGGTCGTTCGTAAAGTCCTTGCGCTCCATGTACTCAACACCGTCAAGGTTGATGGGAAAGCCCACGACCTCGATGCCGTACTTGTCCGCAAGCTCCTGCGGAATATCGGAACAGGAATCCGTCAAAAAACCGATCTTGCTCATTTTACATCCTCACTCCATTCATAGCGGGTCAACTGCCCGTGGGTTTCCAAGTCGGCAAAATCCCATTGCCGCAGCGCCTCGTACACACCCACCGCCACCGCGTTGGACAGGTTCAGGCAGCGCTCGCCCCGGCGCATGGGCATACGCACACAATCTGCTTCATGGGCGGCCAGCAGTTCCTCCGGCAGCCCGGCATCCTCCCGTCCAAAGACGAGATAGGCGCCGTCGGGGTAACTCACATCCACATGGCGGCGCGGACCTTTGGATGTAAAATAAAAAAACGGGCCTTTGTTTTTGGCAAAAAACTCCGCCAGATCCTGATAATATGTTATATCAAGCTGGTGCCAGTAGTCAAGCCCGGCGCGCTTCAATTTTTTGTCGTCCACGGCAAAGCCCATCGGGCCTACCATGTGCAGCCGTGCGCCCGTCACCGCGCAGGTCCGCGCAATGTTGCCGGAATTCTGCGGGATCTGCGGCTCGACCAGTACAATGTTTAAGGTTGGCATACATTCACAGTCCTGTTTGTTTATTTTTTACTCCTGCCTCAATTTCGGCAAGGCGGTTTCCAGCCAGACGCCAAGTCGTTCATCCGCACCCTCAGGGGTCTGCCGGATGCACTCTGCCACAAAGGCAGCGGCAGCCTGCACGGCAGCCTGCGGCACATTGCCTTGCAGGATGCGCCCCACCAGCACCGAGGCAAAAATATCCCCTGTGCCGTGGAACATCCGCGGCTGCAGCGGCGTCTTGACCGCATAGCCCTCGCCGCCGCGGGATGCACCCACGCAGCCTATGTACCGCCCTCCGCCTAGGCCCGCCACCCCCGTGACGACCACCTGCGGTGCAATGCGGGTCAGCCGGGCCGCCTGCGCCGCTGCCTGTTCGGCACTGCCCACGCCGGGCAGCGGATCGCCCAACAGCAGCGCAGCCTCGGTCACATTGGGCACGATCAGATCAGCGTGGCTGCATAGATCGTACATGGCGGGGACCATATCCGCCCCCAGACCGCTGTACAACCGGCCGCCGTCCCCCAGCACGGGGTCCACGACCTTGAAGGCGCGGGGCCACAGTTCAAAGGCCTGCTGCACCAGCTTTGCCTGCGCGGCATCGGCCAGATAGCCTGAGTAGATGCAGTCGAACTTGATCCCAAGCTGATGGTAATGGGCCAGCGCCGCAGGGCCGTAGGCCGGGTCCGCCAGTTTGGCGGGGGCACCCAGCCCACCCGTGTGGGTGGACAGCACCGCCGTGGGCAGCGCGACCGCCTGCACCCCCAGCGCCGAAAGCACCGGTACGATGACAGACAGCGCCGCCCGGCCGAACCCCGGCAGGTCATGTATGGCTAATACGGTTTTCGGCGCATTGGTCATGATGCCGCCCTCCTTTTTGACTTCTCATAGATTTTACCATAAAACCCCGCGCAAAAAAAGCAGTATTGGGGCGATTGGGTTGATTTGTTTGGTTTTTGGGCAAAGACAACAAAAACCGCCTGCCGGGCAGCAGACGGTTTTATACATTTGGCGGTTGTTTTCCGGCAGGTTTACAGTACCCGCACGCGGATCGCAGATTCGATGGCGCGCAGCTGCACCGCCAGATCCTCCGTCACATTGCCGGTCACATCCAGCAGGGTGTAGGCGACATCCTTCCTGCTCTTGTTGACCATGTTCTCAATGTTCAGATGGGCCTCAGTCAGCACGCCGGTGATGGCCGAGATCGCACCCGGGGTGTTCTTGTGGATCATGCAGATGCGGCGGCCGCCGATGCGGGGCTGGCTGACATCCGGCAGGTTGACGCTGTGGGTAATGTTGCCGTTCTTGAGGTAATCGCTCAGCTCGGCAGCGGCCATCACGGCGCAGTTCGTCTCGCTCTCGGGTGTGCTTGCGCCCAGATGCGGCGTGCAGCATACACCCCTGACGCCCAGCAGCTCCTCGGTGGGGAAGTCACAGAAATACTGCGCGACCTTGCCGCTGTTCAGCGCGTCCAGCAGGGCGGCGTTATCCACCAGCTCCCCGCGGGCATAGTTCAGCACACGGACGCCGTCCTTACACATGGCCAGCGTCTGGGCGTTGATCGTGTGGCGGGTCGTGGGCAGGTAGGGGACATGGATGGTCAGGTAGTCGCAGCGGGGCAGCATATCGCCCAGCGTGACGCAGTGCTGCACACTGCGGGAGAGGCTCCATGCGGCATCAATCGAAATGTAGGGGTCATAGCCGAGGACCTCCATGCCCAGCGCCACGGCGGCATTGGCCACGCGGGCGCCGATGGCACCCAGACCGATGACGCCCAGCGTCTTGCCGCGCAGCTCAGGGCCGACAAATACTTTTTTGCCCTTTTCCACATCCTTGGCGATGGTGTCGCGCCCCTTGAGGGTCTGCGCCCAGTTGACAGCATCGACCAGATTGCGGCTGCCCGCCACCAGCGCACCGATGACCAGCTCTGCCACGGCGTTGGCGTTGGCACCGGGGGTGTTGAACACCACGATACCGGCGCTGGTGCATTCCTCGACCGGGATGTTGTTCGTGCCGGCACCGGCGCGGGCGATGGCCAGCAGGCTGTCAGGCAGCGGCGTCTCATGCATATCGGCGCTGCGCACCAGAATACCCTGCGGCTCGGCGGCCTCGTTGTCGATTTCAAACTGGTTGGCGGGCAGCTTTGCCAGCCCCACCGGCGAGATAGCGTTCAAAGTTCTGATTGTGTACATATATATAACTCCCTGTTCCCCTTATTTTGCGCCGTAGGGGCCGGACATGTCCGGCCCGCAGCCTTGCGTTGCAAGCCTTTAACAGGCTGCTTCCGTGCGTCAAGTCAATGCTCTTTGCGGAACTTCTCCATGAAATCGACCAGCTTGTCGATACCCTCCGGCGGCATGGCATTGTAGATGGAGGCGCGCATACCGCCGACAAGACGGTGCCCCTTCAGGTTCACAAAGCCTGCCTCTGCAGCAGCGGCGCAGAACGCCTTGTCGGTGTCGGCATCGAGGCTGGTGAAGGTCACATTCATCATGCTGCGGTATTCCTTCTGCACCGGGTTGCGGTAAAAGTCCTGCCCATCCAGATAATCGTACAGCACCTTCGCCTTGGCGGCGTTGATTTTCTTCATGTTTTCAAGGCCGCCCACCTCATGCTCAAGGTAATCCATGACCAGCCCGGTCATGTAGATGCACCAGCACGGCGGCGTGTTGTACATGCTGTCGGCGTTCAGCAGGGTGGTGTAATTCATCATTGTGGGCAGGCTGTCGGGGGTCAGGCCCTTGGCCGCGCCGCCCAGCAGATCCTCCCGGATGATAGCCACCGCCATGCCGGCCGGGGCGATGTTCTTCTGCACGCCGAAGTAGATCGCACCGTATTTGCTCACATCCACCGGCTCCGAGCAGATCATCGAGCTCATGTCTGCAATCAGGGGAACGCCGTCCACCTGCGGCACATCGCGGTATTTCGTGCCGAAGATCGTATTGTTCTGGCAGATATGGATGTAGCTGGCGTTGGGGTCATAGTCAATGCCGTTCACATCGGGGATATAGGTAAAGTTCTTGTCCTTGCTGCTGGCGGCAATGCGGGCCGTGCCGAATTTGGCGGCCTCCTCAGCGGCCTTTTTGCTGAAATTGCCGGTCACAAGGTAGTCCGCCGTGCCGGTTTTCATAAAGTTCAGCGGCACCATCGCAAACTGCTGGGTCGCGCCGCCCTGAAAAAAGCCCACCTTATAGTTGTCGGGGATGTTCAGCACCCGGCGCATGGCAGCCTCGGTATTATTGATGATCTCATCAAACCATTTACTGCGGTGGCTCATCTCCATCACGCTCATGCCGGAACCGTGGTAGTCCAGCAGCTCCGCCTGTGCCGTTTTCAGAACAGCCTCCGGCAGCATCGAAGGGCCGGCGCTGAAATTGTAAACTCTAGCCATCTTAACTTCCTCCTACAGTAAATGAAATGCGACCCGCTCACGGCGGGTCGCATCTGCCGCGCCGTTGCGGTATGCCATTTATTATAGGAGCCTGCCGCCGCCCCGGCAAGCGGGCAAACTTACGAAAATGGCGCAAAATTCCGGGTGTGTTTCTGTGTTGTGACTAAATGTTTTTCTATCAAGAACACTATATCCTACATTTGTAAAAGCTTTCTGCCTGTCTGTACATTTTTAGCCGTAAAATTTGTGCAACATTTTCTATTGCATTTCATTCTACCACAGATGTAAAATATATTTATAGCTTTCTGCTACATTTGTAAAACACATCTCATCCATTCCGGACAACACCGTCCGCAGGGAGGTCTTTATGGAACAGCTTTCCCGCAGTGAGGAGCAGGTCATGGCAGCCCTCTGGGCCTGCAGCCGCGCCGCCACCCGGCGCGAGATCGCCGCGCAGCTGCCGCCCGCATGCCGCTGGGCAGACTCTACGCTGCTCAATTTTTTGCTCCGTCTTGAAAAAAAGAAGTTCGTCCGCACCGAAAAGCAGGGCAACAAAAATCTCTACACGCCGCTGGTGCGCCGCCTGACCTACTGCGGCGCCGTCAGTCAGGCTCATCTGCAGACCCTGTACGGCGGCGATATTCGCGCCATGGTGCAGGCGCTGGCCGACACCGGCCGCATGAGCTGCGCCGACACCGAGCGGCTTCTGCGCTGGCTGACCGAATATCAGGCCGCCAACCCGGAGTACGACTACGAATAGTGCCTCACGCTAGGGGGAAGGCAAATCCCCCTGCATCTCCACCATATCTTTCCAGAACCGCTTTTGTACATGGTTCATCTGGGCCTTTTCATTGCGCCGCTCCTCGATCGTAAGCGCCTTAAAAAAACGCTTCCAGAGCCGTTGCCAGTCCAACTCCCCGGCATCAGTGCCGGGCGTGTACCGTTCCATGGTCAGATACTGCACCCGGCCGCTGCGGCGCACCAGCGCCGTTCCGTGGGTGGCGTCAAAGATCAGGAAATCGTCATCGGGCAGGCGGCTGCAGAAATGCCCCCGCAGCAGCGGCAGCACCTGATGCTTCGGGTGGATGACCGCGCCCAGCATATCATCCCGCTGTTCAAACCGGATAAATTCAATACATTTGCAGGCCTCATTGCTGACCGCCCGCGCAAGGGCAAAGGCCGCAGCCGCATCGGGGTTTCCCAACATCTGCGCCGCCCGGGGGCCCTGCTCAAAGCAGAGCCGTGCAAAGCGCAGCAGCGTCAGATCCTTGCCGCCCTCCGTGGAGAGAAAGCCCGTTGTGATGCAGTCCTTCACCTGTGCGCCCAGCCGCTCCAGCCCGGCCGCCACCCGCCGCGCGCGCTGCGGGTCCGTCGGGATGTCCCGCACGCCGAAAAAATTCAGCTGCCCCTCCTCAGGCGGGCAGACCTCCGCCGGGATCTCTCTGCGCGCGTAGCTTTCAAACACGCAGCAGAGAAAGCCCGCAAAGCTGCCGTCATAGCAGTAGGCCACATCGGTCACATGCGCTTGGTAAGACATTGCAGCGCCTCCTGCCGCACGGTTTTTGCGGCTGTATCCGCCGCCATGCCGCGGGCGGCCAGCTTTTGCACGGCCGGGGCGGCATCCGGCAGCGCCTTGGGTACAAAATCATCCAGCGAAAGCTGCTGCATCCCCACGCTGAACGCCTTGGGGTCCAGCAGGGCACCGGCGATCTCGGCGCGGGTGCCGCGGGCAACCGCCCTGCCGCGGCAGGTGATAAAATACTGCGCCCGCTTCAGCACTACGCCGATGCGCTTCAGCTCTGCCGTGCCGAGGTTCTGGGTGCGCCGCGCCTGCAGGATGCGGATAGCGCTCTTCGGGCCGATGCCCGGCACCCGCAGCAGCTCCTCCTTGCCGGCTGTGTTGACCTCCACCGGGAAAAATTCCGGGTGGCGCACCGCCCAGGTACACTTGGGGTCGAGGTAGGGGTCAAAATTCGGTTCTTCCTCGGTCAGCAGCTCCTGCGCCGAAAAGTGGTAGTACCGCAGCAGCCAGTCCGCCTGATAGAGCCGATGCTCCCGCAGCAGGGGCGGGGCCGTGTGCAGCGCCGGCAGGCGGCGATCCTCCACAACCGGCAGATAGGCTGAGTAAAACACCCGCCGCAGGGCGTATTTTCGGTAAAGTCCTTCCGTCAGATCCATGATGTGGCGGTCGGTCTCCGGCGTTGCGCCAATGATCATCTGGGTGCTTTGCCCGGCCGGCGCAAACGCCTTTGCGCCGCGGTAAAGCACCATCTCCTTTTTGCTCTGCGCGCTCTGCACTGCGATTTGTCCCATAGGGCGCAGGATCGCAGTTTTTTTCTTGTCAGGGGCAAGGTTGTTCAGGCTTGCCTCGCTGGGCAGCTCGATATTGACCGACAGGCGGTCGGCCAGCAGGCCGATCCTTTCCACCAGCGCCGGGTCCGCGCCGGGGATCGTCTTGGCATGGATATACCCGTTGAAGCGGTACTCCTCCCGCAGGATGCGCAGCGCCTCGATCATCAGCTCCATCGTGCGGTCGGGCGTACCCAGCACCGCACTCGACAAAAACAGGCCCTCGATATAGTTGCGGCGGTAAAAACCGATCGTCAGCTCTGCCAGCTCCCGCGGGGTAAAGGTAGCCCGCGGCCGGTCGTTGGAGCGGCGATTCACGCAGTAGCTGCAGTCATAGCTGCAGACATTCGAGTACAGCACCTTCAAAAGCGAGACGCAGCGTCCATCCGGCGTAAAGGCATGGCAGATGCCCGCCGGCGCGCAGCTTCCCAGACTGCCATGCCGCCCCGGGCGTCCCACGCCGCTGGAGGTGCAGGCTACATCATATTTGGCGCTGTCTGCCAGTATCTCAAGCTTTTCCGCAAGATCCATTCTGCCCGCCTCCTGAAAAAAGGGTATAAAAAATACAGCCCGCCGCATATCCTTGCTTAGCAGGGTGTGCCGCGGGCAGCATTTTCAAAAAAACACTTCTGTTTTGTCATTCAAAGTCCGGACTATGGGACTTTGCTTATGCTACAATATAGATACGGAGCGGGAAATCACCACTTGGCCTTGGTCTCCACGACCTTACCTGCGATGTAAAGGTGATCCAACTCCTCCCCCTTGATGACCATTTCCTCATAGGCCGGGTTAAAGGGGTGCAGCACGACCGAGTTGCCGCGCTGGATGTACTTTTTCAGCGTGCCTTCGCCGTCTGAGCCGTAGACCAGCACACCAAGGTCGCCGTTGTCGAGCGTATTCTGGCGGTGGACAAGCGCAAGATCGCCATCGGAAATGCGCGGCTCCATGCTGTCACCCTTGACAACCAAAAAGAAATAGTTCTCCGGGTCCTTGACGCAGGCGTATTCCTTGCCGTAGTCCTCCTCAAAGGCCAGCGCACCGTACCCGGCGCGCACCGTACCCACAACCGGAACCTGAGACTCGGTATAACGGCTGAACGCATTGCGGCCCACAGCGGAGGACGCATCCGGCTCCTTGCGCAGCCCCAGCAGGACATCGGCAGGGGTGTCGAGGATCTCAGCCAAGCGTGCCACGGTCTGCGGATCTGGGGTGGAACGCCCCGTCTCCCACTTACCGACAGCCTGCTGCGTCACTCCCAGCATCCGGGAAACCTCTGCCTGGCTGTATCGTTTGGCCTTGCGGGCCTCTTTCAAGCGCTCTGCAAACATCGGGAAAACTCCTTTTTCAATAGGATAAAGCTGTATCTTGTGGAAATCCCATTTCATTGCTCCCATTATACAACTACCCATTGTTTTTGTAAAGAGGTTTCCGCAACTTTTTTCAAAAATAAGTTGTAAATTCATCTTGACAACAACCGACAGATGTATTATAGTAGTCTCATCAAGCGGATCACATTCATCCGTTGTTATTTGCGGCGGGGCAGCCTTTGCGGGGCAGCCCCATCAGGAGGTATCGGTATGAACTGGGAACTCATCAAACACAAGCTTTGCAGACTGATCGCAACCACAGCCATCCTGCTGGCCGGTGCGATGGTAAGCGCGGCCGCTGCCGGCTCCATGCCGCTGTGGGCGGCGCTGCTGGGCCTTTTTGCGTCCGTTGTGCTGCTGAACGCCGTGTGCGGTATTCTGCTGGGTGCCCCGTCCCGCACCGTCGGGACCGTCCTGCCTGCATCGCACAACCGGCCTGCCGTGCAGCTGCAGGTCGTGCGCGGCGGGCACGCCGCCTGACAACACGCCTACTCCTATTCGTTGTGATACATATAACTGCAGCAAGCCCCGCACGCTTTTGGCCGTGCGGGGCTTGCTGCAAAGAAAGCTCTATGCTACAATGAGGAAAACAAACCAAGGATGTGACCTGCATGAAGTTGTTGGAAGTTTGTGTGGACAGTCTTGCCTCCGCCCGCGCCGCCGAGCAGGGCGGGGCAGACCGGCTGGAGCTTTGCAGCGCACTGGCCGTGGGCGGCCTGACGCCCTATGCCGATCTGCTGCGCCAGATCAAGGCGGAGATCAGCCTGCCTGTGCGCTGCCTGATGCGGCCGCGTGCGGGGGATTTTCTCTACACGCAGGAGGAGATCGACCTGCTCTGCCGCCAGATCACAGCGCTGCGCGCCGCCGGGGCAGACGGCTTTGTCATAGGTGCCCTGACACCGTCGGGGGATCTTGATCTGCCTGCCATGCGCGCCCTGCTGGACGCCTGCGGCGGCGCCCCCGTCACCCTGCACCGCTGTATAGATGTCTCCCGCGATCTGTGCGGCACCTACCGCGCTGCCGCCGCGCTGGGCATCGACACCGTGCTGACAAGCGGCGGGGCCAAGAGCTGCCGCAAGGGCACAACCCAGCTGGCCGCGCTGCTGCGCCTGCGGGATGCACTGAACGGCCCCGAGATCCTCATCGGCGCAGGGGTCAGCGCCGCCGTCATTGACGAGCTGCGCGCTGCGCTGCCCGGGGCGCGGGCCTTCCACGCCAGCTGTAAAAAGCTGCTCGACAGCGGCATGACCTTCCGGCGGGAGGGCGTTCCCATGGGCCTGCCCGGACTGGACGAGTGGCACATCCAGCAGACCGATGCCGAGGCTGTGAGGGCGGCGAAGGATGCGCTGATGCGGTGACGCGGGCGAACCGTGTTTGCCCCTAACATTAAAGCAAGAAGCAAAACCCGCCTGCCGATTTTTTTATCAGCAGGCGGGTTTCAATTTTCATCATAAGGGTCATCAAACAGCCCGAACATCGAGGTTTTTTCAAGATCCGACACAGTATATTCCCGAATCTGCCGCACAGGCTGGAACCCGCCGGTATCCTCGGGCGCGCGGCGGCCATGATGGGCGCGGGGGCGGCTTTCTGCGGCCATAGCAGCCACCGGCTCGTCATAGGGCGGCATACCGGCCTCCTCGTAATCGGGCGTCAGCTCCAGCTCCTCAAGAAGGCTCTGGATGGCTGCGCAGTCCTCGGGCACATCAGTCAGGCTCGCGCCGTAATGACAGAACAGTACGGTGCCGTCCCGATCCAGAATCAGCGTCAGCGGCAGCTGCTGCTCAGCGCCCTTTACCGGCTGGTAGCCCTGCTTTTTGGCCTCCCGCAGGATGCGCCACCCCTCCAGCGAATAGCTCATCAGCGTGCTTTTGCTTGTGGGTATGGCGAGATGCTCATACAGCACGCCCGCTGCATCGCAGAGCAGGGGATAGGGCAGCGTGTCCGGCCCGATGCTGCGCGACAGCTTGTCCGCGCGCGAGCGAACCACCAGCGCAAAGCCGCCGTCATGCAGTGCGGCGTAGGTATCGGCATAGCGGCTTGCAAAGGTGCGCGTGATGGGATGGCCGAAGTTCGCCATAAAGACCACCACCAGCGGGGCGCTGGCCTGCAAAAGATCACGGAAGCGATTGCGGGCGCTGTAGGGCGTGTCATACAAAAAGAAGGGGAGTCTGTCCCCAACGCAGATCCGCTCCGCCACGGCCAAGCACCCCTTTCCCAAAAAATCATAACTCAAAAACCCGGACAGGAAGTCCTGCCCGGGATAGCTCTGTAAAAACCCCGCACAGCCGTCTGCAACCAATCAAAACCTACCGGTACAGGCAGGTGGGTACCCTACAAGAGCGTTCATGCTCCCTTCTTCCGCCGAAGCGGGAGGTCTGCAATCCGGTCCCCGACCCGGGTTCCCAAAATTTGATTAGTAGGATTCTATAAGGCCGCAACAAATCGAACCGCGCAGGGTGAAAAAGCCGTTCAGCCTTTTACTGCAATTCAGAATCGTCGATGTCGTACATGGCGCGCAGGCGTTCCTCGAACACCTTGCCGATGGTGATCAGTTCCTCGTCATCGTCCACGATGTCCATATACTCGCCCTCGTCATCGGTACCGATGCGCATCAGGATCAGCTCAGCATCCTCCTGCAGGCTCTCGGGGTCCTCCTGATAGGGGATAACCGCCAGATAGCGGGTGCCGTTGACCTCGGTAGCGTCGATCACCTCAAAGGTGACCTCCTTGCCGTCCTCATCCTCCAGCGTCAGCAGATCGGGGGCAGCTTCTTCCAGCATTTCCGGGCTCAGTTCGTCAGACATAAGTGACCTCCTGTGGTCGTTCGTATTTGATGCTTATAGTGTACCCTTTTTTTCTTCAAACGTCAAGGGTGTTCAAGCGGGAAGTTCTGTGGTATAATAGTTTTAATTGGATTTTTACGGAGGTTGCCGCCATGCACAAAAAACTCTGTCTGCTGCCCGCGCTGGCGCTGGCCCTGCTGTGCGCCTGCAGCAGCGGCGAAAAAAAGACCCCGCCCACCCGTCCGGCTGATTTCGTCAGCAGTGAGCGGCAATTCACCGCGCCCGGCAGCGGCGATATCATCGCCATTTTTGATACCTCCCTGGGCGAGGTGCGCGCTGTGCTTTACCCTGATGCCGCACCGATGGCCGTTTACAACTTTGTGGGGCTGGCCCGCAGCGGATATTACGATAACACGACGATCTGGCGCAGCGAGTACGGCTTTGCCGTGCAGGGCGGCGATGCGACCGGCACCGGCACGGGCGGCTCCACGATTTGGAGCAATAACCCCTACCCTCTGGAAGCCGATGCCAATTTGAAGCACTACGCCGGGGCGCTCTGCGCTGCGTTTGCGGCAGGCGGCGATGCGACCGGCGGCAACAGCCAGTTTTATTTCGTGACCGCCCTGCCGGACAGTGTGAGCAGCAGCGATCTGCAGGCTGAGCTGACTGCCAACGGCTACACCGACGCGCAGGTTGCGGCCTACGCCGCCGTGGGCGGCTTACCGTATCTCGACAACACCGACACGGTGTTCGGTCAGGTATATGCGGGCATGGAGGTCGTGGACGCCATGGCCTGCGTTGACACAGTGAAGGATGATGACGGAAACGACACCTTCCGCCCCACCGAGGAAGCCGCTATCACGATCAACCATGTAACGATCACGACCTACACAGCCGAGGCGGACAACGGTCTTGATACGGTAGGCTGATACCAACAGTATATGCAAACCCGCCCCCGCAGAGCGTTGGCAGAACTGCCAAACTTTGCGGGGGCGGGTTGTCTATTATGCTATTTTCAAAGGCTTCCCCCTCGGGGGAAGCTGTCACCGAAGGTGACTGATGAGGGCAGAGCTGACCAAGCTGACCCGTTTACGGGCAACCGTAGCAAACCCGCCCCTCATCCGGCCTCGGGCGGGGCCTCGGCCACCTTCCCCCAAGAGGGGGAAGGCTTTTGCGGTTTATTTCTTCGTGTTTCCGCCCATGCGCCTGTCGCGGCGGGCATACTCAGCCAGTGCCTTATCAAAGCACTCCTTGGTAAAGTCGGGGAAAAGGGTATCGGTAAAGTAGAACTCCGCATAGGCGCACTGCCACAGCAGGAAGTTGGACAGCCGCTCCTCGCCGCTGGTGCGGATCATCAGATCCACCGGGGGCAGGTCGCGGTAGAGATGCTTCTCGATGGTTTTCTCATTGATTTCCTCGGGCTGCAGCGCACCGGCCTTGACCTCAGCGGCAATCGCGCGGGTGGCATCGGTCAGCTCGGCATGGCTGCCGTAGTTCAGGCAGAAGTTGACGATGCCCTTTTCGTTGTCCTTCGTCAGGTCCATCATATAATCCATGGCGTCCAGCACGCGCTGCTGCAGCCCCTCGCGGCGGCCGCTGAACAGCACCTTGCAGCCGCGTTCGTTCATCTCATCGGCGATGGTGCGGAAGTTGTTGGCAAACAGGTCCATCAGATAGCCGACTTCCTTGGCATCGCGGCTGAAATTCTCGGTGGAGAAAACATAGAGCGAAAGCACAAAGACGCCGCGGTCACCGACCGCATAGCGGGTGATCTCACGCAGGCGGTCAAAGCCGGCCTTGTGACCCATGCTGACGGGCAGCAGGCGCTGCTTGGCCCAGCGGCGGTTGCCGTCCACGATGATGGCCACATGGGTAGGAAAGCGGGGTTCAGCTGGATTCGGCATAACAGTTCTCCTTTTTTATTGCTCGGGGCGGACCAGCTCCGGCGGTTCCTCGCCGGGGTGATGGGCGCGCCAGTTCAGAAAGCTTTCCAGAATGACAGCGGCGGAGACCGAGTCCAGCCGCTCCTTGCGCTTGGCGCCGAAGGTATCGTTATCAGCCAGAATAGCGGCGGCAGAAACAGTGGTGCGGCGCTCATCCCACATCACAACGGGCACACCCGCCGTGTTGGCAAGGCGCTGGGCAAAACGGCGGCTCTTGCCGGCACGGCTGCCCTCGGTGCCGTCCATGTTTTTTGGCAGGCCGCAGACAATCCCCTCCGCCCCACGGGCGGCAAAGACCTCCGTCACGGCGGCAGCAACCTTGTTCATGCTCTTTTCTTCGATCTGCGGCGTGATGGGGGAGGTGATCGTCTCCCCGGCATCGCACCCGGCAAGCCCGGTGCGGGAATCGCCATAGTCAACGGCAAGCCATTTCATGGGCAGGGCTCCTTTACATTTTGTCAGATACAGATATTATAGCACAAAAAATCCGCCCTGACCAGCAGGGCGGGAGATTTTGTTTGCCTTGTTGCTTTGCCTTCCCCCGAAGGGGGGGAAGGTGGCCCCGCAGGGCCGGATGAGGGGTGGGCTTGCTACGGTTGCCCGTAAACAGGTCAGCCTGATCAGCTCTGCCCTCATCAGTCACCTTCGGTGACAGCTTCCCCCGTGGGGGAAGCCCTTGGGGTACTGTAGGGGTCGATGCTTGCATCGACCCTGCAACCGCACAGGAAATACGGTGTTTACACCAAGCTGCCCTTCAGGCGCTTATCCAACTGGATTGTCAGCATGGCGGCCAGAACGATCTTCACGGCATCGCCGGGCAGATAGGGCAGCACGCACCAGCCCAGAGCGCTCACAAGGTCAGCGCCGGTCAGCGTCATGAACCAGATCGTGCCCAGCAGGTAGCAGGCGGCGCAGCCCACGACCATCGCAGCGCAGAGCGCCCAGAATTTGCGGCCCAGCACCCGGACCAGCAGGGCTGTGATCAGCACAGTCAGAATGTAGCCGATGGCATAGCCGCCGGTCTTGCCGAAGATTGCGGACGGGCCGCCCTGAAAGTTGGCCAGTACCGGAACGCCGATGGCCGCCAGCGCAATAAAGACCACCTGACTGGCCGTGCCCCAGACGGGGCCGAGCATCGTGCCCGCCATGTAGACGGCGAACAACGCCAGATTGATGGGTACGCCCCAGGGCATCGGAACGGCGATCTGGCTGCAGACGGCAACCAGCGCGGTAAACATGGCGCAAAGCACCATGCGGCGGACATTGTCAGTAGTTTTCGTCATACTTTCGTACTCCTCTTGTTGAATGGTAATTTATAGCATTGCCGTATCCTGCCGGGTGCCGCCGCAGCGGTTTTTGACGGGATGCAGCGATGTTTTACAGCAATCGAACGCCGGCCTCGCCGCTGGTCAGGGCAGCAGGGCGGCTTTCACCGTCATAGCGCACGACAAGCCTGCATTCATCATCAATGCCCAGCACGGCGGCGGGGCGCGGTGTGCCGCTGCGCGGCGTGACCAGAACACGGTGGCCCGCCAGCGCCAGACGGCTGCGGTATTCGTCCAGATACCCGCTGCGCGGGCCGGTGCGGTACAGCGGCCAAAACTCGTTCAGAAACGCCGCTGCCAGCGCTGCCCGGGCACCGGGCGCCGGGTCGCCGTCAAACAGCGCCCCCGCCACGCTCTGCAGCTCCGCAGGCCAGCCCTCGGCCGGTGCCACCACATTAAAGCCCAGCCCCAGCACCGCATAGTCCAGCATACCGGACTCCAGATCGAGCGCAGCCTCGGTCAAAATGCCGCAGACCTTGCGCCCGTTCTTCCAAAGGTCGTTGACCCACTTGATGCGGATCGGTGCCCCGCAGAGCTTTTCAGCCGCGCGGGCGGCAGCCACTGCCGCCATGGCGGTCAGGCCCACAGCCTGCCGGGCACCGATCTCCGGGCGCAGCAGGATGCTCATATACAGACCGCCCGGCGGGGAATAGAAGCTGTGCCCGCCGCGCCCGCGCCCGGCAGACTGTGCCTGCGCGATCAGCACCAGCCCCTCGGGCGCACCGGCATCAGCGCGGGCGCGCAGGGCGGCATTCGTACCGGGCAGCCGGTCCACGACCTCGATCTGCAGCGCATGCAGGGGTGTCGGCGCAAGCAGAGCCGCCACGGCGGCAGCATTCAGCACATCAGCGTCCGCAGCAAGGGCGTAGCCGCGGTTCGTCACAGCCTCAATGGGGATTCCGTCACTGCGCAGCGCGGCCACAGCCTTCCACACCGCTGTGCGGCTGACGCCCAGCTGCGCGGCCAGCTCCTGCCCGGAGATATACCGGCCGCGTGCCGCGTCCAGCGCCGCCAGCACCTGCTGCTTGACCATATCCACGCCCCCCTGTAAGCCCGACTGTAGGCCAGTATACCGCGCTGCGGGCCAGAATGTCAACGCCTTTGCGATGTCAGGGTTGACAATCAGGGCAAAAAATATCCCCGCCGGGCAGGCGGGAACGGCAAAAGCCCCGCAGGCATTGCACCTGCGGGGCTTTTGCTATGATGCAAACAGATTTAGTGGGAAAAGTCTAACTTAGCGCTGGATACGGCCGGAACCGTCACCACCGGCCAGCTTCTCGACCTCGGAGACAGTGACCATGTTGTAGTCACCCTCGATGGAGTGCTTCAGGGCAGAAGCAGCAACAGCGAACTCAACAGCGTCCTGCGTGGACTTGCCGTTCAGCAGGGCATAGATCAGGCCGCCGCCGAAGGAGTCACCGCCGCCAACGCGGTCGATGATGTGCAGGTCGTACTTCTTGGAGAAGCAGTACT
>ERZ833515.245-NODE-245-length-52145-cov-20.275849_pt1 | contig 52145 bp, 48 predicted proteins | sample MGYA00519949_ERZ833515 | MGnify/ENA primary metagenome ERZ833515 (study PRJEB31850, sample SAMEA3708741) | human gut metagenome | biome: human gut; feature: human-associated habitat; material: faeces | place: China | collected 2014 ...
TTCATAAATGTGTCGCAAAGGACGCTCCACATTTATTTCATTGACGGCTGTCGCCGTATAAAAATAGAACGAAACAACCTCTTGTGTGAGCAAGCTCCCACCGAGGTATTCCGTTCTATTTTTGCATGGCTCGTAACTTTCAAGTTAAAATAAAACTTTAGTCTTTATATTAAATGGGTTCTTTGTTATAATAATCGCGGTTAGTATGTAGTAACAAAATCATTAAATAAAATAGATACATAGAAAAGGAGAATAATATGACAGCAAAAGAAATGCTCGGTAAGGTGGATCATACGCAACTGAAGGCATTCGCTACCTGGGAGGACATTCAGAAGTTGTGTGATGAGGCGATCCAATATCATACCGCCAGTGTATGTGTGCCGCCCTGTTATATTAAGAGAATCCATGACTCCTACGGGGAGAAGATCAATATCTGTACCGTAGTGGGATTCCCGTTAGGCTACAGCGTGACAGAAGCAAAGGTGGCAGAAGTACGTAAGGCACTGGAAGATGGTTGTAACGAGATCGATATGGTAGTCAATATCAGTGATGTGAAGAACGGTCTGTTTGACAAGGTGGAAGAAGAGATCCGAACACTGAAAAAAGAGTGTGGAGATCACATCCTCAAGGTTATCATCGAGACCTGCTATCTGACGGAGGAAGAGAAGATCGCCATGTGTAAGGCAGTAACGGATGCAGGTGCGGACTTCATTAAGACTTCTACAGGATTCGGAACCGGTGGTGCCACGAAAGAAGATGTAGAACTGTTTAAAAAATACATTGGTCCCAAGGTGAAGATCAAGGCGGCAGGCGGAGTGTCCAGCATGGAAGATCTCGAGATGTTCTTAGAGCTTGGCTGTGACCGTATCGGTACATCCAGAGCCGTAGGCCTCTGTAAGGGCGAACTTACCGAAGGATATTAAGTTTTTGAAAGGAACAAAACAATGGAAAACAAAGTAATTCAGGACAGACTTGCACTTCTCAGAGCGAAGATGCAGGAGGAAGGCATTGATTTTTATATGATGCCCACAGCGGATTTTCATAACTCCGAATACGTAAACGACTATTTTAAAGTAAGAGAATATTTCAGTAACTTTACCGGTTCCAACGGTACGCTGTTAGTATGGAAGGACGGCGCCGGACTGTGGACCGACGGCAGATATTTCATTCAGGCAGAGACCGAATTGGAAGGGACAGGCGTAGAACTGTTCCGCATGTTGCAGGAAGGTGTTCCTACCATCGAAGAGTTTCTGGAGCAGAATATGCAGCAGGGTCAGACCTTAGGCTTCGACGGCAGAGTCATTGCAGCCATGGACGGTAAAAAATACGAAAAGGTACTGGCAAAGACGCAGATCTGTATCGCTTATGAGAAAGATCTGGCAGACAGCATCTGGACGGACAGACCGGATTTTCCTGCCGGAAAAGTAACGGTACTGAACGAGAAAATTGCCGGTAAGAGCGTGGAAGAGAAACTCATGCAGACCAGAGAGAAGATGGCAAAAGACGGCGCCAACGCACTGCTTTTGACTAAACTGGACGATCTGATGTGGCTCTTCAATATCCGTGGCTGCGATGTGGAATGCAACCCGGTGGCAATGTCTTATGCTTATATTACGGAGGATACCGCCACATTGTTTATCCAGCAGAAGGCACTGGATACGCAGGTGTCAGAATACCTTGCAGCACATCACATCAATGTGAAGGAATACGACACTGTCGTAGACTTTCTGAAATCACTTCCTGCAGGCAATGTGATCCTCGTGGATAACAGATATTGCAGTTATACTTTATATAAGACACTGCAGAAGAACCAGCAGCTGATAGAGGGTAAGAATCCCACTGAACTGTTGAAAGCCATCAAGAATCCGGTGGAACAGGCGAGAATGCAGGAGATTTTCCTGAAGGACAGCGTTGCGGTAACCAAATTCATCTACTGGCTGAAAACTCATGTAGGAAAAGAGAAGATCACCGAAGTGACCGCCGCAGACTATCTGGAACAGAAGAGAAGAGAGATTCCGGAATTCTTAGACCTTTCCTTCCCAACGATTGCAGGCTATAAGTCCAATGCAGCCATGATGCATTACGAGGCAACACCGGAGAACTGTGCAACTCTGGAGCCGGAGGGAATGCTTTTGGTAGATTCCGGCGGACAGTATCTTGGCGGCACCACCGATGTAACCAGAACCATCGCATTGGGTCCTGTCTCCGATGAGATGAAAAAGCATTATACCATGGTGGCTGCGGCAGTGATGCAGCTTACCCACGCTCACTGGCTCTACGGCTGTACCGGAAGGAATCTGGATATTCTGGCAAGACAGCCTATCTGGGATATGGATATTGATTACCAGTGCGGCACCGGACATGGTGTGGGATACATTCTGAACGTACACGAAGGTCCCCAGAACATGCGTTGGAGATTCACTGGAGGTATGGTGGAAGCCGTGTTCGAAGACGGCATGGACATCACCAATGAGCCTGGTATCTACATCCAGGGCAGCCACGGCATTCGTATCGAGAACGTGATGCTGGCGAAAAACGATGTGAAGAACGAGTACGGTCAGTTCATGCATTTCGAGACTCTGACCTGGGTGCCTGTCGATAGAGAAGCCATTGACGAAAAATATTTGAACGATACCCAGATAAAATATCTGCACGAGTATCAGAAGACCGTCTACGAGAAGATTTCTCCTTATCTGAATGAGGAAGAAAAAGAATGGCTGGCGGCAGAAACCGGAGTGAAGTAAAGAGAATATAAAATTGGTATTAAATTTTTAACGGTTTCTTGACTTTTTTACTGGGTTTTGAGATAATACACACGATGTGGCAGAAGATAAAGACACATATAAAGAATAAAGGAAAGAGGTTAATGTAAGATGGCAGAGATTAATTTAAGCAAGTACGGCATCACCGGAACCACAGAAATCGTTCACAATCCTTCTTATGAACAATTATTCAAAGAAGAGATGAAGCCTGAACTGGAAGGCTACGAGAAAGGTCAGGAGACCGAACTCGGTGCGGTAAACGTTATGACCGGTATATATACAGGACGTTCTCCCAAAGATAAGTTCATCGTTGAAGATGAGAACTCCAAGAACACTGTATGGTGGACTTCCGATGAGTACAAGAACGACAACCATCGTATGTCTCAGGAAACATGGGTTGCTGTAAAGGATATCGCTAAGAAGGAGCTGTCCAACAAGAGACTGTTCGTTGTAGATGCATTCTGCGGCGCTAACAAGGACACTCGCATGGCTATCCGTTTCATCGTTGAGGTAGCTTGGCAGGCTCATTTCGTAACCAACATGTTCATCAAACCCACCGAGGAAGAGCTGAAGAACTTCGAGCCTGATTTCGTAGTTTACAACGCATCCAAGGCTAAGGTTGAGAATTACAAGGAGCTTGGTCTGAATTCCGAGACTTGTGTAGCTTTCAATATTACCAGCCGTGAGCAGGTTATTGTGAATACATGGTACGGCGGAGAGATGAAGAAGGGTATGTTCTCCATGATGAATTACTACCTGCCTCTGAAGGGCATCGCTTCCATGCACTGCTCCGCAAACACCGATATGAACGGTGAGAACACCGCTATCTTCTTTGGTCTGTCCGGAACCGGTAAGACCACTCTGTCTACCGATCCTAAGCGTCTGCTGATCGGTGATGACGAGCACGGTTGGGATGACAACGGCGTATTCAACTTTGAAGGTGGATGCTACGCTAAGGTTATCAACCTGGACAAGGATTCCGAGCCCGACATCTACAACGCAATCAAGAGAGATGCGCTGCTTGAGAACGTAACCGTTGATGCTAACGGCAAGATTGATTTCAACGATAAGACCGTTACCGAGAATACTCGTGTATCTTATCCTATCGACCATATTAAGAATATTGTACGTCCTATTTCTTCCGCACCCGCAGCTAAGAACGTAATCTTCCTGTCTGCTGATGCATTCGGCGTACTGCCTCCCGTATCTATTCTGACTCCGGAGCAGACCCAGTATTACTTCCTGTCCGGTTTCACAGCTAAGTTAGCTGGTACCGAGCGTGGTATTACCGAGCCTACCCCTACCTTCTCTGCTTGTTTCGGTCAGGCATTCCTGGAGCTGCATCCTACCAAGTATGCAGAAGAGCTGGTGAAGAAGATGGAGAAGAACGGTGCTAAGGCATACCTTGTAAACACCGGATGGAACGGAACCGGCAAGCGTATCTCCATTAAGGATACCCGTGGTATCATCGATGCTATTCTGAATGGTGCGATCAAGACCGCTCCTACCAAGAAGATTCCTTACTTCGATTTCGAGGTTCCTACCGAGTTAACCGGTGTTGATACCGGAATTCTGGATCCCAGAGATACCTACGCTGATCCTTCCCAGTGGGAAGAGAAGGCAAAGGATCTGGCTCAGAGATTCATCAAGAACTTCGCTAAATATGAAGGAAATGATGCAGGTAAGGCTCTGGTTGCTGCTGGCCCTCAGCTGTAATCTTACTTACAGACAAATGCAAATAGGAAGGCTGTCTCTTTGGAGGCAGCCTTTTTTGGTAAAAATTACAGTTGTAAAATAGAAACAGAGTAGATATAATATACTTAACCTGAGATGTGCGATAACTCTTACCAGTTTTGAACCTACATTTACTTTAAACGGGATTCCTATATTGCCAAGTGGCTGTCAAGCCCTCACTCCGCAAGGAGGATTGGAAGGGAAGGCAAAAGGTTGGTTGCGGTTACCCACCTAGCATTGCTAGGAGTCAAAAGGTAAGAGGCGGCATTTTGGGGATAACAATACAAAAGAGAGAGCAGTCCTTTGGGGCTGCTCTTTTAAAGCTTAATTATCAAATCAGGCGGGGATCATTTGAAGAAAAATTTGAAGAAAAACAGACTACTTGAGAATTATTATAAACTTCCGAAAGGACAGAGAATACAGCTGAAGAAATATCTGTGCATTTTAGCTGTGGCATTTCTTCTTTTTTTGCTTTTCCTAAATTTGTTACATAGCTGTGGCAGGGAGGGCACGGATACCCCCGAGATGTTGGAGACTTCGCCGCAGCATATCCCGGTAGTACAGAAACTTAAAAATGTATGGATCACGGATGCGGAAGCCGACCGGATCACTATTTTCTGTGACGGAGAGAAGGAGACCTTTTTCCTGGAGGCAGAAACAGAAGGTTCAGATTCTGTTCCGGCACCGGAGCAGATGCGGGAACAGCTGGCGGATGTAGAACTTACAGATGAACTGGTGAGTGCGGTTGTTCTGAAGACGGATAAGTTTACAGGAAGAGTGCTGTCAGCGAATGAAAACGGCATTGAGATCGAAGGCCGGGGCAGAATTCCTCTGGCAGAGGATTACAAAGGATATCGTTTGTATCGGGAACTTACCATGTGCACGTTCGCGGATCTGACCTTTGGCTATGCCAATGCGGATTTTATCCAGGAGAATGGTGAGATCTGCGGTATTCTCTTAGCCAGAGAGGCGAATATGGAAGACATCCGGGTGTTGATCAAGACTTCGGATTATGTGGATATTTTGCATACAGAAGTAATACTGACGGCAAACAGCGATTTCCTGTTGCAATACGGAAGTGGGGAAAATATACAGGAAGAATTGTTTCCCAAAGGAGACAAGATTACCATAGACATGGACAGTGATTATTTTGTGGGGGAGCGTATCAGTATAGTTCCTGCGGTATTGACGGGCAGAATTCAGCTGCTTAGTGTAAACAGAAGCCAGGGAATACCTTCCTACAGAGGTCATATCGAACTGCTCAGAACAGCAGAGGGCATCGCCGTGGTGAATGAGCTGCCGTTGGAGGAATATCTCTTCAGTGTGGTACCAAGTGAAATGCCGGCATCTTATCCGTTAGAAGCCCTGAAAGCGCAGGCAATCTGCGCCAGAACCTATGCCTACGGACATATGCTCAGAGCAGGATACCCCCGGTATGGAGCCCATGTGGATGACAGCACTTCCTATCAGGTCTATAACAACATCACAGAGGCAGACAGCACCACTACGGCGGTAAAGGAAACCTACGGACAAATGATTTTGACAGACGAAGGCACTGTGGCGAACACCTATTATTATTCGACATCCTGCGGTGTGGGAACTACAGCAAGCATATGGAAGACTGTGGAGGCGCAGATGCTTGATTATCTGAAAAGCAGCCGGTTGAGCCCAAGCCCGGAGAATCCGGTGCAGACGGATGACGGGGCGGTAGCTGCAGGCAGTACGGAGATTACCGCGGAAACAATTGCAGAGGAGCTGAGCGAAGAAGAGTCCTTTCGGGATTTTATTACCCAAACTCATGCAGAGGATTATGAAGCGCAGGAAGGGTGGTACCGTTGGACATATACGGTAAAAGAGATCGATGTGGACCGGATACTTGAGACCCTGAAGAATCGTTATGAAGCCAACGGGAAGCTGATCTTGACTCTGAAGGATGGCGACTACAGCAGTCAAAGCATAAAAAACTTTTCTAAGATTACGGATATCACCATTGTAAAACGGGGACCCGGCGGTGTGGCAGATGAATTGGTCATTGCCACAGATAAAGGAACCTACAAGATCATCTCGGAATATAATATCAGAGCAGTACTATGTGATGGCGTGACCAGGGTGGTCAGACAGGACGGCAGTGAAGTAAGCATGCCCAGCCTCCTGCCCAGTGCATTTTTTGTGATTGAACCTAGCCATGATAAGAAAAATATGATAGGATATAACATTATCGGCGGTGGATTCGGCCATGGCGTGGGAATGAGCCAGAACGGTGCTAAAAATATGGCACTGCAGGGGCTTGGCGCGGAACAGATCCTTAACTTTTTCTATGAAGGATGCGAGATATGCTCAGGACAATAATCAGCATTTGGCGGGATTTTTCCAGCCAGATGAAAAAACAGAATATCAGCGCTTATGCATCGAGTACAGCATTTTTCCTGTTTTTGTCGGTGATTCCGATGCTGATGGTAGTCTGCGCGGTGATTCCTTATACCCCGGTGACGGAGCAGAATCTGATCACTGCACTGACAGATGTGACACCGGATATTGCGGATGCCATGGTGGAGAGTCTGGTCGTGGATGTGTATGAGAGTTCGGTTGGAATCCTGCCTGTGGCTCTGATCGCCATGGTCTGGTCGGCGGCGAAGGGTGTCATGGCACTGATGCGGGGATTAAATGCGGTCAATGGTGTGGACGAGAAGCGTAATTACTTCGTGATTCGTTTTATTGCAAGCTTTTATACGTTGATCATGCTTGTAGTGTTGATCTTGTCGCTGTTTTTTATGGTATTTGGCAATCAGCTGGTGGATATTGCATTACATAGGATTCCGCAGCTACAGATGTTTGTGAGTCTCCTGATGAATTTCCGCTTTCTGTTCGTATGGGCGGTGCTGATCCTTTTGTTTGGACTGATTTATACATATATCCCGGACACAAAGCTGAAATTCACGGAACAGGTTCCGGGAGCCTGCTTTGCTGCGGTAGTATGGAGTGTATTTTCCTGGGGATTTTCCATGTATGTGTCCTATGGAAATGGGTATAGTATTTACGGAAGTCTGACCATTATTGTGATCATTATGTTGTGGATGTATTTCTGTATGTATATCATTCTGATCGGTGCTTATCTGAACCGGTATTTCCGTCCGGTGAACAGGGTGCTGGTAAATCATGCCAGCAGTAAGAGCGAACTGGCGAGAGAGAACCGTAGACGCATCCGGGAGATCAAGAAGATCCAGCGCAGAAAAAAACATTATACGGAGATCGACAGGGATCCTAAGGAGAAGGATGAAAATCTGACAGACAGGAATTGAACTGCGGACGCAAATGTAGTACACTGATACGGAGAGGGCGAGGGACCTCTCCTGTTGTAGTTATAGTAAAAGAGTATCCGGAAGACGGATGCGGAAATGAGGATAAATATGGAAAAGAAAAACACCTGGGAGACCTATTCTTCCAAACAGTTAAAAGAGCTGGAGAAAATAAACGCACAGTATCGTGATTTTTTAGACAACGGTAAGACCGAGAGAGAGTGCATTGACACCATTGTCAATACCATTGAGAAGTCCGGTTACCGTGAACTGGAGAGCCTGATCAAAGAGGGCACTGCTCTTAAAACCGGAGATAAGGTATACAGCGTATGGATGAACAAATCCATCGCCATGTTCCAGATCGGCCGTAAACCCATGACAGAGGGCATGAACATCCTTGGAGCCCATATCGACAGCCCCAGACTGGATGTAAAGCAGAATCCCCTGTATGAGGATGGTGGATTCGCTTATCTGGACACCCATTATTACGGTGGTGTGAAGAAGTACCAGTGGGTGACTATTCCCCTGGCAATCCATGGTGTGATCGTGAAAAAAGACGGTACCTGTGTAGAGATCAATATCGGCGAGAACGAGGATGATCCTGTATTCTTTGTATCCGATCTGTTGATCCATCTGGCACAGGAGCAGCTGGAGAAAAAGGCAGCAAAGGTCATCGAGGGCGAAGCTCTGGATATTATCGTAGGCAACAAGCCTCTGCTGATTGATAAAAAGGATAAGAAAAAAGATGAGAAAGAAGCCGGAAAAGATGCGGTAAAGGCAGGTGTTCTGGATATCCTGAAAGAGACCTATGACATTCACGAAGAAGATTTCGTCTCCGCAGAGTTAGAGATCGTTCCAGCAGGCAAGGCAAGAGAAGCGGGTTTTGACCGCAGCATGATACTGGCTTACGGACAGGATGACAGAGTCTGTGCATATACTTCCATGCAGGCAATGTTAGACAGTGATGTGACCGACCGTACCATGTGCTGTATCCTGGTGGATAAGGAGGAAATCGGTTCTGTTGGTGCTACCGGCATGCAGTCCCATTTCTTCGAAAATGCCGTAGCAGAGGTCATGAATCTGACAGGCGAATACAGTGAACTGCATGTGAGAAGATGCCTGGCACACAGCTGTATGTTGTCTTCCGATGTCAGCAGTGCTTTTGATCCTACCTATGCGTCCAGCTTCGACAAAAAGAACGTGGCATATTTAGGCGGCGGTATGGTCATCAATAAATTCACCGGAGCCAGAGGCAAGTCCGGTTCCAACGATGCCAATGCGGAGTATCTGGCACATCTGCGCCATATCTTCGACAAGGCAGAGGTGAACTTCCAGACTGCAGAGCTTGGTAAGGTCGATTTGGGCGGCGGTGGAACCATCGCATATATTCTGGCATTGTACGGCATGAATGTTATCGACAGCGGTGTGGCAGTGCTGAACATGCATGCACCCTGGGAAGCTACCAGTAAGGCCGACGTATATGAAACATATCGCGGATATAAAGCATTTGTGGAAGGAGCGAGCCTGTAATGGCAGAGACGACCGAACTGAAAAAATCAGACTTTTACTTTGATCTGCCCCAGGAACTGATCGCGCAGGATCCGCTGGAGGATCGTTCTTCCTCCAGGCTTCTGGTGCTCGATAAAAATACGGGAGAACTCTCTCATCATATTTTCCGGGATATTATCGACTATCTGCATCCCGGAGACTGTCTGGTGTTAAACAACACCAAGGTTATTCCGGCGAGACTTTTAGGAGAGCGGGAAGGTACTGGCGGACATGTGGAAGTCCTTTTGTTAAAAAGAAAAGAAGCGGATGTCTGGGAGACACTGGTAAAGCCTGGCAAAAAATGTAAGCCCGGTCAGCGCCTGAGCTTCGGAGACGGACTGCTAAAGGCGGAAGTGCTTGAGACTGTAGAAGAAGGCAATCGTTTGATCCGTTTTGAATATGAGGGTATTTTTGAAGAGGTATTGGACAAGTTAGGTGAGATGCCCCTGCCTCCTTATATCACTCATAAACTGAAGGATAAGAACCGTTATCAGACCGTTTATGCAAAATATGAGGGCTCTGCGGCAGCGCCTACAGCGGGTCTCCATTTTACCCGGGAATTGTTGCAGCAGATCGCGGACAAGGGCATTAAGATCGCTTATGTGACCTTACATGTGGGATTAGGGACTTTCCGCCCGGTGAAGGAAGAAAATGTGCTGGAGCATCATATGCATTCCGAGTATTATCAGGTGACGGAGGAAGCAGCGAATACGATCAATGAGACGAAGAGAAATGGTGGTCGTGTGATCTGCGTGGGTACCACCAGCTGCCGTACCGTGGAGAGTGCCGCGGACGAGCAGGGCATGGTACAGCCCGGCTGTGACAATACTGAGATATTCATATATCCCGGATATCGTTTCAAGGTGCTGGATGCACTGATCACGAATTTCCATCTGCCGGAGTCTACTCTGGTAATGCTGGTATCGGCACTTGCGGGTAGAGAACATATCCTGCACGCCTACGAAGAAGCAATCCATGAAAAATACAGATTTTTCAGCTTTGGAGATGCAATGTTCATCGCTGACTTAAAAGGAGAAAAATAATGGAAGAAAGAAGACGAAGCAAGCGTACAGAAATGAGTTCCACCCTGATGGTAAAACGCCTGGACCAGGGAGACATGCAGGAAGTCAGCATTGACATCGTAGATGTATCTCCCAACGGAGTGGGATTTTTGTGCAAGGAAGTGTTAAGTATCGGTGCAGTGTATGAATCGAAGCTGAGGATTTGGACGCATGAAGTGTTGCATGCGTTCTTACAGATCGTCAGGATCGAAATGAAGAGAGATTCTTATATGTATGGGGCTGTCTTCATCGGAATGCCGGAGAGCGATGCGGCAAGAATCCGCGTATATCAGACAGTCAATGATGAGAAGTAGTAAGAGACGTAAAATGGCAGTCAGTGTAATGGCTGCTATTTTACTTGTATTGTTATATCGGCTCATTTTTGTGTTTTCCGGTCAGGATGGTGAGGAATCCGGCTCACTGAGTGCTATGATCTCGGAAAAATGTGCAGAGCTTCTGAATGCTATCTCCGGGAAACACTGGACGCAGAATGTCCTCGACAGTATGGCGGCTTATTTTGAACATCCCATCCGTAAGCTGGCCCATTTTTCTGAGTATGCCTGCATGGGAGTGTTATTGTACGGCGTGTGGAGACCCTGGAAGGAGAGAGGACGGAAGCTGTATCTTTTGATCGTGTGCTGGGTGTTTGTCTCCGCCGGAGCGGATGAATTCCACCAACTGTTCATTCCGGGACGCTATGGGTGTTTTGCCGATGTGGTGCTGGATACCTGCGGTGGTGCGTTCGGACTACTCGTATGTGTCTGTGTGGAGAAAATAGTGCGGCGAAGGAAACAGAAGTCGGGTTTCTAGTTCTTGTTGTGCAGACTGTAGCCCTTTTCACGAAGAATCTTCGTGGATCTTTCGATGGCTTCTTCCTGATAGAATTCAATGCGCAGCACGCCGCCCTCGTACTCCCGGTTATGGACGATACCGATGTTTTTGATACTGATATTTTTCAGGGCGAGAATCGTAGCCACGGCGGCAATCTCACCGGGTTCGTCGGCAATGTCGATGGTAATGGCATAGGAACTCTTCAGAGGACCGCTGGCGGTATTGATGAAGGAATCACGGTAGATTCTGGCACTGTCGAACAGCTCGTACAGATCATCACCGCGTTTGGCGTTTAGTTCCTGTTGGATTCCCTGGAGGGAATCAATGTAGGAAGATAAAAGTGTCGAAATGTTTTCTGTATTCGTCAGACAGATCTGCTGCCATACCGCAGCGGAGGAGGAGGCGATTCTGGTGATATCCTTGAAGCCTCCGGCAGCGATCATTTTCATCAGCCCATCAGCAGAATCCTTGTCCCGCACCAGATTTACCAGAGAGGCTGCAATGATATGGGGCAGGTGACTGACTGCAGCAGTGACGTAATCATGCTGTGCCGGATCCAGGATCAGGGGAATGGCGCCTAACTGCTGCACCAGATTTTTATAATCTGTGACCTTATTCTCCGGAACGGAAGCTGTGGGGGTGAGAATGTAGTAGGCATTCTCCAAAAGGACGGCTTTGGAATTAATAAAGCCCACCCGGTCACTTCCCGCCATGGGATGACCGCCGATAAACTGTCTTTCCAGACCGGCTTTTTTGATCTCCTTATGGATCTCGCTCTTGACACTTCCCACATCGGTGAGCAGGGTCTTCGGTGAGAGAATTTTTTTTACAGCGGAGAGGTTTTCGTCATTTTTCTGCACCGGAGCACAGAGGAATAGATAATCGCACGTTGAGAAAGAAGCATCGATTTTCGTGGTGACTGTATTGGCTACGCCGCACTGGGAAGCTTCCATTAAGGTGTCTGCGTTAATATCGTATGCAATGATCTGAGACTGGGGGAGATTCTGACGAATCGCCCGGGCGATGGAGCCACCGATCAGACCCAGACCGATAAAACCAAAGGTAAGAGTACTCATTATAGTTTTCCTCGATTCTGTTATTTACTGTAAACAAATAGTAAGACAAAGTCGGAAGATGTCTGTTTGTTCTTCAAACACTATAGCAAATTAACGTGCGAAAATCAAGAGAGGGTATACTCTTTTCTGATATTTTCATATTTGCTTGCAAGTGTAATTGAAATATGGCAAGATGTAACTGTTCCTAAATATGCAGAAATTGTGGAAAGCCGATCTTACATTTACGAGTCGGTTTCGGAAAAACAGGAGGACTCTATTTATGCATTCACCTTTGGAAATTGCAAGAAACTATATAGAAGTCGGAATCCATAAAGTAAATCTGTCGATCTTCAAGACAATTTTATTGGGATTCTTCGCCGGTATGTTCATCGGCTTTGCGGGGATCGCATCCACGACGGCATCCAGCACTATCGGCATCGCATCGGTGGCAAAGTTGGTGGGCGCTGCGGTATTCCCGGCAGGTATGGCTATGGTACTTGTAGCGGGCAGTGAACTTTTCACCGGTAATAACCTGATCATACTGGCGGTATTGGAGAAGAAAGTTACCGTATGGAAAATGTTGAAAAACTGGCTGTTTGTCTATATCGGCAACTTTATCGGCGCTGCGTTTGTAGCGGTGTTGGTAGTAGTGGGACGGACACCGGATCTCTTCGGAGAGCAGCTTGCACAGGCAATAGTCAATGCTGCTGCAGCCCGGACGAATTTAAGCGTGGGAGAGGCTTTCGTGCGAGGCATTCTGTGCAATATTCTGGTGTGTATTGCGGTATGGATGTCTTTTGCGGCGAAGCGTGTCTCCGGCAAGCTTCTGACCAGTTACTGGCCTGTCATGCTGTTTGTATTATGCGGTTTTGAACACAGTATCGCAGATATGTATTTCGGTGTATGCGGTCTGCTGACAGCACAGGCCTACGGAATTACCGCAGAGAGCCTGACCTGGTTCAATTTCCTTGTAAAAGCCCTCTTGCCTATCACTCTGGGTAACATCGTAGGCGGTGCCGGAATTGTCGGATGCGGTTACTGGCTGGCATACCTCCACAGAACCCCCTATTCCGCAGACACGGCAGCTGCCGAGCAGGAAGAGATTGATATTGCGGAAGAGTACTAAATTGAGAGTTAGTTGAATACATTGGCAAAATCCACGAACTCCCGGAGCATGCGATACACATGTCTCGATGTAAGGTCTCCGGATGTGAATTTTCTACGAAAAGTGATGAGTAGTTCTCGTCATGACGGGGCCGCCTACAGTCGACATCCATGTCGACAATCGGCTGACGCGGACATCGTGTCCGCTTTCCCCCTGTCTTTCAGCACTTTTCTAGAAAATATCAACATCCTCCGACAAACATCTTCGACATGGCACTGCATATTACGGGAGTTCTGCGTTTTGAAAAGCTTTCAAAAAACCAGTAGCCATCTTTCTATTGCTTTGGTGGAAATCGTATCAAAATAGCAAAATCCGTACAAAAAAACTTCTAAATCAAACATTTTTGTACGGATTTTATTATTTTTTCCATTTCAGCGAAAATAACCTCTTATATAAGCCTAAAATCTCCTGTTTTTGTATTTTTTCAGCCCAAAATAGCGATTTTAATACAAAAAAGCTTGCCTCTTCACACACAGTATAAAGTCAAAAACAAAAGCAGCGACTTGTGAGCAAGCACCCAATCACGGTTCTTATTTTGCCTATGCGCGGCTATTCTTTCGTAACTCTCAAGTTAGCAAGTTCTTAAAAATTCTACTATTTATACCAAAATCAGCCAAAATAGAAGAAAAATGCATCTGTAAATAAGTGGATTTTTGAAAAAATATTGATTTTGCACTGCATAGTGGAATATACTTCTTAAAAAGATAAATTCGTCCACTATTTTGTCTAGTCATGTCTTAAATAGTAGAATTTAGGATGCATAACAAAAGAGACAGCGTTATTTGCAAAAAGCGGAAACTAAAATAGTAAAAAAAGAGGATATAAACAACTTGTAAGGAGAATCATCTATGAGTGATGCAATTCCTGTGAACAGAATAAAGGGCGTGGGAGAGAAGACGGCGGCGCTGTTCGGCAAGATCAATGTCTATACCGTAGACGATCTGATCCGCCATTATCCCAGGGATTATGAGACTTACGATGCTCCGGTATCTGTCCGTGAAGCAGTTCCCGGTAAACTTCAGACCATCTACGGTCAGATCACAGCAATTCCCAACATAAAAAAAGTGCGCAACCTGTCGATCCTGAACGCTGTATTGAAGGACAGCAACGGGGAATCTATCCAGCTTACTTTTTTCAATATGCCTTTTTTAAAAAAAGTATTAAAGCCCGGCGGATTCTATCTGTTCCGGGGTCTCATACAGCAGCGGGGAATTCATAAGATCATGGAGCAGCCCAGGATGTTTACCTGGGACGAGTATCAGAAAAAGACCGGGAGACTCCTGCCAAGATACGCCCTGACCAAAGGTCTGACCAATCAGACGGTGCAGAAATCTGTGGCACAGGCGCTGGAATACTATCCACCGGAAAAAGAATATCTGCCGCAGGTGATATTACAGAAATATCCCATGCTTTCCCACAGGGAAGCTGTCTATGCCCTGCATTTTCCTGAGAGCAGAGAGGAACTGTTAACTGCCAGAAACCGTATGGTATTCGAAGAATTCTTCTCCTTTTTACTGGTACTTCGCAAAAATAAGGAATTGGCGGCGAAGACAGAAAACCATTTTCCCATGTACGAGACTGCGGATACAGTGCGGTTTTTAGAACAGCTGCCGTTCCCGCTGACAAAAGCCCAAAAAAAAGTCTGGGGTGAGCTCAGGGAGGATATGGGAAGTCCTTATGCCATGAACCGTCTGATTCAGGGAGATGTCGGCTCCGGTAAGACGATCCTGGCTGTGCTGGCACTTCTTATGTGTGCGGCTAATGGTTATCAGGGAGCAATGATGGCTCCTACTGAAGTACTGGCAGTCCAACATTTTGAGACCATTTCAGGCTATGTAAAAAAATACGGCATTGCTTTCCGTCCTGTGCTTCTGACAGGCTCTATGACGGCGAAGGAGAAACGGGAGGCTTATGCAAAAATTGCTTCCGGAGAGGCTAACCTGATCATCGGAACCCATGCGCTGATCCAGGAAAAAGTGGAATATTCTTCCCTGGCGCTGGTAGTAACGGATGAACAGCACCGCTTTGGTGTAAGGCAGAGGGAGACATTAGCCGCCAAAGGGAGTGAGCCTCATGTGTTAGTTATGAGTGCTACGCCGATTCCCAGGACATTGGCCATTATCCTATATGGGGATCTGAAGGTCTCTGTCATTGATGAACTTCCTGCGAATCGTCTGCCGATCAAAAACTGTGTCGTAGGGACTGCCTATCGACCTAAGGCTTATGAATTTATCGCAAAAGAGGTGGCTGCCGGCAGACAGGCTTATGTCATCTGTCCTATGGTGGAAGAAGGGGAATCGGAAGACCTGGAGAATGTAGTGGATTATACAGAGAAGCTCCGGGCAGCTCTGCCTCCTTCCGTACAGGTGGCTTATCTTCATGGGAAAATGCGTCCGGCAGATAAGAACCGTATTATGGAAGAGTTCGCTGCTAAGGAGATCGATGTCTTAGTCTCCACCACGGTAATTGAAGTAGGCATCAATGTTCCCAATGCCACAGTGATGATGGTGGAGAATGCGGAGCGCTTCGGTCTGGCACAGCTGCATCAGCTGCGTGGGCGTGTGGGACGTGGGGAATTCCAAAGCTATTGCATTTTTATCAGTACATCAGACGCCAAAGAGACTATGGAACGTTTGCAGATCCTGAACCATTCCAACGACGGTTTCCATATTGCTTCCGAGGATCTGAAACTGCGAGGTCCGGGAGATATCTTCGGAATCCGGCAGAGCGGTGAATTTGCATTTGTACTGGGTGATATATATACAGATGCAAATATTTTAAAAGAAGCTTCCGATGCCGTGGAACAGTTGCTTGTATCCGATCCGGAGCTGACAGGTGACGACAGTCTGGCATTGGTGAACTATTTCAAAGAACATACCGCAGTAAATGTTGTTGACTTTCGGACCATCTGACAGTAAAATTATTTTTATGTTCAAAGTTTTATACTTAGGATCAGATAATTTATGTTAATTTATGCAAAGGGAAGGTTTAGATACCAGAATGTCAAAAATCGCAATTGTAACCGACAGTAACAGCGGCATTACACAGGCAGAAGGAGCCCGTCGCGGAATCCATGTTCTGCCCATGCCTTTTATGATCGATGAAGTCACATACTATGAAGATATTGACCTGACACAGGAGCAGTTCTATGAAAAGCTGAAATCCGGTGCCAATATTGCCACCAGCCAGCCGTCTCCTGACAGTGTCACCAGCCTGTGGGACAAGCTTTTACAGGAATATGACGAGATCGTACACATTCCTATGAGCAGCGGTCTGTCCGGTTCCTGCCAGAGTGCCATGGCATTTGCGGCAGATTATGATGGCAGAGTCCAGGTCGTGAACAATCAGAGAATTTCCGTCACCCAGCGTCAGTCCGCACTGGATGCCCTGCAGCTTGCAGCAGCCGGTAAAAATGCGGCAGAGATCAAAGAATTTCTGGAAAACGATAAATTCAACAGCAGTATCTATATCATGCTTGACACCCTGTATTACCTGAAAAAAGGCGGACGGATCACTCCAGCGGCCGCAGCTATCGGCACCATGCTTCGTTTGAAGCCGGTGTTGACCATTCAGGGAGAAAAACTGGATGCCTTCGCAAAGGCCAGAACCACCTCACAGGGCAAGTCCATGATGATCAATGCTATTAAAAAGGATATCAACGAGCGTTTTGGCGGCATGACGGAGGACAAGCATATCTGGCTGCAGATTGCCTATACCCACGACCGAGCTGCAGCAGAGCAGTTTCGCACCGAGGTAGAGACGGAATTCCCCGGCTACGATATTCATATCGATCCACTGTCCTTAAGTGTTGCCTGCCACATCGGTCCCGGTGCCCTGGCACTGGCCTGCTGTAAGAAGATCACGGTATAATTTAAGAATTTCAAAGCATAAAAATTTCCAATGCGAAAGAAGCTCCTGGTAAGCCATAAAGGTGCCGGGAGCTTCTCTGTCACTGTGACAAAAAGGTACTTCTTATCTTTTCCAGATATTTTTTTCCAACAGGGAGTTCCTCTTTGCCATTGAGGACTACCCAGTTGTCCGTGAGACAGGTTACCTTTTTCATATTGATGATTATAGTTCTATGGCATTGCTGAAAATACGCAGGTAAATGAGAAAGGACTTCCCGTAGACTAATCATCTGGCGAAATTTTTCTTTTTCCGTAATAATCTCGATAGAGTGATTGCTGCTGGAAATATATAAAATTTCTTTGTAAGGTATCTTATACATTTCAGATCTGGTTCTTACCATATAATTTTGATCGCTGAGTTCTTCTGCTATCATCTCCAAATCCCGGTCTAATTTTACAGGGTCAATGGGCTTTAGAAGATAGTCCAACGCCCGGACAGAATACCCTTCAAAAACATACTCTTGAAATCCGGTCAGAAAAATGATATGTCCCTTGTAGTTATGTGCCCGGAGTTTTTTTGCAATATCGACACCATTTTCTTCTTTTAACGAGATATCCAGAAAATATACATCGGTTGCAAGGTAACTGCTGGTGAAAAAAATATGATGAGAGGAGGGATACCATTTCACCGCAACTTCCAGATGATGGGCATGAAACCAGTTTCTTATTTTTTCTGTTAAATCCTGTGCAAAGCGTTCTTCATCCTCAATAATGGTAACATGTATGTTCATAGGTTATTCCTTTCTACCTCTAAAGAAACAGGAAGTGCTATTGTTATAGTAAACTTATCAGCAGAAGGTGTTACCTGATAAAATCCCCCACAAGCTTCCGTTACCCTGGCAACCTGACGCAATCCGTAACCATGTTCTTTCCCGTCTTTGGTTGACAGCAAATTACCTTTTTTATTATACCTGTAATTAGCGGCACTGGAATTGCTCAAAGTGATCAGCAGCATATCGCCCTTGGGCTTTATGTCCAGATGGATCCAGGGAGCGGCAGGGCAGGACTGGCAGGCCTCGATGGCATTGTCCAAAATATTGGTAAACAGCGTCGAAGTATCCAGTGGAGACAGGGGAAATGCTGTGGGGAGGTACACCGAATGTTCAAAGCGTATTCCTTTGTGCTCCATGGTGTAATATTTCAAAGACAACACTGCGTCCAGAATCGGATTGCCCGAGGAAAAGACCGGTTTGATCATATCGGAACTGCTTAAAAGCTCATTCACATATAGTAACGACTCGTCATACTGTTTTTGTTGCAGCATGGTGGAAAGTACCTGCAACTGGTTCTTATAATCATGTTTCCAGCCCCGGATAAAAGCGGAAGATTCTTTCAGATTGACCAGTTCCTGTTCCTCAATCTGATATAGATTATTACGCTGCTGTAACTCATTATTTTTGCTGTAATAGATTCCAAGAAGTTCTACGATCATCAATAGCAGCAGGAGAACTCCAAGAAAAATATAGTTGACCGTTGCAAGAGAGATTCTGGACAGCACGATCTCATTGCGTTCGAAATAAAACACATATTTCAAAAGAATATCAGAGGCAAAAACTCCCAGTCCGCAAGTCAAAAAAATTACACCTTCAAAATATCCCGGGAATTTCAAATCCTGCGGGAAGAATTGAATGACTGCCCAAATTAGGAGGCAATAGGTGAGTATGTATATGACCAGAGCCTGACTGCGAATGGCAGAATTGACCGTAAGTGCCTCCGAAGTATCCTGAAACAGAATTCCCAGTACAGAGAAAGTTACACTGTCCGAAACAACTGCCAGCAAAGCGGGAATACCACCGATCAACAATCTGGCTCCCCGGGAGCCTTCCGCAAACACCATAGTATATAAAATCTGGCAGATCAGACCGGATACGCAGGTAATGGTGGGGGCAATATTCATAAGATTCAGCAATGTGATCAGGACAAAGAGAAGCATCAATCCGATGCCCCTGCAGATCCAGTGGAGCCGCCGGAGTGTGAACGTTCTGGAAATAAAAAAATAGAATAATAAAACGGTTATCACGTTGACAAGCAATTCTCCAATATTCATAACTTTTCTCCATTTTAGTTATATAGTATTTCCTCTGAATGTAATTATAAGATGCATTATTTAAAAGGTCAAAAATCATTTGTGCTCAAAAATAAGACTTTCTCATTTAAATTCATTCAAGCATACGAAAGCAATTATATTCTCCATTCTGATTATAGGCATCAGCAATTATATAACAATAAAAAGTATATGCTAAAAAATTCGCGCTTGTAAAATAGCTGTTCACGCCGATTATATTGAAAAAGAAAAGAGAAGTGTTAAGATATAACTATGTCGACATAAGTAAACATTTTAAAAATACTTTTTTGGAGAGCATAGTATGAGGAAATTTTTTTTCGTAATTTCAGTCGTAGGGAGTGTATTTTTTATGACGGCATGCGGATTAAACGAAGAAGAAAATATCACACCTTCTATAGATGAGATGGTGGTGGCACCGGCAGCAACGGATAGCCCCTCCCCCCTCGCAACTACGCAGGAAGGGACGCTCGAAAATGTCCCTGCACCAACGCCGTATTGCCACGGAAGATACGATGAAATAGGTTCCTTTTGTGTGTATATTGAGAATTTCAGTACAAACAACGACTATATTGTAGTACGCCCTGTGGAATGGATCATCCCGGAGGATGAGAAGCGGATTAAAGAATTAGATCTGGATGTGGAAAGAGATTTGGTATCCGGTTATTACATAAAGGATTGGGGATTCAGCGAAATGAAGATACCCATCACAGAGAATACGGAATATCATTTCATAGACTATTGGCACGACTTTTCGGAATTACAAAAGCAGGGGCTTTGTACCATTACAAAAGAGGAAGAAGTATTCATAAGTTGTTGGGAAAAGTATACTTCTATGATGCATGAATATCCTTTCTTCGTTGAACTGAATGAAGATGGAACATTAAAGCTGATTTCTGAAAAGGTGATTCCTTGAATTTTCGAAAATTCAACACGAAAAATCCATTTCAGCTTATAGGAAAATTTTTTAATATTTTAAAGAGGGTTTTTAATGGATAATTTTGGCCATCAGTTCAAGAGAACTGGTGGTCTTTTATTTTCTCCGGTAGAACCCTATCCCTTGTATTTTTTGCTTTTCCAAACACAAAATCTGTGATATACTATAGACAATAATGTATTGAGAAGGAGTTCCATTTCATGGCAAAAGACAATAATTATGACGCCTCAAGTATTACCGTCCTGGAAGGACTGGAAGCGGTAAGAAAGAGACCCGGAATGTATATCGGCAGTGTCTCCACCAAGGGTCTGAACCACCTGATCTACGAGATCGTAGATAACTCTGTGGACGAGCATCTGGCCGGATACTGCGATACGATAAAAGTAACATTAGAAGCGGACGGCTCCGCCACGGTAGAAGATAACGGACGTGGTATTCCCGTGGGTATGCACGAAAAAGGGATCAGCGCGGAGCGTCTGGTATTTACGACTCTGCATGCCGGCGGTAAATTCGACAATTCCGCATATAAGACCAGCGGCGGTCTGCACGGCGTAGGTTCCTCTGTAGTAAATGCTCTGTCTACACGACTGACAGTAAGAGTCAAGACCGGTGGCTGTATTTACGAAGACCGCTATGAACGGGGGAATCCCGTTCTGGATCTGGTAGACGGTCTGCTTCCCATCGTAGGTAAGACAAGGGAGACCGGTACCACCATTAACTTTCTGCCGGACGATACTATCTTCGATAAAACACGTTTCAAGGAAGATGAAGTAAAGAGTCGTCTGCATGAGACCGCTTATCTGAATCCGAAGCTTACGATCATTTTTGAAGATAAGAGAAAAGAAGAACCTGAAAAAGTCACATTCCATGAGCCTGAGGGAATCATCGGCTTTATCAAAGACATGAACCGTTCCAAAGAGACGGTTCATGATGTGATCTATTTCTCCGGTGAGAGTGACGGGATCTCTGTGGAAGTGGCATTTCAGTATGTAAATGAATTCCATGAAAATGTCCTGGGTTTTTGTAACAATATTTACAACTCCGAGGGCGGTACCCACCTGACGGGTTTCAAGACCCAGTTCACCAATGTGATCAATACCTATGCCCGTGAGTTGAACATTTTAAAAGAAAAAGATGCCAACTTTACCGGTGCGGATGTTCGTAACGGTATGACTGCCGTCGTATCCATCAAACATCCGGATCCCCGGTTCGAAGGACAGACCAAGACCAAGCTGGACAACCAGGATGCCGCAAAAGTTGTGGCAAAAGTAACCGGAGAAGAAATCATAAGATTTTTTGACCGTAATTTAGAGACCCTGAAAAGCATTATCGGCTGTGCGGAAAAGGCAGCCAAGATCCGTAAGACCGAGGAAAAGGCAAAGACCAATATGCTGACAAAGCAGAAGTTCTCCTTTGATTCCAACGGGAAACTGGCAAACTGTGAGTCCAGAGATCCTTCCAAATGTGAGATCTTCATCGTAGAGGGTGATTCTGCGGGCGGCAGTGCCAAGACAGCGAGAAATCGTATGTATCAGGCGATCCTGCCTATCCGAGGTAAGATTCTGAATGTGGAGAAAGCCAGCATCGATAAGGTCCTGGCAAATGCAGAGATCAAGACCATGATCAACGCATTCGGCTGCGGATTTTCCGAGGGTTACGGCAATGATTTTGATATTACCAGGCTGCGCTATGACAAGATCATCATCATGGCGGATGCCGATGTGGATGGTGCCCATATTTCCACATTGTTGCTTACCTTATTTTACCGTTTCATGCCTGACCTGATCTTCGAAGGGCATGTGTACATAGCAATGCCTCCCTTATACAAAGCAATGCCCTCCAAGGGAGAAGAAAAATATCTATACGATGACAAGGCACTGGAAAAATACCGTAAGACCCATAAAGGGCCCTTTACCTTACAACGATACAAAGGTCTGGGTGAGATGGATGCCGAACAGTTGTGGGAGACCACACTGGATCCGGAACGCAGACTGTTGAAATTGGTGGAGATCGAGGATGCACGCATGGCTTCCGAGATGACAGAGCTTCTCATGGGTACGGATGTACCACCCAGAAAAGCCTTTATTTATGATCACGCTACAGATGCGGAATTAGACATCTAGTATCATAAGATCCTGAAATGTAATGTCAGAAAGACGAGGACCAGAAATGGACGACAGCAGAATTATAAAAACAGAATACTCCGAGGAGATGCAGAAATCCTTCATCGACTATGCCATGAGCGTTATCATTGCCAGAGCCCTGCCGGATGTCAGAGACGGTCTGAAGCCGGTACAGAGAAGAACTCTCTACGATATGCACGAGCTGGGGATTCGCTATGACCGTCCCTACCGTAAAAGTGCCCGTATCGTAGGTGATACCATGGGTAAATATCATCCCCACGGCGACAGTTCCATCTATGAGGCACTGGTAGTCATGAGCCAGGATTTCAAAAAGGGCATGCCTCTGATCGACGGTCACGGCAACTTCGGCAACATCGAAGGAGACGGAGCCGCTGCCATGCGTTATACCGAGGCAAGACTGCAGAAAGTCACCCAGGAAGCATTTTTGGCTGACCTGGATAAGGATGTCGTAGATTTTGTACCGAATTTTGACGAAACGGAAAAGGAACCTTCCGTACTGCCCGTAAAAATTCCCAACCTTTTAGTCAATGGCTCGGAGGGTATTGCCGTAGGTATGGCGACCAGCATTCCACCTCACAATCTGGGTGAAGTTATTGATGCTGTAAAAGCGTATATGCTGAATAACGAGATCACGACAAAAGAACTGATGCGTTATCTGAAAGGACCGGATTTTCCCACAGGTGGTATCGTTATTAATAAGGATGAACTGGAAGAGATCTACGAGACCGGAACCGGTAAGATCAAGCTGCGTGGCAAGGTAGAATTCCAGAAAGGAAAAGCCGGCAAGACCAACGTGGTGATCACTGAGATTCCCTATACCATGATCGGAGCCAATATTGCAAAATTTTTATCCGATGTAGCAGCTCTGTCCGAGACCAAAAAGACCCAGGATATTGTAGATATTTCCAACCAGTCCTCCAAGGAGGGCATTCGTATCGTAATTGAATTACGTAAGGATGCAGATCCCGAGAACTTTGTAAATATGCTTTATAAAAAAACCCGCCTGGAAGATACCTTCGGTGTGAACATGCTGGCTATTGCAAACGGCAGACCGGAGACCATGGGCTTAAAGCAGATCATCAAGTCGAATGTGGATTTCCAGTTTGAAGTAGCCACCAGAAAATATACCAATCTGCTTGCCAAAGAAATGGAGCGCAAGGAGATTCAGGAAGGACTGATCAAGGCCTGCAATGTGATCGATCTTGTCATCGAAATCTTACGTGGTTCCAAAGACCGAGCCATGGCGAAGGCCTGCCTCGTAGAAGGCAAGGTGGACGGGATCAAGTTTAAGTCCAAAGAGTCAAAGATCATGGCAGCCCAGCTGATGTTCACCGAGAAACAGGCGAACGCTATCTTAGAGATGCGTCTGTATAAGCTGATCGGTCTGGAACTGGAAGCATTGATCAACGAGCACGAAGAGACCATGGCGAATATCTATCGCTACGAAGACATACTGGATCGCAGAGATTCCATGGCACAGGTCATCATGAATGAACTGGATGGATTCAAAAAGGAATACAGCCATCCTCGTAAGACGGTCATCGAGAACGGCCAAGAAGCTGTTTATAAAGAAAAAGAACTGGAAGAGATGGACGTGGTCTTCCTGATGGACCGTTTTGGTTACGCAAAAACCATCGACCTGTCTACTTATGAACGGAATAAAGAAGCCGCGGATGCAGAGAATAAATACGTCTTCACCTGTAAAAACACCGGACGTATCTGTCTGTTTACCAATACCGGTCAGATGCATACCGTCAAGGTACTGGATCTGCCTTACGGCAAATTCCGTGACAAAGGTGTGCCTATCGATAATGTAAGTAACTTCAGTCAGGCCAAAGAAGAGCTAATCTATATCACCAGTCAGAAGGAACTGAACTTATGTCAGGTAATTTTCGCCACTGCTGAATCCATGCTAAAAGTAGTGGACGGCGGAGAGTTTGACGTAACCAAGCGTACGGTTGCAGCCACCAAACTGGCGGAAGGAGATACCCTCGTAAGTGTAACAGCACTCACGGACCAGCGGAACATTGTGCTGCAGACAAAGGGCGGATTTTTCCTTCGTTTTGCTGTAGATGAGATTCCTGAGAAAAAGAAAGGGGCCATCGGTGTCCGCGGTATGAAATTATCCGACGGCGATCTGGTGGAAAATGTGTATTACACCAAAAACGCCGTGGAAACCACCATTGAATACAAGGGAAAAGAACTTGTCTTAAACAATCTGAAGCTCGGCAAGCGTGACAGCAAGGGAACCAAGGTCAGAGTATAGAGAAACGGAGAAGAAAACATATGAGAGTAATTGCAGGAACCGCAAGAAGTCTGCCGTTAAAGACCCCGGAGGGCATGGATACCAGACCCACAACCGACCGGATCAAAGAAACTCTTTTTAATATGCTGCAGACTTATATTCCGGACTGTGTGTTCGTGGATATTTTCAGCGGAAGCGGCGGCATTGGTATTGAGGCATTGAGCCGCGGTGCCAGAAAAGCATATTTTATCGAAAATGCCCCGAAGGCATTAGCATGTATCGAGGATAATCTGGCATTTACGAAAATGAAAGATCGTGCTATCGTATTAAAGCAGGATGCCTGTGCCGGGCTGACCGGCATCTACGAAAAACATGTAGATGTGATCTTCATGGATCCACCCTACGATCAGGAGCAGGAACGCAGAGTTCTGGAACAGCTGCGTTATGCAAAATATGTATCAGAGGAAACACTGATCCTCGTGGAGGCCTCTCTGCATACGGATTTTTCTTATGTAGAGGAGCTTGGGTTTGAAGTAACCCGTGAAAAAAAATACAAAACCAACAAGCATGTATTTCTTCGCAGGAAATAATTGCAGAACGGAGATTTTATGAAAAGGGCTGTTTATACCGGAAGCTTTGATCCTATTACCAACGGACATATGGATATCATCCGCCGGGCCTCGGAAATATTTGATGTTTTAATTGTCAGTGTTTTGAATAATAAAGAAAAGACACCGTTGTTTTCTGTAGAGGAACGTGTTAAGATACTAGAAGAAGCCACAAAAGATCTGCCTAATGTGCAGATTGACAGTTTCAGCGGCCTATTAGTAGATTATGCACAGGAAAAGGATCTGCATGTCATTGTGCGGGGGTTGCGTGCCATTACGGATTTTGAGTACGAACTGCAGATGGCCCAGACCAACCGGATGCTTTCCCACGGCAAAATCGATACCGTTTTTTTAACAACCAGTCTGGAATACGCTTATTTAAGTTCCTCTGCCATCAAGCAGATTGCAAGCTTTGACGGAGACATCACACCCTGTGTTCCGGATTTTGTAGCTGATCTGATTTACGAAAAATATCGTCAGAAAAAGCTTTCAGACAATCGCAATGTGTAAATAAGGAGAGTTTCATGAGCAGTCGAATCGAACAATTAATTGACGAAATAGAAGATTATATTGAGAGCTGTAAGCCTAAGTTCATGTCCAGTACCGAGATCATTGTTAATAAGGATGAAATCGATGAATTGTTGCGGGAACTGCGCATGAAGACACCGGATGAGATCAAACGTTATCAGAAGATCATCAGCAACAAAGAGGCAATTCTGAACGATGCCAAGGCCAAGGCAGAAGCTCTGATCAATGAAGCAACCGTTCATACCAACGAACTGATCAATGAACATGAAATTATGCAGCAGGCATATGCCCAGGCCAACGAGGTGGTCACCATGGCCAGTAAACAGGCACAGGAGATTTTGGACAATGCCACCATTGAAGCCAATGAATTAAAATCCCAGGCAATGCAGTATATGGATGATATGCTGGCTCATCTGGAAAATATCATATCCGCTTCCACACAGCAGGCCAGTTCCAATTATGATACCCTGATCGGCAATCTGAATCAGTATCGGGATATTATCCAGTCTAACCGTAGTGAACTCCATCCGGTAGATGAAGACTTAGAGGGTATAGACAACGCTGACAAGGCCAGTGATGATTTAAATGTAATGTAATCATAAAACCAGTTTTCTGCCGAAAGCTGGTTTTTTAAAAATAAAGGAATTGACATAATGAAAGTTAGTAAAAAACAAAAAAGGCTGTTTGTCAGGACAATGATCTGTACGGTCAGTCTTGTCACAGCCTGTTTTTTTTGCAGTTCGCTGGAAGCTGCTGCGGCTCCGAGAGCACAGGAGACCGGAGAGAGGGTTACCATTGTCATCGATCCCGGACACGGTGGTGAAAATGAAGGAACCCTGGAAGGCATTGTCCAGGAGAAAAAAATGACCATGGTTACCGCCATGGCAATGTATGAAGAATTACTGAAATATGATAATGTGGATGTCTACCTGACCCATACGGAAGATGTCAATCTTTCTCTGGCAGACCGGGCACAGTTCGCTGAAGAGCGGAATGCGGATTTTTTATTCAGTATTCATTACAATGCATCCGTGGATCATGACCTGTTCGGTTCCGAAGTATGGATCTCTTCCGTACAGCCATACAATGCCTACGGCTATCAATTCGGCTGGGAACAGATGCAACAGATGAAAGATATGGGACTGTTCCTCCGCGGCGTCAAGACAAAATTAAAAAATAATGGAGACGATTATTACGGAATCATCCGGGAGTGCACCGCCCGATCAATTCCTTCCGCTATCATTGAGCACTGTCATGTCGACGAAAGTCGTGATACCCCTTATTGCCAGACCGAAGAGGATTGGAAACGTTTCGGCAGAGAGGATGCATTATCCGTTGCCAGATATTTTGGATTATCCAGCACAAGTCTGGGGGTAGATTACAGCAATGAAGCGAATAATCTTCCGGAAGTATCTCTGCAATCCATTCTTCCCGCTACGATCCGTGATCAGACTGAACCGGATGTCTGTGTACTGACATTGCAAAATGCGGATTACGACACCGGAGAGGTCACATTGGAAGTGACCGCGACGGACTACGATTGTCCCATGATGTATTATGATTACAGTACCGATGGAGGGAAGACTTATTCCGAACTGATCCCCTGGCCGGATCTGGATATCATGGCCGGCACTTATCCAGATACTTTTACCTTTTCCCTGTCCTTCACTAAGGGAGAAACCCCGGTAATCACGGTGCGTGGATATAACCAGGCGGATCTGTTTACCGAAAGTGAACCGATTACTTTTGCCAAGCCTTTTGTCGATCAGGAGAAGGCTGCGGAAGAAGCAAGACAGGAAAGCCTGGCTGCAGAAGAGGCAGCGGCTTCCCGCATATCGGACCCCCAGGTGACCGACGCTTACGGTTCGGTGATCACCATGGCTGATGCCGCCGGGAATACAGGAGCATCCTCTGAAGGCAAAAAGGAAGTAAATTTCGGAGTGTTTCTGGTCATATGTATCGTTCTGGTGGTATTACTTCTGATGGTCTTTCTACTGTATCAGATCCAACAGAGCAGGCACCGGAAACGCAGACGGAAGGCTCAGCGCAGAAATGTGTCCGGGCGCAACAGGAACCATCCCAGATAATAAAGTGCTGTAAGTCCGGTAAGAAACATTTTATGAAAAAAATATCCGGTCAGAGATAAACCGGTATTTCGGATACAGCTTCCGGTCTGGGCCAGGCAGCAAAGTCCTCCGGCAGGTAGCAGCAATAACGTATAAAGAGGCCATCGATCCCCCAATATGCTTAACCCTCCGCTGATCTCCAAAAGCGGAGCACAGACACGACCATCCGGAAGAAAGATCCCCGGCAGCAGATTCAGCAGATTGAAGAAGATCATATAACCTCCCAGCTGTAAAATATTTCTGCCGGCAGCATACACTGCTTCATCCAATGCTTCCAATAACGGCATAACAGGTGTTCCACCGGCTGACACTGTGAAAATTGTCTGTGACATCGGTATTTTCCTGCGATATACTGTATAACGCAGAAGGATACCGTACCCCAGTGGAATACCATACATTCCGAATAAATAGGGCAGTATTGATTCCCGGTGCAGCAGAGGCAGAACAAATCCAAGAAAATATACCGGTCCAAGATTGTTACAGAAGGACAGCAGATATTGTCCTTCCGTTACAGAAAGTTCCTGTCTGTCGCGAAAATCAGCAATGGTACGGGCTCCCATGGGAAATCCGCACAGAAATCCCATCAGGATCACATAGGTTCCAGGTCCGGACAGACGAAATATTTTTTCAAACAAAGGTTGTACCGGTCGGATCAGACTATTTACCAGTCCCATGCGGATCAATGTTCCCGACAGGATCATAAACGGAAGAAGCACCGGCACCATTTTTTCATACCAAAGTTCCAGGCCCAAGGCAGCATATGCAAGGCTTAAGGAAGAATGTGTCAGGATGCAGCAGGTCATTACAACAAAAAAACAGATTCCGGATATTTTTTTCATAGCAGACTGCCTTGCAGAGTTTGTATACTATATGCCGGAAAAAGAATTTTAAGTCTTAAGAAAGAGACCAGTGTCCATGCGATTGGATAAATTTTTATGTGATAATAATATAGGCACCAGAAGCCAGGTAAAGGAATACATCAAAAAGGGACAAGTGGCGATAAACGGTCAGATAGTCAAAAAACCGGAGACAAAGGTCAATGAAGATACCGACATTGTCATTTGTCAGGGGAAAGAAATCCATTATCAAAAATATGTCTATTACATGTTAAATAAACCGGAGGGCGTCGTATCCGCCACCAATGACAATACTGCACCCACCGTGGTGAGTCTCCTGACGGTACCGGAGCAGAAGGAGCTGTTCCCGGTAGGACGTCTGGATAAAGATACTACCGGGTTGTTGCTCTTAACCAATGACGGTGCTCTGGCCCATGATCTGTTGTCGCCGAAAAAGCATGTGGATAAAACATATCGTGTAAGGCCGGAAAAGCCGCTTTCCGCAGAAGATATCCACCGTCTGGAATCCGGTCTTGAAATCGGAGACGACAAACCGACGTCTCCGGCGAAAGCCGTACTTACCGAAGACGGAGACCTGTTGCTGACCATTCACGAGGGGCGTTTTCATCAGGTAAAACGCATGTTGCAGGCCATAGGTAATCAGGTACTTACTTTAGAACGTATCCGTTTCGGCTCGCTGTCCCTGGATCCTGCTCTTTCCAGAGGAGATTACCGGGCGTTGACTGAAGAAGAAATCAAACACTTACGAATAAAGGAGTAAATTTTAATGCAATTCAAAAGAATGTTTTCCACAGATGCCTACAAAGGGACCAGCGGATATCTCCGCACCCAGAAAAATTATGAAATTTTACGAACGGTGCTTTATTTTGCCATTTCCCTGTCTCTGTTTATTGCCGGATGGGTCACTACCGGCAGTCGGGAGAATCTTCTGACCATCGTAGCGGTACTGGGATGTCTTCCGGCATGCAAAAGTCTGGTGGAGATGTTTATGTTCTTACGCTATAAGGGATGTAACGAACAGGATGCTGCGCAGATTGCCGCACATACCGACGGCCTTACCGGACTCTATGATATGGTGTTTACCTCCTATGAGAAAAATTATGAGATTCATCACATGACCATCTGCGGCAACACTCTCTGCGGATACACGTCCGATCCGAAGTTCGCAGAACAGGCTTTTTATAAACACATTCAGGATATCCTGAAAAAGGATAATTACAGAGAAGTCACTGTAAAAATTTTTCATGATCTTGACAAGTATCTGAAGAGATGTGAACAGTTAAAAGACCTTCCCGCACAGCCGGAACTGACAGGCGGAATCTGTCAGACATTAAAAAGCGTATCTCTGTAAAATACTTTTGAAAAGAGGGATTTTTATGCAGCAACTCACCATTGGTAAAAATCAGGCTGGCCAACGTCTGGACAAATTTCTGAAAAAAGCATTTCCAAACGCCGGTACCGGATTTTTATATAAGATGTTACGCAAAAAAAATATTACATTGAATGGGAAAAAAGCAGAAGGAAAAGAAATTCTTGCCCAAGGAGACGAGATAAAATGCTTTTTCTCGGAGGAAACGTTTGCCTCGCTGTCCGGCACCGAGAATAGAGAAACCACTTCTGACTACCGTAAAGCTTACCGTTCCCTAAAGGATATCAGTGTTCTCTATGAGGATGAAGATATTCTGTTGCTGAATAAACCCGCCGGGGTTCTGACGCAGAAGGCGAAACCGGAGGATCTATCCCTGAATGAATGGCTGATCGGACATCTGCTGGCTACGGATGCCATCACTGAGGCCGATCTCGCCACTTTTCATCCATCCGTCTGTAACCGCCTGGACCGCAATACCAGCGGAATCGTATTATGTGGTAAGACGTTATCCGGTTCCCAGGCTCTCAGCCGTATCATCAAGGATCGTACGGTAAAAAAATATTATCAGACAATCTGCAAGGGCAAAATCGTACAGGAGAGTACCCTGGAGGGTTATCTGTATAAAGAGGAAAGTACCAATACCGTAAAGGTTTATGCTGATCCGTCGGAGGCTCCCGCTGAGGCTTCCTATATCCGTACCATTTATATGCCAAATGCCGTGGCAGGAGATTTCACGCTGTTAACCGTAGAACTGCTCACCGGCAAGACACACCAGATCCGTGCCCACCTGGCCGGCACCGGGCATCCGTTGTTAGGAGATACCAAATACGGAGACAACAAATTAAACAGGAGAATGCAGTCGGAATACTCTCTGCATCATCAGCTTCTGCATGCCGGAAGGATCTGTTTTCCGAAAGAGGCAGAAGGACCTCTTGCCAAAGTAAGCGGACAGACTTTTACCGCACCACTTCCCCATAAATTTGCAGAAATCTTACAGGCTCTGAATCTGGCTCCTGACAGTGCCTGTTAGAAAGGAGCCCTAACAAATGGCAACATGGAATACGAGAGGACTCCGGGGATCCACACTGGAAGACATGGTCAACCGTACCAATGAAAAATACGCGGAGGCCGGACTGGCGTTGATACAGAAGATTCCTACTCCTATTACCCCCATCAAAATGGATAAAAACAGCCGGCAGATCACACTGGCTTTTTTCGAACAGAAGAGTACCGTAGACTACATCGGTGCCGTGCAGGGAATCCCTGTATGCTTTGATGCCAAGGAATGTGCCGTGGATACTTTTTCCCTGCAGAATATTCATCCTCACCAGGTAGAATTTATGCGGCAGTTTGAAAAACAGGGTGGCATTGCTTTTTTTCTGATTTTCTACAGTCATAAGGACCTGTTATACTATCTGCCTTATGAAATGCTCCGGTTTTTCTGGGATAGAGCACAGGAAGGCGGTCGGAAAAGCTTTCGGTTCGAAGAATTAAATCCGGAATATGTTCTTCCGAAGCATCAGGGAATTCTGGTTCCCTATCTGGACATTTTGAAAAAAGATCTGGAAGATCGGGAAGAATAAATTTCTTGACATCGGAGAAGCCACCTAGTATACTACAAATAGTTTCACGTACTACTATGGTAGCACGTTAGCTTACTAAAGTATATAAAAGCATATAAAGCAGAGGATGTTATTATGAACAACAGACTTTTACATACCCCGGAAGGTGTCCGGGATATTTACGGAAAAGAATATGCCAGGAAACTGGCTGTGGAGCAGAAGCTGCAGAATGCTATTCATTGTTTTGGATATGAAGATATTCAGACACCCTCCATTGAATTTTTCGATGTATTTTCCAAGGAGATCGGAACCACTCCCAGCAAAGAGCTTTATAAGTTTTTTGACAAGGAAGGAAATACATTGGTGTTGAGACCGGACTTTACCCCGTCCATTGCCCGTTGTGCAGCCAAATATTTCATGGAAGAGAAGGTTCCTCTTCGCTTCAGTTATAACGGCAATACTTTTACCAACACATCCAATCTGCAGGGTAAATTAAAAGAAGTGACCCAGATGGGAGCGGAACTCATCGGTGATCCTTCGGTGGAGGCAGATGCGGAAGTCATCAGTATGGTGATCGAAGCGCTGAAGAGCACAGGACTGACAAGATTTCAGGTAACCATAGGAGAAGTGGACTATTTCCGTGGCCTCTGTGAAGAAGCAGGTCTGGATGAAGATACGGAAAAAGAACTCCGTTCCTGCATCTCCGGCAAGAATTTTTTCGCTGCGCAGGAACTTCTGGAACAGAAGCAGATTCCGGAACCTTATCACAGCATTTTATTAAAGCTGGCGGATATGTTTGAAAACATAGAATCTCTGGAGGATGCCAAATCACTGGTGAAAAATGAACGTTCCTTACAGGCGATCGCAAGACTCGAGAAATTAAAAAAACGCCTGGAGCAATATGGTGTAGCGGAATATATTACCTTTGATCTCGGAATGTTGAGCAAATATCAGTATTATACCGGTGTTGTTTTTAAGGCTTATACCTATGGCATCGGTGATGCCGTGGTAAAAGGCGGTCGTTATGACAACCTGCTTAGAAAGTTCGGTAAAGATACGGCAGCCATCGGTTTTGTCATCGTTATTGATGATCTGCTGGAGGCTTTATCCCGTCAGAAAGTAGTTATTGATGTTCCCGCTTCCGGCAAAATTATGTATTACCGGGCAGGAGACGAGACGGATTATCTGGTAAAGCTTGCTGAGGCTGCAAAATTACGTAAAGAAGGCATTCCCACCGTACTTTCCCCCGAAATCACCGAGAACGAGGAGGCAGACCAGTAATGAGTGAAGAAAGATATCTTACGTTTGCTCTGGGAAAGGGCAGACTTGCAAAAAAGACACTGGAACTTTTCGAGCAGATCGGTATTACCTGCGACGAAATGAAAGATAAAGACACCAGAAAACTGATATTTGTCAATGAAGAATACAAATTGCGCTTTTTCCTGGCTAAAAGCCCCGATGTTCCCACTTATGTCGAATACGGTGCTGCGGATATCGGTGTGGTCGGTAAAGATACGATTTTGGAAGAAAATCGTAATGTTTATGAAGTCCTGGATCTTGGTTTTGGCAAATGCCGTATGTGTGTCTGCGGTCCCTCTTCCGCAGGAGAACTTTTAAAGCATCATGAGAGGATCCGGGTAGCCAGCAAATACCCTAATATCGCCAGAGAATATTTTTACAATAAAAAGCATCAGACAGTAGACATTATCAAGTTAAATGGCTCTGTGGAGTTAGGTCCTCTGGTAGAGTTATCCGATGTCATCGTGGATATTGTGGAGACCGGTTCCACCTTAAAAGAAAACGGTTTGGAAGTTTTGGAAGAGGTATGTCCTTTGTCCGCCCGCATGATCGTCAATCCGGTAAGCATGCAGATGGAAGCCGACCGTATCCGCAAACTGGTGGGGGCAATCCGCGAGCAGTTAAAAATACAGTCGTAACCAGATTAATCAGAAAATAGAGCAGATAAATCACAGCATATTGATTAGGAGAGTACCGTTATGAGAATCGTAGCATTGGATAAAGAATCAAAACAGAGTATTTTGAACGACCTCTTAAAGAGAAGTCCGAATAACTACTCTCAGTACGAAAGCACCGTGAATCAGATCATTGACAGAGTTCGTGCCGAGGGTGACAGTGCTTTATTCGATTATACCCTGCAGTTCGATAAGTTTACTTTAACCGCAGAAAACATTCGTGTCACGAAGGAGGAGATTGCGGAGGCTTATACGCAGATGGATGAAAACCTGATCGATGTGATCCGTCAATCCGCAGAGAACATCCGCGCTTTTCACCAGAAGCAGCTTCGTAACAGCTGGTTCGATGCCAAGCCCGACGGTACAATCTTAGGTATGAAGATCACCGCCATTGAGAGGGCGGGTGTCTATGTTCCCGGTGGAAAAGCCGCTTATCCTTCCAGTGTATTGATGAATGTGATCCCTGCGAAAGTAGCCGGTGTAGATGAGATCATTATGACCACCCCTCCCGGAAAAGATGGAAAAGTCAATCCCGGGACTCTGGTAGCCGCAGATATTGCCGGTGTGGATACCATCTATAAGGTTGGCGGAGCACAGGCCATCGCAGCCATGGCTTTCGGCACAGAGTCTGTTCCAAAGGTAGACAAGATCACTGGCCCCGGTAACATCTTCGTAGCACTTGCCAAAAAAGCGGTGTACGGCTATGTCAGCATTGATTCCATTGCCGGCCCAAGTGAAATTCTGGTGCTGGCGGATGAGACCGCAACTCCCAGATATGTTGCGGCAGATCTTCTGTCCCAGGCAGAGCATGACGAACTTGCAAGTGCTATTCTGATCACGACTTCTAAGGAGCTTGCTGAGAAGGTATCTGAAGAGGTGGATGGTTTTGTGAAAGTACTGGAACGTGCGCCCATTATTCAGAAATCACTGGATAACTACGGATATATATTACTGGCTGAAAGTATGGAAGATGCCATTGATGCAGCAAATGCCATTGCTTCCGAGCACCTTGAGATCATTACGAAAAATCCTTTTGACACCATGACACGTATCCGCAACGCCGGTGCCATTTTCTTAGGAGAGTATGCTTCCGAGCCTTTAGGAGATTATTTTGCAGGTCCGAACCACATCCTGCCTACCAACGGTACCGCAAGATTTTTCTCACCGGTAAATGTAGATGATTTCATCAAGAAAACCAGTATCATTTCTTATTCCAGACAGGCTCTGGAGAAAGTACATAACGAGATCGAGACCTTTGCAAAAAGCGAAGGCTTGACCGCACACGCAAACAGTATTAAAGTGAGATTTGAAGATTAGGAGATACTATGGAACGAAAAGCATCTGTGAACCGAACAACAAAAGAGACCGATATTGCCATTACCCTGAATCTGGATGGCAGCGGAAAAGCAGATCTGTCTACCGGCATCGGATTTTTTGACCATATGCTGGATGGCTTTGCGAGACACGGCTTTTTTGATCTGAACTGCAAGGTAAAGGGAGACTTACAGGTGGATGGCCACCATACGGTGGAGGACACCGGTATCGTCTTAGGCGAAGCCATCAAAAAGGCAGTGGGAGATAAGAAAGGAATCAACCGTTACGGTTATTTTATCCTGCCCATGGATGAAGTGCTTGCCTTGTGTGCCATTGACTTAAGTGGTCGCCCTTATCTTAATTTTGAATGTGAATTCACGGTGCCCAAGGTAGGTGAACTGGATACCGAACTGGTGAAAGAATTTTTCTATGCTGTATCTTATAGTGCCGGAATGAATCTACATATCAAAATGTTGTCCTCCGGTAACAATCATCACATGATCGAGGCAATATTCAAGGCCTTTGCCAAAGCACTGGATCAGGCCGTTTCCTATAATCCGAAGGTAACGGATGTATTAAGTACCAAAGGAAGTCTGTAAAAAATACGTGCCTGTGGTCCGTACCCTGCAGGCATAGAAAACGTGAGGATTACTATGATCATCAAGAAATTTGTTCCCTGTATTTATTTATATCATGAGCATGCGGTAAGAAATCTTACGGATACCACCATCGTGGATACCGACCCGGTACGTCTGGCAGATTATTATTGTGAACACAATGCAGATGAATTGATCGTATTCGATATGTCCGAAGGAGACGCCGAGCATGAGGCAGCGTTGGACATCATCAAGGAAATCTGCGCCAAAGCGGAAGTGGATGTCATCGGTGCCGGCAATGTAAAGCGCATGGAGGACATTAAGAAATTACTTTATGCCGGATGTAAAAAAGCGGTTCTCGACTATGAGAAAGAGAGTAATATTGAGATCACGGAAGAAGTCTCCCTGAAATTTGGCAAGGAAAAGATACTGATCTCCTATAATGATCCCGCCGTTCTGGAATTACATAAAGATAAAATTGAAAAGTATATCTCTGCCATGATCCTGATGAATCCTCACCAGATCCGGGAGACGCAGAGTATTCTGTCCCTTCCCTTTTTTGTGCAGATCAATCAGGTAGCATTAAACAAGCTGTTAGAGATCTTCGCATATGAAAATGTATGTGGTGTCACCGGTAATACCATCAATGACAATGTGAAAGAAATCGTTGCCTTGAAGGATCTGTGCCGGGAAAATGATATTCCCATTGAATCCTTCCAGGCTGCTTACAAGTGGGAAGATTTCAAGAAAAACAGTGACGGCATGGTACCTGTTATCGTGCAGGATTACCGTACCCAGGAAGTTCTGATGATGGCTTACATGAATGAGGAAGCTTATGAACAGACTCTGAAGCTTGGTAAAATGACTTACTACAGCAGGAGCAGACAGGAACTATGGCTGAAGGGTCTCACCAGCGGACATTACCAGTATGTGAAGGAACTGGTGGCTGACTGTGATATGGACACAATCCTTGCTAAGGTATCACAGATCGGTGCTGCCTGTCATACCGGCAGCAAGAGCTGTTTCTTTAACGAGATCACAAAAAAGGATTACGAAGAAAGCAGCAACCCCTTACAGGTATTCGAGGAAGTATTCGATGTGATCAAGGATCGCAAGGTCCACCCCAAGGAGGGTTCCTATACCAATTACCTGTTCGACAAGGGCATTGACAAGATTCTCAAGAAACTGGGCGAGGAGGCGACTGAGATTGTGATCGCTGCCAAAAATCCCAACCCCAATGAGGTCAAATATGAGATCAGTGATTTCCTGTATCATATGATGGTCCTGATGGCAGAAAAAGATGTCACCTGGGAAGAAATCACTACAGAGCTTGCAAATCGTTAACCGCATTTTCCATCCAGGTCGCGATATATGTTCCGTAATCTACCTCCGTAACGTAAGACAGCACCTGATCCATGGACAGACCGGCAAAGCTTTTATTTTCCCGGTCCAGCAATATCACTGTAAGCAGTAATACTCCGGCCAGAGCAAGACGGATTCTGAAAGTCCCGGTATGAGAACAACCGGAACCACTGGATTCTTCCTGCTCCGGCCTTATTTCTGTCTGTCTGCGCATTTGCTGCAGCAGTTGTGCTGTATTCTTATCATCCAATGTTTCCAAAAATATCCCTCCCTACATGACCATGCTTTGCAGTTTATATTTATGTACCTTTTGGTACTGGCAGAACTGTTTTTTTTAAGGTATAATGATGTATTGAATAGTTATTAGCAATTTGAGAGAGATCATTATAATAATCATTTGAGGTAGTTATGAACGAAAAATTAGCATTAAGCGATGATATTCTGATGAAGATTGAAAAACCTGCCCGTTACATCGGCAACGAAGTAAACGCGGTGGTGAAGGACTTAAATAATATAGATGTCCGTTTTTGTATGTGCTTCCCCGATGTCTACGAGATCGGCATGTCCCATCTGGGCATTCAGATCCTGTACGGCATGCTCAACTCCTGGGACGATGTCTGGTGTGAGAGAGTCTATTCTCCCTGGGTGGATTTAGATGCCATCATGCGTAAGGAAAATATCCCTCTGTTTGCCCTGGAGAGCCAGGATCCGGTAAAGGATTTTGATTTTCTGGGAATCACCATCCAGTACGAAATGTGTTATACGAATATATTGCAGGTCCTGGATCTGGCGAAGATCCCGCTGCTTGCAAAGGAACGTGGGGATGATTGTCCCATTGTCATCGGTGGCGGTCCCTGCACCTATAATCCGGAACCCATTGCAGACTTTTTCGATATCTTCTATATCGGTGAAGGCGAGACCCAGTATCGTCCACTGATCGATCTGTATAAAAAGTGCAGAGAAGAGAAGGTGGGAAGAGAGGAATTCTTACGCCGTGCTGCGAAGCTGCCCGGCATGTATGTTCCCAGATTCTATGAAACTACTTATCATGAGGACGGCACCATCGCTTCCTTCCGGCCGACCGAAGAGGGGATTCCCGCTACGATCCGCAAGGAATTGGTGACGGATATGACGGACAGTTTTTATCCTATGAAGCCCGTGGTACCTTATATTAAGGTCACGCAGGACAGAGTGGTCTTAGAGATTCAGAGAGGCTGTATCCGCGGATGCCGTTTCTGCCAGGCGGGGCAGTTGTATCGTCCGGTCAGAGAGCGCGATGTGGAAGTATTGAAAAAATACGCCATGGAAATGCTGAAAAATACCGGTCACGAGGAGATCTCCTTAAGTTCCTTAAGCTCCAGTGATTATAGCAAACTACCGGAGCTGATCGATTTCCTGATTGAAGAATGTGACAAGAGACATATCAATATCTCCCTGCCGTCCTTACGTATCGATGCCTTTTCCCTGGATGTCATGAGTAAGGTGCAGGATGTGAAAAAATCCAGCCTGACCTTCGCACCGGAGGCCGGCAGCCAGAGACTGCGTGATGTCATCAATAAAGGATTGACGGAAGAAGTGATCCTGCATGGTTCCGCGCTGGCTTTCGAGGGCGGCTGGACCAGAGTCAAGCTGTATTTCATGCTGGGACATCCCACCGAAACCGAGGAGGATATCCGCGGCATCGCTGAACTGTCCAATAAGATTGCAGCCACCTTCTTCGATACGGTGCCGAAGGAGAAACGTGTCAACGGCAGAGTACAGATCGTTACCAGTACCTCCTTCTTCGTACCGAAGCCCTTTACTCCATTCCAGTGGGCACCCCAGTGTACCAAGGAAGAATTCGTGGAAAAGGCATATCTGACCAGAAAAGCCATCTCCGAACAGTTGAACCAGAAGAGTATCAAGTACAACTGGCACGAAGCGGATGTCAGCGTCTTAGAAGGTGTTCTGGCAAGAGGCGACAGGAGATTGTCCCAGGTGCTTTTATATGTTTATCACAAGGGCTGCTTCTACGATGCCTGGAGCGAATACTTCCACAATGATGTCTGGATGGAAGCCTTCGCTGCCTGCGGTCTGGATCTGGATTTCTATTCCCACAGAGAACGACCCTTGGACGAGATCCTGCCCTGGGATTTCCTGGACTGCGGTGTCTCCCGTTCTTTCCTGGAGAGAGAATGGCAGAAGGCGAAAAACGAGACGATCTCACCGAACTGCAAACAGGCATGTCAGGGCTGCGGTGCCGCCAAATTCGGCTGCGGTATCTGCGTAGAGCCCAGAGACTGATCGTACGAGACACACCCTTATGGCACGTTATTGAATGTTGAAGAATAAGAAGAAAGGGAATTGCAGGTCTTTCAAGAAAGACCGCATAGAAATCTGACAGAAATTATGAAATTAAGAATCAAGTTTAAGAAATACGGACCGGTACGTTTTATCGGCCATCTGGATGTGATGCGCTTTTTCCAGAAAGCCAATCGCAGAGCGGAGCTGGATGTAGCATACACCGGAGGCTTCAGCCCGCATCAGATCATGTCCTTCGCCGCACCCTTAGGCGTGGGGCTGACCAGCAACGGAGAATATATGGATCTGGAAGTACATTCCCTGACTTCCTGTGAGGATGTGAAAACAAGGCTCAATGCCGCATCTGTACCCGGCATTGAGATCACTTCCGTGAAGATCCTGCCGGATAAGGCGGGCAATGCCATGGCAAGTGTGGCTGCCGCCGGATATACCGTAACCTTCCGGGAGGACAGAGGTCCTCATTTTGATCTGGCAGCTGCTGTGGAACGCTTCCTTAAAAAGGACGAGATCCTGATCACCAAGGAGACCAAAAAAGGCAGCCGGGAAATCAATTTAAAAGAAGGCATCTACGAGATGAAAGCCGTGGATGGTAACAGACTGTATCTGTTGGTAGATGCATCCAGCGCCGGCAATATCAAGCCCATTCAGGTAGTGGAGGCATTATTTGCGGAAAATGGAGACCCCCTCCCTGAGAATGCCCTTATGGTCAACAGAGAAGAGACCTATTTAAGAAGCGATGCCGGAGAACTGCTTCCCTTAGACGCCATCGGTTATGACAGCGAAGAAGCTTACAAAGCAGCTTCCGGAGATAGCGAATGAGCCGCAGTCTCACCGGCGGCAGACCGGCAAGAGAAAAAGAAATAAATGAGATCCGTAAGAGCACGGACTGTACCACCGGAAAAATGATCTTTACGAAGCTTCGGGATAAAAAGGTAGCATTGCTTGTGAACTCCGGCGGAATTGCCGCTGTGCGGGTGTTGCGTTCGAATGCAAGTAAGATCGGCGGAATCTACCTTGGAAAAATACAGAATGTGGCGAAAAACATCGATGCCTGCTTCGTGGAGATTGCCCCCGGGGAACTATGCTTTCTGCCAATGCGGGAAGCAGGTACGGCATATCTTACGAACAGACAGCCGGACGGAAGCTTAAAAGCCGGAGATGAACTGGTGGTCATGGTCACCAGAGATGCCCAGAAGACAAAGCGGGCTTCCGTTACCACAGATCCTTCCCGGATGAAGCAACAGCTTGTTAAAAACGGAGCCACCCCTGAGAGCGCATCTGAAGCCCTTCAGAGCCTTTTAAATCAGGCAATCCATAAAGTATGCCTTACCTGTCTTCTTGCGCCTTCTGAAGCCATCTACGAGGCATTGGAACAGTTGGCAGATCCATCGGAATACAGTGAAGTCCTTACGGACGACCCTGAGATCTTCCACAAGCTTTCTGAAAGCAGTCATCCGCTTTTACAGCAGAAGAACCTTCGGTTGTATGATGATCCTGCCATTTCCCTGCGTCTTTTATATTCTCTCGAAAAGGGGATGGATGAGGCACTGGATACGAGAGTCTGGCTGAAATGCGGCGGATATCTGGTCATTGAGCCTACGGAAGCCATGACAGTCATCGATGTCAATTCCGGCAAAAATGAATCTAAGAAGATGGGAGAAGAGACCTATTATCAGGTCAATGCCGAAGCGGCAGAAGAGGTTGCAAGACAGTTGCGTCTGCGGAATCTGTCCGGTATCATCATTGTAGATTTTATTAATATGTCAGAAAAGGAAAATCGTCAAAAACTTTTGGAATACCTGAAAATGCTGACCGCACAGGATCCTCAGCATCCCCGGATCGTGGATATGACACCACTTGGTCTGGTGGAGATCACCCGTAAAAAGTCCCATCCCACCCTGGCAGAACAATGGAAAAAAATATGAGACCTTCTTAAACCAGTCAACACTCGTTTGGCTGGTTTTTTGTTATATTTCACAATTTTAGGAAACTCTTTTTGGTAAAAACGTTTCTTGAATATTCCCTGTTAAAATGCTACTCTTTTATCACAGGAAACGCGATTTTGTATTTGAGTTTCCAAAGAAGTACAGAAACAATTCTAATCTAAAGACGGAGGAAAACCTATGGATACCACAGATGCTCTGCAAAAAAACATTTTGGATGCCACCCTTCGTGTCTTCGATCGGAAAGGGCTGAAGTTCACGATGGATGACCTGGCAAAGGAACTTTCCATCAGCAAAAAAACCATCTACACCGTCTATGACGATAAGGAAGCATTGTTTCTTGCCATGGTAGATTATATTTTTGATTCGATCAAGGAAAGCGAGCAGATGATCCTGACGGATCCTGCGCTGGGAACCATCGAAAAGCTACAGCGCATCTTAGGCGTCCTGCCGGAAGGCTATCAGAATATTGACCTCAGAAAGCTCTATTCCCTCCGGGACAAATATCCTAAGATCTACCATAAAGTGGAGCTTCGCTTAGAGACCGGCTGGGAGCCTACGATCCAGCTGATCGAGACAGGCATGGCAGAGGGCAGTATCCGCCCGGTTCCCATCTGCCTGGTGAAAATGATGCTGGAAGCCTCCATTGAGCAGTTTTTCCAAAGAGATATCCTCGCGCAGAACCGTCTGACTTACGTGGACGCCTTAAACGAGGTCGTAAATATTCTCATGTACGGAATCACACAGAGGCAGTAAATACGCAGACAAAAAGGGAGATGAACTTATGACACATAGACTTTACTTAAACGACGACTGGCTGTTCACTGAACAGTTTGAGGACAGTTTAGCGGCACCGGAATACCCGGAAAACACGCTGCAGCCGGTACGTCTGCCGCATACCTGTAAGGGAACCCCGTTTCATTATTTTGACGAATCCCTCTACCAGATGGTCAGCGGATACAGGCGCCATCTCCTGATTCCAAAGGACTGGCAGGGAAAACGGATCCTGCTTACTTTTGAGGGAGCTGCCCATGACAGTACTGTATTTTGTAATGGGAAAAAGGTGGGAGAGCATCACTGCGGTTACACTGCATTTACTGTAGATTTAACAGACAATGTACTCTATGGGCAGGATAACCTGCTCTGTGTCCGCTTAGACAGCAGAGAGAATTTAAACGTTCCGCCTTTTGGCTATGTGATCGATTATATGACCTATGGCGGTATCTACCGGGATGTCCGGTTGGAAGTAAAGGAAAAAGTCTCCCTTTCGGATATCTTCGTCCATACAGCGATAGATTTCAGATCGTCTCCCGTGACAGCGCAGATCACCTCTGAGATCACGCTTACGGAAAGTAATGAGAACGTGACCATCCGACAGTACTATATGCCGAAAAATACCGCAGCCGGCCAGGGATCCTGGAATCTTTTGTGCGAACAAACCGTTTCTGCAGATACTACCTGTGACAAGGAGATTGCTCTTACATCAGCAATTACCGCTCCTCTGTTATGGGACACCGAAGAAGCTAATCTCTATATTTTAAAGACACAGCTATATCAGGACAATACGCTCCTGGATGAGACAGAGACCACGTTTGGTATCCGGGAAGCAGTATTTAAAAAGGACGGCTTTTATCTTAATGGCAGGAAGTTGCGGATCCGCGGCTTAAACCGCCACCAGAGCTTCCCTTATGTGGGATATGCCATGCCTAAGAGCATGCAACGGTTGGATGCGGATCTTCTGAAAAAGGAGCTGGGTTTAAATGCCGTAAGGACTTCCCATTATCCCCAGAGCCATTATTTTCTGGAGCGCTGTGATGAGCTTGGACTTTTAGTATTTACAGAATTCCCCGGCTGGCAGCATATCGGAGATGATTCCTGGAAAGCACAGGCGGTTGCAAATGCCGAAGACATGATCCGACAGTACCGTAATCATCCCTCCATCATTTTATGGGGAATACGCATCAATGAGTCACCGGATGACGATGCTTTTTACGAAAAGACCAATGCCGTGGCACATAAGCTGGATCCATCAAGACCTACCGGTGGTGTCCGTGCCATGAAAAAAAGTCATCTGTTAGAAGATGTCTATACGTATAATGATTTTCTGCACGACGGTGAGATGCCCGGCTGTGATCCGAAGAAAAAAGTCACATCTGATATGGAGAAGCCTTATCTGATCAGTGAGTACAACGGGCATATGTATCCCACAAAGGCCTTCGACAACGAAGAGCGCCGCAGTGAGCATGCCATCCGCCACGCCAATGTACTGGATGCTGTGGCAGGTCAGTCCGATATCGCCGGAAGCTTCGGCTGGTGCATGTTCGACTACAACACCCACAAAGACTTCGGAAGCGGTGACCGGATCTGTTATCATGGTGTCATGGATATGTTCCGGAATCCGAAGCTGGCATCAAATATCTATGCCTGTGAGCAGGAACAGACTCCTGTATTGGAGATCACTTCCTCCATGGATATCGGAGAGCATCCCGGCTGTAACCGCGGCAACATCTACATTCTGTCCAATGCAGACAGCGTGAAGATGTACAAAAACGACCGTTTTATCAAGGAATATCTGCCGGAAATGTCACCTTATAAGCACTTAAAGCACGGTCCCATCCTGATCGATGATTTTATCGGAGATTCTTTTGCGCAGAACGAAAGATTCCGTCCGAAACATGCAAAGGAGATCACGGATGCTATGAATCTCGTAGCGCGAGGAAGCCTGAACCACATTCCAAAGAGATTATATCTTACGGCTTTAAAACTGCTTCTGATCTATCATATCGATTTCGCGGAAGTGACCAGACTGTATACAAAGTACATCGGTGACTGGGGCGGTACGGCTACCATATACCGGTTTGACGCTATCAAAGACGGCAAAGTCGTAAAATCCGTCACCAAAGAACCGGTTCGCGAAATCCGGCTGGAAGCAGAAGCGGATCATACCATTCTGACGGAACAGCACAGCTATGATGTGGCACTGGTGCGGATCCGTGCAGTGGATGACCATGGAAATGTGCTTCCCTTTTATCAGGAGCCGGTTCGTCTGATTACGGAAGGTGACATCTCCATCATCGGACCTGACACCATTGCTTTACAGGGAGGCATGGGTGGAACTTATGTTAAGAGTACGGGAAGATCCGGTCGGGGAGCTTTGCTGTTGCAGTCACAGACGGCAGGGGAAATACGGATACCTTTTCAGATTATGATTTAATGGTTTCATTTGAGCGTTAGATTTCAAAGGATTTCAAAAGAAAGGATCAGGGTTACATTATGGGTTTAAGTGGAAAAGAAAAATTTTCTTATGGACTGGGGGCGGTAGGCAAGGATATGGTATACATGCTGTCTGCCAGCTATATTTTGTATTATTATCAGGATATTTTAGGCGTGAACGCCGTAGCCATGGGTATCATTCTGCTGGTTGCAAGAGTGTTCGATGCGTTTAACGATCCCTTCATGGGCGTCATCGTGGCAAAGACCAGGACCAGATGGGGGAAGTTCCGCCCCTGGCTGATGATCGGCACGGTGACCAATGCCGTTGTTCTGTATCTGATGTTCTCGGCACCGCCTGCACTGGATGGCAGTGGACTGGTAGCTTATGCTGCAGTCACCTATATTCTCTGGGGCGTGACCTATACCATGATGGATATTCCCTTCTGGTCCATGATACCGGCATTTACTCACAGCGGAAAAGAGCGTGAAGGATTGTCTACGCTGGGACGTTCCTGCGCCGGTGTAGGCTCTGCCATTATCACCGTGATCACCATGCTCTGCGTCAATGCCCTGGGCGGAGGAGAAGAGCGGGTCGGATTCTCCCGGTTCACCCTGATCATTGCCGTGCTGTTCGTGATATTTATTACCGTTACCTGCATTAATATCAAGGAAAAATCTACGGTAGATGTGGACGCACCTTCCATCGGTCAGATGTTCAAGGCGTTAATTCAGAACGATCAGGCGATGGCAGTGGTCATTACCATCGTACTGATCAACTGCGCGATCTATACAACCTCCAACCTGGTAATTTATTTCTTTAAATACGATTTTGGCGGAGATACCTGGTACAATTCCTATACACTGTTCAACACCTTCGGCGGGGCAGTACAGATTCTCGCCATGATGCTTTTGTTCCCGTTACTTCGTAAGTTTATGAATACCATCCGGATCTTCTATGTCAGCTTCCTGATGGCAATTGCCGGATATGCTGTATTGCTTCTTTTATGTTTTACGAATATGAGTAATGTATTTTTACTGTTCATTCCCGGCTTCCTGATCTTTGCCGCCAATGGTATGCTGACCGTACTGACCACCGTATTTTTAGCCAATACCGTAGATTACGGTCAATGGAAAAATCATCGCAGAGACGAGAGTGTCATTTTCTCCATGCAGACCTTCGTGGTAAAACTGGCTTCCGGTATTGCTGCGTTAGCGGCATCCCTGTGCCTGAACCTCTGCAACTTAAGCTCTGATACCAGCGATGCTGTGGCAGCTGCAGGAGCTTCCGGAAGCTCTGTGGTTGGACTTCGTATGACGATGACACTGTTCCCCATTCTGCTCCTTGTCATCGGTGTCATTTGCTTTCATAAGAAGTATCAGTTGACCGAGGAACGATTAAAAGAGATTCAGGAGGCTTAAAGCATGATTCAGATTGTAAAAGATACAGATACGAGCCCATTGTTCTTTTTACAGACTGCCCACACAACCTACGGAATGCGGGTCATGGAGACCGGACATTTAGAACATCTGTATTACGGGGAGCGGATCACTGTGGATTCACAGGATCCTTCCTCCTGTGCGCCCCTTGTCATACAGAGAGCCTTCGCTCCGGGCAACACCTGTACCTACGACAGGGAACATCCGCAGATCTCCATGGAAGATGTCTGCTTGGAGGTTGGTACGTTGGGAAAGGGAGATATCAGAGAACCTTTTCTGGAAGTCAGATTTGCCGACGGAAGTGTCACCTCTGACTTTACTTTTGATTCCTATGAAATTATTACTTTAAAGGAAAGAGAGCAGTGCCTGCAGGATTCCGGACTTCCTCACAGCTATTCGGAAGTGGGAACTGATTCCGCGGAATGCCTTCAGATTGTTTTGCAGGATGTTACGAATCATTTGGAGTTGCAGCTGTTTTATACCGTATTCGAAGAATGTGATGTCATTACCAGAAGCGCACGGTTGATCAATCATAGTGACGCATCTGTCACCTTGAATCGATGCCTCAGCGCACAATTAGATCTGACAGAGGATTATTCCATGATCACTCATTTCAGTGGTGCCTGGGCAAGAGAAATGCACAGAGAACAGATTTCCTTACGTTCCGGCAAATTTGTAAATGCTTCTTATACAGGAACCTCTTCGAACCGCTCGAATCCTTTTATGATCCTGGGACATAAGAACACCTGTGAGACTTTTGGCTCCTGTATCGGCTGCAATCTGATCTACAGTGGAAATCATTATGAAGCCCTTGAGAAAGACTCTTATGGGAAGCTACGCTTTGTAAGTGGGATCAATCCACAAAGTTTTTCCCGGGAGCTGACTCCGGAAGCGCACTTTGATACACCGGAGGCTGTTTTAAGTTATTCTTCGAAGGGGTATGGAAGACTCAGCCGACAGTTACATTCCTTTATCAGAGAGCATATTGTCCGAGGAGTGTGGAAGAGAAGACCTCGTCCGGTTCTGTTAAACAGCTGGGAAGCCTGTTATTTTAAGATTGATGAGAGAAAGCTGTTGCAGCTGGCAAAAGCGGGAGCAGATGTCGGCATCGAACTGTTCGTCATGGATGACGGGTGGTTTTCCGGGCGAAATGATGACACCTCCTCCCTGGGAGACTGGGAACCGGATCCGAAGAAGCTGCCCGGAGGAATTGCTTCCCTCAGTAAAAAAATCAAAGCCCTGGGGGTGGATTTCGGTCTCTGGGTAGAGCCGGAGATGATCAGTGAAAACAGCCGTCTCTATCAAGAGCATCCCGACTGGGCAATGATGATTCCGGAACATCCCCACTCTGAGGGGCGCAATCAGCGCCTTTTGGATCTGTGCAATCCCGAAGTACAGCAATATGTAATAGATTCCATGACGAAGGTATTTTCCTCCGGAGACATCCGTTATGTGAAGTGGGATATGAACCGTAATTTCAGTGATATTTATTCCCCTTATCTGCCTGCTGCGAAACAGGGAGAGACGGCACATCGTTATGTGCTGGGGCTTTATCACATTATGAATGAGCTGACCACACGTTTCCCTGAAATTTTGTTTGAAGGCTGCAGTTCAGGTGGAAATCGTTTTGATCTGGGAATATTAAGTTATTTCCCGCAGATCTGGGCGAGCGATAATACTGACGCACTGTGCCGTACCGGGATTCAGAACAGTTACAGCTATGGATATCCCTTATCGGTATTTACAGCACATGTGTCATCTTGTCCAAATCATCAGACCTTAAGGATCACGCCCCTTGAGACCCGTTTTCAGGTGGCTTCCTTCGGTGTCTTAGGATATGAATGTAATTTAAAGGATCTGTCCGGAAGTGATCTCAACGCAATCCGGGAGCAGATTGCACTTTATAAAAAATGGCGGGATGTTTTCCAGTTTGGATCCTTTTATCGTGGAGCAGAAAACGAAGCTTCCGACTCGGAAACCTTATCCTGGACCTGCGTGTCCCCGGATGGCAGAAGAGCAGTGGGGCTGTTCTTCCGGCGCCTGACAGTTCCGAACCAATCCCATGACTGGTATCGCCCGGTGGGGTTACTTCCGGATGTGAAATATCATTTCTACGGTAGGAATATCAAATACAATCTGAAAGACTTCGGAGACCTTGTGAACACCGTTTCTCCGATTCATATCAAGCAGGGATCTGCATTGCAGGAGATTCTTTCGCGATTTGTAAATATGGATGGGGAAAAAGAAGACCTGACTGCTTATGGAGATACCCTGATGCGTGCGGGAATTGCCCTGAAACCCGCTTTCGCCGGTACCGGATATAATTCCGACACCCGACTGTTCCCGGATTTTTCCTCCCGAATTTACTTTATGGAAGCAGTGGAATAAAATAATAATGCTTTTTTATGTACCGACCACTTTCGTTAGACCTGAAAACTAACGAGGGCGGTCGGTATTGTAATAATCAGAGAGAGATGATATTGTATATTATATAGATAGCTTAACAAATCGCAATTGACCGGGCTCTATGAGCGCGGGATGACAATTGGACGTAAGTTCAATTGTATGGGAGTTTTGACACAGAAAAAATATGAATTTGTGGAGGTAGTTATAATGGGACAAGCAACTTTTTATTATAAAAATTCAAATGCACCTAACCCCAATAAACCCAATCATATAGGTGCTACCATTTTAATAAATTATGATGGTAAAGTATTGCTTGAATCGCGAAAAGACAGTGAAAGATGTGCCTTTATTGGTGGTGGACTGTTTTAAATGAAACTTTGTTGGAATGTGTAAAAAGAGAAACTTTTGAAGAAACAGGAATTATATTATCTGATGAAGATATTGAATTCTGCAAATTATATGATGATCCTTCTATCATTATCGCATATCCAGATGGAAATATTATTAGGTCTATGATGGCTTTATACGAAGCAACTCTTAAGAAAATGCCTGATTTGAGGTGTAGTGAGGAGTCAGTTGAACTAAGATTTTTTTCAAAAGAAGAATTGAAAAATATAAAAATAGTAGAAACATATACACCAATTTTAGAGGATTATTTTGCGGAGTGCACAACTTCAAATTTGTATACGAGATTAACAGATAGTGAAAAATAGTGTAAAAATAGTGAAATAATAATGGAAAAAAGCTTTTCTTTTGAATATAATAATATTTAAAAGGAGGGCTTTTTCAATGATTAAGCTAACTTTAACGAATGAAATATTAAACTATATTACAGAAATCGAGCAAAACCGATATAAGGTATCTTCGATCAAGCTGTCCCAATCCGTTATGAATAAGCTGCGTAAGAATTCGAAGAAAAAAAGTACTTATGCTTCAAATAAAATAGAAGGTAATCCTTTATCAGAAAAACAGGTTGATGAGGTGATTGAAAATGATGAAAGAAAGCATTATTTGAAACCGGAGCAGGAAGTCCGGATTATATTCCCCCGGAATACTGTGATATTCCGGATTTGCTGGACGAATTGGTAACTTATGTAAATACGACAGACGATCATCCATTGATCGTAGCTGCAGTGGTTCATTACCAATTAGTAACCATACATCCGTTTGAAGACGGTAATGGCAGGATCGCAAGATTACTATCCGGTTACATTATGGATTTAAATGGATATGGTTTTAATGGAATCGGGTCGTTGGAAGAATATTTTGCATATGATATCGATGAATATTATGAGTCTATTCAGATGGGACTTCCTGCATTGTATTATTCTGGAAGAGATAATCCGCCCCATCCGGAAATCTGGATCAGCTATTTTCTGAGAATGGTAAAGCTGTATTCCGGAAAGGTTTGTGATCTACAAATGGTTTCCAGTGAAGAAGATGTTGCTGCAAGTTTATCGTTCCTGAAGGGAAAGGAAAAGGAGCTTTTGCGGCTTTTGATCACGGATTATAAAAGGGAATTTACACCGATTGAAGTTAGCATGAGACTGTCCGTCACAAACAAAACAATTATTAACAGTTTAGCGGTTTTGGTGAAAAATGGTTTTGTAATTCCTATACCGGTTAATCAGAGGATCCGATCCTATGAATTAAGTGAATTTACTAGAGACCATGAAAAAGAAATCATAAAGGCTATTCTTTAAAACGGATGTTGCTTAAAAAGAAATATGGATCTGTTTGCTCCTCGTTCAGCGCAAATTTCTTGGTGTCATTACCGATATATGGTAGTAATGAGGTGACAGGATAGAATAGTACAATGATTATTCCGACAGGAGCTCTGTTTACTTTCAGTAATTAATGTGTTAACATAGTTAGTGACAACTAACAAGACTCGATATTGTGATTCGTAATTAGAATAGAAGTTAGCGAAATCGGTATTTGTCTGTACCTGACACTAAATATTTTGAAGGAAGGTAATAGGAATGTATGAAGAAAAAATAGTTGATCTTCAGGGAATATCCCAGGTAATTGGCCTTGAAGGAACGAATGAAGGTCCTTTAATGATTATGTTGCATGGCGGACCTTGGGGCCGATTATATATGGACACGCTTTTCGCAATTATTATCCAGTACTTTATAAGAACTGCGGACTTGTGTGGTGGGATCAGTATGGATGCGGCAGAAACTATGCAGGGAATGTAGATGATAACATAACTGTTCAAGTTTTTGCTGAAATGACAGTAGATCTTGTAGACGAGATCCACAGAATGTTTCCTAACCGGGCAATTGTATTAAATGGTAATTCATTTGGAAGCTATCTGGCTGTATATGCGGCAGAAAAAAGACCTGAGATCGTAAAAGGGGTAATTATGCTGGGACCAATCACCGACATGACAAAGTCTGCCGCAAACTTTGAAAATGCTGCGAGGCCACACTACACAGAAAGAGAAAAAAAGAAGGTCGATGCAATTCGTGGCAGTGCTCCTCTTGAATATTTTTCACTGGTAGCCGAGAATCTGGCAGAAAAATATACAAATTGTGCTCACTACAAAGGAAAAGAAGCCCACGATTCTCTGACCTTGAAATGGATGCTTCGCTGGTTGACTTCTAAGGATTGGAAATTTTCTAATCTGATAGGAACTATGAAGGCTGCATCAACCTTTGGAAAAAAGTATTCTGCACTTTGGAACAGTCTTTTACAGATTAATATCACAGCATCACTTTATTATTTAAAAATGCCAGTGCTGGTTTTGCAGGGAGCAGAGGAATTATACGTCCTTCCAGAGCAAATGGAAAAAATCGCTGCTGAGATTCCTGCCATGACATATATAAAGTATCCTTATTGCGGACATATACCAACGGCAGAAGCATTTCCGGAGATGCTGGAGGAAATGGTCAAGTTTGTGAAAGATAAAATTATGTAGCAGATACACGCGGTGAAAATATTCGGTTTCAGTTACAAATAAATGCACATAATGAGCTGGCAAAACAGCTATATCAAAATAATGGTTTTCAAATTGCCGGATATGGCCGAATATTGCTACAAGGTTTAATTGATGTAGGACAGGCATGTTGAGAATGTATGTTATACTTTCCGGTTTTGAGACTGCTCAATCGTAATTTATAGGAGGATAAGACTAAGATGATAATAACAATAATTGCAACGCTGATGATTATGGCAGGTTATTTTCTGCTTTTGTATGGTGTAGTTGGTTTTATTCAGGATAAGAAATTTTTTTCTTCTGCACCTAAAGAGAATCTTGCTGTGATTCCCAAAAAAAAAGAGAGATTTCGTGGCGCTCATATTATAGGCGGATTTATAATTGCTATTGCATTTCTGTTATTTATTGGAGCGATTATTCTTGGGATATGGGATGGTGTAAGAAACGATTTTAGTTTTTTGAAATTCTTTGTGCGTTTTCTGATCATGCTTTATGTCATGGAGATTTATGATATAGTATTCTTTGATTGGGTGTTGCTCTGCCACTCAAACTTCTTTCCGCATTTTTATCCGGAACTTAAAGGTATAGTGGGACCGCATATGTTTGGCTACAACAAAAAGTCACATATTATACATTTTATTATATACATACCTATTTGTGTTGCGATTGCATGGATAGGCACACTTTTTTGATGTATTAAAATAACTTCCGATTGAACAAAATCGCTGCGCGATGGCCTGCCAAGGCTGTGGCGCAGCTTTCTTTATGGGCTTTAGCCTGTTGAGTGCATCGGAGTTTCTCCAAAAGGAGAAATGGAGATGTGCGAAACAATAAACCACCTGCTATGCGGGTGGTGGGCAG
>ERZ833515.256-NODE-256-length-50313-cov-6.591607_pt1 | contig 50313 bp, 42 predicted proteins | sample MGYA00519949_ERZ833515 | MGnify/ENA primary metagenome ERZ833515 (study PRJEB31850, sample SAMEA3708741) | human gut metagenome | biome: human gut; feature: human-associated habitat; material: faeces | place: China | collected 2014 ...
CGCGCGGCTGCCGATGATATAGCGATAGCCCTCCGCGTCGCTGCCGGTGAAGGCGGCGCAGACGCCGCCCGCGAGCAGCATACCAGCATTGACAAATTCGCGCATGGCGACCGGATCATCAAAGCGGTCGATGACGCAGATGCTGCCGGGCGTCTCATGCAGCAGCTGCAGGCGCTGCGCGTTGAGCCGGTTCTCAAGCTCTGCAGCCGCAGCCTTGAGCTGCGCGATCTCATCTTGCAAACGCTGCACAGCCGGAACAACGTCCGACTGCCGCACGGACAGCTGCGCCGAGAGCGCCGCGATCTGCGCGCTCTTTTCCCGATAGTCCACCTCCGCGTCCGACCCGCACAAGATCGTCACACGGATGCCGCCGCGATGACGCATGACGGACGTGAACTTGATGGCGCCGATCTCGCCTGTGCAGGACACGTGCGGCGCACAGCAGGCGCAGACATCATAGCCCTCGACAGTCACGATGCGCACATCCTCCGTGAGGTCGAGCTTGCTGCGGTAGGTCATCTGCGCGAGCCGCTCCGGCGATGGGTACTCCGTGCGGATCGGCACGTTGCGATACACGGCTTCGTTGGCTAGCTGCTCGATGTGCATGAGCTGCGGCCACGTGAGCTCGCCGTTATAGTCCATCGTGATCGTGTCTTGCCCGAGGTGGAAGCCGACGTTGTCAAGGCCGTATTCGCTGTGGATGAGTCCCGAGATGATATGCTCGCCGGAATGCCCCTGCATACGGCGGAAGCGCTGCGGCCCGTCGATCTCTCCGCGCACCTGCGCACCGGGCATGAGCGGCGCGTCGGTATAGTGCACGATCGCCTCCTGCGTGATCTGCACATCCAGCACGCGCGCACCGCCGAGCACACCGGTATCCGCCGGCTGCCCGCCGCCCTCCGGGAAAAACAAGGTCTGATCCAGCACTACGGCATAGCGCTCGCCGTCCGGGGTGCAGCGGAGCACCGCGGCGGTAAAATCGCGCCGATGGCTGTCCAGATCGTACAGTTTCTTGGTCATGGTCATATCCTCCATTTCTCGAAACAGTATATCAGCATTTTTCGTCGAACTCAACCCTTGCACATTTTGGTCGGATGTCGTATTCTTGTCACAACAACAGGAAAAGAGGATACTTATGAACCAGAAACTCAGAAACCTCGTCTACACCGCCATGCTCATGGCGCTGTGCTGCGTGGCAACGCTCGTCATCAAGATTCCGACCGTCACCGGCGGCTATCTCAATGCCGGCGACATCGTGGTCGTGCTTGCCGCTCTGCTGGCCGGTCCGCTCTACGGCGGCGTTGCTGCGGGCTTCGGCTCCGGCCTTGCAGACGTGATCTCCGGTTACATGAGCTACGCCCCCGGCACGCTCGTCGTCAAAGGATGCGCCGCTGTGGTCGCAGCGCTGATCTTCCGCGCCTGCCGCAAGAAAAACTTCGGCTTTGCGCTGCTGAGCGCCATCTGCGGTGAGATCATCATGGTGCTGGGCTACTTCGTGTTTGAGAACTTCGTTCTCGGCTACGGCATGGCCGCCGCCGGCGAGATCCCGGGCAACGCCTGTCAGGCTGCCGTCGGCGTTGCGGGCGGTCTGGCGCTGTACTTTGCGCTGAGCAAGGTGCCGCAGCTGCGCGAATTCGCCGAATCCGTGTCGGCAAAGAAAGAAAACTAAGCTTTCAGGCGCAAAACAGCCGCTCCCGGTCGGGAGCGGCTCAATTTATCAAAGAACCTCGTAGAGTTTCGCCGCCGGAGCGGCGAAAGAAAGTCCAATCATTTTCTTCGGCGACATGTGCGTCGAAGAAAATACTGCTCGGCCTGCAAACGTGCGCGCCGTCCGCCCAAGGCAGACGGTGCGTGCGATGCAGTCAGGCCGCAAGCCTCTTTGTCAAAAAGTAATACTTTTTGACAGTCTCAACAGGGCCGCGGAAATTCCGCGGCCCTGCTTTTTGTTGCTCAGGATGATCAGCAGCTTACTGCATGCCGTTTTCGTAGGCGGCGATCATCTTTTTGACCATCTGACCGCCGATGCTGCCGGCCTGACGGGACGTCAGATCACCGTTGTAGCCCTGCTTGAGGTTTACGCCCATTTCGGCGGCGGCCTCCATTTTGAAGCGGTTCATCGCCTCGCGGGCATTGGGGTTGACCAGATTGTTGCTGTTGGAAGTAGCCATTTCGTTTTCCATCTCCTTTTCGTGTTTTGGGTTTCTTGACCCGCTCCTATTTTTTGCGGACCATGCGGAAGTATGCAGCGCGGCAATATGCAATTTCTGCAAGCTCTTTTTTCTCATATTCTGCTTTCAGTGACCGTTTTATTGGACATATGATGCTGTATATTAGAGACAGAAAACGGTTCCGCTATGCGCGCGGATGATTTGACCCGGAAAGGAGATGCGCGGTATGTACGTTTTGCTGTTTCTGGTGCTCGTGCCTATTGGCGTCTTGATCGAGCTATTGAAGCTCAATAAATAACCGGCTGTGTGTGTGAAAACAAATAACAAGCTATGGAGATTTTAAACGGGGGGCGATATATGCTTCTCACTTTGGATGATATGAATTTTATATCCCAAGCAACTTTGAATGGCAGCAATGGTCAACTCGTGGCTAAAACCGATCTTTTTAAAGAAGAAAAAGAAAGACTTTTGGATGTCGATGAAAGAAATCTCATAACTTATGGTGCGCATTTAATTTTGAATCACATAGACCTGAAATAATGGCTCTGCCGTCTGTGATATGCCTTTTCTCCGTACACGCGGAGGTGATCCCGCGCGCTCGCAAGGCCGCGGAAGGAGGCGATACTTTTCCCCGCACACGCGGGGGAGCGGCGGCTATTTCTTCGGTTAACGGAGAACCCACGGTGCAAATTGCGCCGTGGGTTCTCGTATTGTGAGCTCAAAAGCCTGCTCGATGGTTGCGTTACAGCTTGGTCACGGACACTGCAGCCGCCTGTGTTTGCGCGCGCTCGATGCCGCAGAGCTCCCGCAGCTTGGCAGCCACTTTCGGCCCTTTGTACAGCCTTGTGTCCTCAAACGGCAGGAACGCCTCCTGTCCGTCCGCAGCCACATAGCTGATGATGAAGACGATTTTCCGAACCTTTCTTTCCTTTTTGCCGAGACCGCTGAGCGCACCGACAAAAGCGCCGGTGCTCCCGAACAGCAGCCCGCCGGCAAACGCACGTGCGATGGGGGATTTCTCCTTCCGCTGCAGCTGCTTTTTCGAGCCGTAAAAAATATCGATGATCTGACTGTAGGCGAGTGTTGCCGTGTCCTTGTTTCCGACGGCGTTTTGCAGCTCCAGATGGTCAGAATAGAGCGCGATGTCTACTGCGTTGCCTTTTCGGAATTGCCCAATATCCGTTTCGATGGAGAAATAATCGCTGATGATGCTGCCTTTTTTACTTCTGAAGAATCCCATAGCTGCGCCTCCGTTTGTTATCACCTGTATTTTACAGTTTTTTCGCTCATTCTGCAAGACCTGATGTGAAAAGAGCAACCTATGCCGTTGCAGCTGCGCACATAAATGCGCGTCCGGACGCGTGCTGTGAAACCGAAACTTGACACGAGCCGCCAAACGGTATAAAATTTAGCATGCTATTTTGGCATTTTGTACGTATTTGCAGGATGCCGGCATAGAATCAGGATAAGACGGATTTTTATAGAATTATAAGGAGAACCGACTATGTGTGGAATTGTTGGATACGTCGGCGCGCAGCAGGCTGCGCCGATCCTTCTCGAGGGGCTGCAGAAGCTCGAATACCGCGGCTATGACTCGGCCGGCATCGCCGCGCTTGACGGCAGCACGATCGAGCTTGCCAAGGCCTGCGGCGAGATCAAGAATCTTCTGGCCAAAACGCATGACGGTAGCGACCTTCACGGCTATATCGGCCTCGGCCATACGCGCTGGGCAACGCACGGCGCGCCGACGGAGGCAAACGCCCATCCGCACGTGAGCAACGACGGCAAGTTCGCCATCGTGCAAAACGGCATCATTGAAAACTTCATGGAGCTGCGCGAAATGCTGCAGGCTAAGGGCTTTGTGTTCCACAGCGAGACGGACACGGAGGTCATCGTCCACCTGCTGGATATGTACTACACCGGCGACGGCAACCTGAAGGACACCGTCATGAAGACACTCGGCCGTCTGGAGGGCAGCTATGCGATCGGCATCCTGTGCGCCGACTGCCCGGAGCAGATGTTCCTCGCGCGCAACGGCTGCCCGCTGATCATCGGCGTCGGCGCAGGTGAGAACTTCTTCGCCTCCGACGTGACGGCGCTTGTGTCGCACACGAAAAATGTGGTCTATCTTGACGACGGAGAGCTCGCTGAGGTGCGCGCCGACGGTTATACCGTCTTTGACTGCACCGGAAAGCCCGTGCACAAGCCTGTCTCCCGCGTCGCGTGGGACATCGAGGCTGCCGAGAAGGGCGGCTACGAGCACTTCATGCTCAAGGAGATCATGGAGCAGCCGCGCGCCATCAAGTCCACGCTCGACCCGCGCGTGAAGGATCACCGCGTCGTGTTTGACGAGCTGAAGATGACCGATGAGCAGCTCATGGGCTTCAACAAGATCATGATCACGGCCTGCGGCTCGGCGTTCTACGCTGGTCAGGCGGGCAAGTATGCGCTCGAAAAGCTCACGCACATTCCGGTCGACGCAGACCTTGCGAGTGAGTTCCGCTACCGTGACCCGATCGTGGACGAGCATACGCTCATGATCATTATTTCGCAGTCCGGCGAGACGGCGGATACTATCGCCGCCATCCGCGAGGCGCAGTCCAAGGGCGCGTATGTGCTCTCGATCGTCAACGTCGTCGGCAGTACGATCGCCCGCATCTCGGACGATGTCATCTACACCTGGGCAGGCCCGGAGATCGCCGTTGCGACCACGAAGGGCTACACCACGCAGGTGTCGGTGTTGTATCTGCTGGCGCTCTATCTGGGCGAAAAGCGCGGCTGCCTGAGCAGGGAAGTGGCGGCAAAGCTCACGGACGATCTCATGATCCTGCCGCAGATGGTGCAGCGCGCCATCGATCTCAATCCGCAGATCGCGCAGCTTGCCGAGCGCTATAAGAATAACCCGTCGCTGTTTTTCATCGGCCGCAATGTGGACTACGCCGTCTGCATGGAGGGCTCTTTGAAGCTCAAGGAGATCTCCTACCTGCACTCGGAGGCCTATGCTGCGGGCGAGCTCAAGCACGGCACGATCGCGCTCATTGAGGAGAACCGTCTCGTCATCGCCGTCGCGTGCTACGAGCCGCTGTTTGACAAGACCATGAGCAACGTCAAAGAGGTCAAGGCGCGCGGTGCGCGCGTGCTCGGCGTGGCGCTCGAGGGCAATCGCGCCATCTATTCCGAGGCAGACGATGTGATCCTCGTACCGCGCATGGATGACCTGTTCGTCGTCCCGGCGGAGATCGTGCCGCTGCAGCTCTTTGCATATTATGTCGCAAAAGCCAACGGCTGCGCGATCGATAAGCCGAAAAACCTCGCAAAATCCGTTACTGTCGAATAAGGAGAGCGTCATCCATGCCGAATCAGTCTGTCATCGTCCTCGATTTCGGAGGGCAGTATAACCAGCTCATTGCGCGCCGCGTGCGCGAGTGCAATGTCTATTGTGAAGTCAAGCCGAACACCATGACCGTGGAGGAGATCCGCGCCTTTGACCCCATCGGCATCATCTTCACCGGCGGCCCGCAGAGCGTTTACGCCGAGGGCTCGCCGCAGGTCGATCCGGAGATCTTCCAGCTCGGCATTCCCATCCTCGGCATCTGCTATGGCTGCCAGCTCATGGCGCAGTATCTCGGCGGGGAAGTGACCGCCGCCGGCAAAGACACCGCGCGCGAGTACGGCAAGACGGAGACGTGGTTTGACACCGATTGCCGCCTGTTCCGCGGTCTGCCGGAGCAGAGCATTACGTGGATGAGTCACGGGGATTATATGGCCAAGGTTCCGGAGTCGTTCCGCCTTGTGGCGCATTCAGATGCCTGCCCGACGGTCGGCATCTGCGACGAGGCGCGCGGCTTCTACGGCGTGCAGTTCCACCCGGAGGTCAACCACACTGAGTATGGTCAGGCCATGCTGCGCAACTTCCTCTATGAGGTCTGCGGCGCGACCGGTGACTGGACAATGGGCGACTTTATGCGCAAGTCCATTGAGGACATCCGTGCCAAGGTTGGCGACGGCAAGGTGTTGCTGGCGCTTTCCGGCGGCGTGGACTCCTCCGTTGCGGCGGCGCTGCTGGCCGAGGCCGTCGGCAATCAGCTCACGTGCATCTTTGTCGATCACGGTCTGCTGCGCAAGAACGAGGGCGACGAAGTCGAGGCCGCGTTCCAAAACTGGGACATCAACCTCGTGCGTGTCAACGCCGAGGAGCGCTTCCTTACGCGCCTGAAGGACGTCTCCGACCCGGAGACCAAGCGCAAGATCATCGGCGAGGAGTTCATCCGCGTCTTTGAGGAAGAGGGCAAGAAGATCGGCTCGGTCGACTATCTGGCACAGGGCACGATCTATCCCGACGTGATCGAATCCGGCACGAATGTCGCTGCCGTCATCAAGAGCCACCACAACGTCGGCGGCCTGCCGGACTTTGTGGATTTCAAGGAGATCATTGAGCCGCTGCGGCTGCTGTTTAAGGACGAGGTGCGCGCGCTCGGCCGCGAGCTCGGCCTGCCGGAGTATCTGGTCATGCGCCAGCCGTTCCCGGGGCCGGGTCTGGCCATCCGCTGCCTCGGCGCGGTGTCCAAGGATAAGCTCGACATTCTGCGTGACGCGGACTTCATCTTCCGCGATGAGATCGCCAAGGCACACCTTGAGCAGACGATGAACCAGTACTTCGCGGTGCTGACGAATATGCGCTCTGTCGGCGTCATGGGCGACGGCCGCACGTATGACTATACGCTTGCGCTGCGCAGCGTCACGACGACGGACTTCATGACCGCCAACTGGACGCGTATTCCGTATGACGTGCTCGATCGCGTCTCTGTGCGCATCGTCAACGAGGTCAAGGGTATTAACCGCATCGTCTACGATATCACCTCCAAACCGCCCGCCACGATCGAGTGGGAATGACCCCATAGCCCAATATCATACTTCACGTAACAGCTGCCGGATCTTAAAGGGATTCCGGCAGCTGTTTTTGCACCGCAAAAAGCCGCTGAAAAGTCCATGCGTGTGAGAAAACAGTACTTGCGTTGTGTATTTGCTTCTGCTATAATGGTCTCGTGAATTATTTAACGCGATCGGATGGCGCTTTTGCAGCGCAGCTTTGAATTATTCGGCAATCAGTTTGTCTGCACGTTTATGATTGATACAAATGAAAAAACCAGCGGCTGGAACAAATGCCTTGCCGCTGGCTTTTTGCGCAGAAGGATATGCGCAGATTCTGTTTTGTCCAAATGCCAAGAGCAGCTGTGCAGGTGTTCTTGACGGGGGAGCCTTGCAGTCACAGCGCGTCGCGCTGCTCGGCCGGCATGCGATACTCCGGCTTGACGTGGTAGGCGATCTCGGCGTACTGCCGCGCGCGTGCGCGCAGCGAGAAATTTCCTTTCTGGCTGGACCAGACGTACAGCTCATGGCAGATCAGATCCGTTGCGATGCGCGACAGCAGATCCGGCGGCTCTTTGGAGTCGATAATGCCTGATTTGGCGCAGTTTGTGGCCAGTGTCGCAAACAGATCATCGAGCGCGTGCACTGCTGCGCGGATCCCCTCGGGGGATTCGAACTGCATGATGAACAGCGTGCTCGTGAGCTCGGGGCCGAAGTCGTAGGCGATGGCAATGAAGCGGTCAAACAGCTGCCAGATGCGCTCGAAGTCATTGTCTGCGTGCGCAAATTTCATAAAGCTCGCATCATCGTTGTGCTGCGGCTTTTCCACCATGTATTCCAGAATGCTGCGCTTGCCGTTGAACGAGGAGTAGAACACGGAGCGGGAGATGCGCATTCCTTGCAGATCTCGTTTACGGTCACGTTGTTGTATCCGTTGCGCTTGAACAGGGAGATCGCGGCTTCCGCGACTTCCTCTTTGAACTTTCGGGCAGAATCTTGCATCCATAACACTCCTGACGAAAAACGTTCTTTTTTTTCAAACATTATACGACATTTGTCTCCGCGGTTCAACACGCAAAAAAATCTATTCGCAATTTCTTTGCAGTTTTTTTGTGACATGTTTCAAAAATGCTCCGGACTCCTTGACATTGCAGGGTTAATTAATTAACATGGCTGCATCCGAATCCGTTCTTGTGTCGGAACGGGCGGATGTCGTTTGACTGCAATCTAAAGAAGAAGGAAGCGATAACATGACAAAAGACGAGAAAATTGCAAAACTCGGAAAAGTAATCACGGATCGCGCGACGGTGTTGTTGGGAAAGGACAAGATCACGCCGGATGCCCCGGAGTATCTGGGCATCAACTCCGCCCTCAAGTTCACGGCGGTGAAGTATGACGAGAAGATGGCGGACGATATCCTCGATATCGCGCTGACGATGAAAAAGCGCGTGCCGCTCACGATCGAGCAGCTCGCGAAGAAGAACCCGCAGTTCGACAGAGCCTATCTGGAAAAAGCGATGCAGGCCATCAGCGAGAGCGGTCTGGTCGAGTTCCATTGGGAGAACCTCGACGGCAAGAACCCGAATCACGCCAAGCGCTGGGTGCTGGATATGTTCGTTCCCGGCAGCGCCGAGATCATGATGATCAACCCCGAGCAGGCGGATATGTTCCCGGAGACGGCTGACTTCTTCGAGCGCATGGCGTATCTGCCGCTGGCGGGCATCACCGAGATGGTGCCTCCCGGAGGCGCCGGCATCGGCATGCACGTCATTCCGGTCGAAAAGGCCATCCCGGCCGAGAGCAAGTCTCTGCCGATCGAGCACCTGTCCCACTGGCTGAAGAAGTACGAGGGCCACATCGGTGTGTCCGTGTGCTCCTGCCGCAAGCAGCAGCGCATCCGCGGTGAGGGCTCCGGCGACGTGGAAGGCGAGTGGTGCATCGGCGTCGGCGATTTTGCCGACTACTGCCGCGAGACGAACCATGGCCACGACATCACCTATCAAGAGGCCATGGAGATCCTCCAGAAGGCAGAGGATCGCGGCTATGTCCACCAGATCACGAATATCGACGGTGAGAACAAGATCTTTGGTATCTGCAACTGCGCCGTCGGTGTCTGCAACGCGCTGCGCACCAGCCAGCTGTTTAACACGCCGAACCTGTCCGCCTCCGCCTACGTGGCCGAGAGCGACCCCGAGAAGTGCGTGGCCTGCGGCAAGTGCGTCGAGACCTGCCCGGCCGGCGCTGTCCGCCTCGGCCAGAAGCTCTGCACCAAGGAAGGCCCCATCCAGTATCCGCACCACGAGCTGCCGGACGACACCAAGTGGGGCGAGGATCACTGGAACAAGAATTACCGCAACGAGAACGGCTGCATCCAGACGTGGCCGACCGGCACGGCGCCCTGCAAGGCTGCCTGCCCGGCGCACATCGCCATTCAGGGCTACATCAAGATGGCAGGCGACGGCCGCTATGCCGACGCGCTCAAGCTCATCAAGAAGGATAACCCGTTCCCGGCCGTCTGCGGCAGCATCTGCAGAAAGTACTGCGAGGATGCCTGCACCCGCGGCACCGTCGACGAGCCGCTGGCCATCGACGAGATCAAGAAGTTCATCGCCGAGCAGGACATGAAGGCCGAGCACCGCTATGTGCCGCCCATGAATTCCTGCACGCACGAGAAGTTCGACCAGAAGATCGCCATCATCGGCGGCGGACCGGCCGGTATGTCCTGCGCTTACTTCCTGGCCATTGAGGGCTACAGCCCGGTCGTGTTCGAGAAGGAAGCTGTGCCCGGCGGCATGCTCGTCAACGGCATCCCGAGCTTCCGCATCGGTAAGGACGTCGTCAAGTCCGAGATCGATGTGCTGCGGGAAATGGGCGTGGAGTTTAAGTGCGGCGTTGAGGTCGGCAAGGACATCACCATCCAGCAGCTGCGCGACGAGGGCTATCAGGCGTTCTACGTCGCGGTCGGCCTGCAGCAGGCGGCAAAGCTCAACATCGCCGGCGAGGATCTCACCGGTGTCAAGAGCGGCCTCGACTTCCTGCGTGAAGTCAACGCCGGCAAGCTTAAGAAGCTCACGGGCGACGTGGTCGTCATCGGCGGCGGCAACGCGGCCATCGACGTTGCGCGTGCGGCCCTGCGTCTGACCAAGGGCAGCGTGAACATGTACTGCCTCGAGAAGGACGAGGAGATGCCGACCGTGCCGGACGAGAAGAACGCCGGCATCGCTGACGGTGTCGTCATCAACAACTCCTGGGCGCCGAAGGCCATCCTCGGCGAGGGCGGCAAGGTCACCGGCATCGAACTCATGCGCTGCGTGTCCGTCCGCGACGCGAGCGGCAAGTTCGCCCCGGTCTATGACGAAAATGAGACCATCACCGTCCCGTGCACCAACGTTCTGGTCGCCATCGGCCAGCGCTCGGTCTACGGCGATGTGCTGGCCGGCACCGCGGCAGAGACGGCCGACGGCCGCCTGATCGCGCACGACGCTGTGACGTTCCAGTCCAACGAGGCCGACATCTTCGTCGGCGGCGACTGCGCCACCGGCCCGAAGTACACGATCGATGCGATCGCGACCGGCCGCGAGGGTGCGGTGTCCATCCACCGCTTCGTCAACAAGGGTCAGACCCTGACGATCCACCGCAATACGCGCGAATTCAAGGAGCTCAATAAGGACAATATCGTTCTGCCGACCGAGAAGATCAAAAAGCCCGCACGTGCCGCCGTTGCCATCGACAGCAAGAAGGTGTGCACCATGCAGGACGACCGCGTGACGTTCACCGAAGAGCAGATCCGCTCCGAGGCGTCCCGCTGCCTGAGCTGCGGGCGCAGTGTTGTCGACCCGAACAAGTGCATCGGCTGCGGTATCTGCACGACCAAGTGCGAGTTTGATGCCATCCACCTCAAGCGTGTGCGTCCGCAAAACAGCAAGATGATCCCGGCTGAGGATAAGTTCAAGGCAATCGCGCCTTATGCCGCCAAGCGTCAGGTGAAGATCATCAAGAAGTCCCTTACGGACAAGAAATAAGTATCCATCCTGCGGCGGGCACAGCATCCCTTCCGCTGCGCCCGCCCTCCCGAAAGGAGCCCCCATGCACGAGCTGAGCATTGTTACCTATGTCGTCAAGCAGGTGCAGGAGATTGCCAAGGAGAATAACCTCACCGAGATCGAGTCGGTCACGCTCGAATTCGGTGAGGTCTCCGGCATTGTGCCGGAATATCTTGAAGATTGCTGGAACTGGTATACCAAGAAAGAACCGATCATTCAAGGCACGAAATTCCTGTACGAGATCATCCCGGCCGTCACCTGGTGCGACGACTGCAAGCAAACCTATCCGACCGTACAATACGGCAAAACATGCCCGCATTGCGGCAGTGGCAAGACCTGGCTGCAGCAGGGCAATGAGATCAATATCAAGCAGATCGAGGCGCGCTGATCGCGCCGGGCCTTCTGCCTGCGGGCAGCAAAGATACACAAAGGCGGTCGCGCAGCCGCTTTTGATAGAAAAACAAACGAAGAGGGAGTGAACCATGAAAGACCTGAAACACCTTTTATACTTCGAAAACCTTTTGCAGGAAGCGCACAATGACCTGATCGCACAGGCGCAGAACGAGGGGAAGATCTGTGTTGCCTATGCCTGCGAAAACACGCCCGAGCCGCTGCTGAACCTGCCCGGAGCGTTTTCGACGCGACTGCGCGCGCCGCGCACCGGCTCCATGGAAATGGCCACGTACTACATGACCAGCTTTCTGTGCGAGTATAGCCGCGCGCTGCTGGAGCGTGCCATCGAGGGCGGCTACAACTTCGCCGACTGCATGATCACGCCGGACGGCTGCTCGATGATGAACCGCGCCGTCGAGAACATGGAGCTGCTCAAGACCATGGGCAAGAGCAAGCCGAAGTTCTTCTACGAGTACATGGAGATCCCGATGAAGGCCGACGACAACGGTCTGAATCTGTATGTGCTCCAGTGCCGCAACCACATCCTCACGCCGCTGCACGAGCACTACGGCATCGACGTGTCGGACGCGGCCATCCGCAGCGCCGTCGCCGAGCACAACCATGTGTGCGAGCTCATCCGCGCCATCGGTGAGTACCGCAAGGGCGACAATCCGCGCATCACGGGCTATGAATTCCACGTCATCACGCTTGCAACCTATGTCGCGCCGAAATACCTGCTCATCGACAAGCTGGAGGAGACGCTCAAGGAGCTCAAGACCCGTCGCCCGGATAAGAAAAATCCGTACCGCGCGCGTGTGGTCGTTGTCGGCTCGGAGGTCGATGATATTGACTTCATCAAGCTCGTCGAGGACACCGGCGCCTATGTCTGCGCCGACCGCTTCTGCTACGGCTCGTTCCCGGGCCGTGATCCGATCACGCTGACGGACGATGAGGATGCGCTCACGCAGATCTGCCGCCAGTACATGAACCGCGCCCAGTGCCCGCGCTATATGGATATGCCCAAGATGCTCGGCCGCCGCGAATACGCCAGCCAGCTTGCTAAGGAGTATGCGGCCGACGGCATCATCTACGAGCAGATCAAGTTCTGCGACCCGTGGGCGTATGAGCGCATGCTCGGCTCGCACATTCTCAACGATGACTATGGCTACCCGGTGCTGTCTGTTGACCGTCCGTATAACATCGCTTCCTCCGGCCAGATGCGCACGCGTGTGCAGGCATTCGTGGAAAGCATGGAGATCAAGAAGATTCAAGGGGGGAAACAGTGATGTCCAACAAGAGAATCGGCTGCGAAAATTTCGGCAAGTTCTACACTGAGGGAAAGGTACGCAGCCGCCGCGAGTGGCGCGGCGTCAAGGACACGCTCTATGATTACAGCCGCTGGCTGCACATCATGACCATCCTTGCAAAGTTTATCGTCAAGCCGCGCAACATCAAGGCCATGTTCCGCTATCGCTGGATGGCCAACTATCTGGCCGTGCCCATGATGGTTGACCGCCACACGCAGGGTCTGCGCGATGAATATCTGCGTATCTGCCACCTGGAGCAGGACCTCGTCATTGAGGACGTGGCAAAGCTGCTCGACAGCCTCTTCCGCGGCGACCGCCGCATCGGCAACGATAAGAAGTTTTCCGACAAGGTCGTGCTCGTGGATGAAAACGAGATGACTGCCGTCATGATGGGCTTCCCGACGCTCAAGTGCCTGAGCCGCGAGACGCCGTCCACCTACGTCTCCGTGCTGCTCAACCAGCACGCGGCTGAGCATTACATCGATGTTGCGCAGGAATACGGTCTTGCCGGCGACGTCTGCCCGATGCCGGAGGCCGAGGCCGGCGTGTCCATCGACGACGATGCGCCCGTGCTCGGCGCCTGCGCTGTGCAGTGCAATACGACCTGCGACGGTTCTCTGCTCGGCAACGGTGTCATCTCCAAGCGCCTCGAGCTCGAGGACGGCATCCCGGTGTTCCAGCTTGCAGCGCCCCTGCGCCACCGTGAGGACGATGTGCAGGAATACGCCGCGCAGGAGATCCGCAACGCCATCGCCTTCATTGAGGAGCACACCGGCGAGAAGTGGGACTGGAAGGCGTACTTCGAGTGCGCCGAGCGCGTGAACTATGCCACCAAGTGCCGCCTCGAGTGGCTCGAGATGAACAAGACCGACTACCCGCAGGTCTTTGGCTCCAACCTCGCGCTGTATACCGAAACGAACTACATGGCCATCTGCGGCAAGGTCCCCGCGTTCCGCGAGGCTGACCGCAAGATCACCGAGCTTGCCGAGCGCGCCTACAGCAAGCGCAAGCGCGCCGCCAATGCGTACCGCCACCGCGCCATCGTCTGGGGCGTGCAGTCACACTTTTACATGGACTTCCTTGTCTGGCTGCTCAACTGCTGGGGCATCGTGCCGCTGACGGATATGCTCTCCATGGTCTCAACGCGCGAACTCGTCACGGAGGACACGCCCGAAAACCGCGAGCAGGCGTATTACGACATGGCCTGGCTGACCGAGAACATGATCATGCGCAACCGTACCCACGGCGGCTACAAGGTCCTGCTCGACGAGCTCTGGGAGTACTGCGAGCAGTTCAACGCCGACATGGTCATCCTCTGGGAGCACATGAGCTGCAAGGCGCTCGACGGCATGCACGGCCTGTTTGAGGAGCGCGCCCGCGAGCACGGCATCCACCTCGTCTGGGTCACGCACGATCTGTTCGACCCGCGTGTCATCTCGCGGCAGGGCGTGCGCCAGCAGGTCAATGACTATATGCGCACCGTCATGCAGGAAGAGCCCGTGGATCCGAGCCTGGAGATCCTGAAGGACGAGAAGTCCTGGTAATCAGAGAGGAGATCGAACATGAACAATTTGAAATGCAAGCTGCTCAAGGCCCTGCTGGGCGTGTCGCTCGGCGCACTGGGCGCATTTGTGGTCACGTTTGTTGTCTACTTCTGGAATCTGGACATGAAGCTCACCTCCGTCATGGAGGGCATCCTGCTCAAGCACTACGACAAGATCGACCGCGACCAGCACCTGTGATTCCAACATTTTTCGGCGCCCGTCTGCCATGGCAGACGGGCGCTTTTTGCGGCCGTTTTCGCGTGTAAACAATTTATGAAGTCTCTTGACGTTTTGCGTGAATGTCCTTATAATGCGTAGCGTGCTACATATTCGGAGGTGCATCATGGAGCAATACCCGATCGGATGTCTATTAAAAATGATCACGGATAAGATCAAGATACAGGCCGACGCCAACCTTGCGCAGCATGATCTGACGCTGACGCAAAGCCGCGTGCTCGGCTATCTGGCTCGAAACGGCGGCACGGCGACGCAAAAGGAGATCGAGGGCTTCCTGCAGGTGTCGCACCCGACCGTAGCGGGCGTCATCGGACGCATGGAGCAAAAGGGCTTCGTGTCCTGCCGCGCTGACCCTGCGGATAAGCGCAGCAAGCTCGTCTGCCAGACAGCTCGTGCCACCGAGATCGCACATCAAATGCAGGCGACCATTGCGGCCGCCGAGCAGCAGATGCTCCGCTCACTGAGCCCGAAGCAGATCGCGGCGCTGGAAGACACCCTGCGCACGATCTATGCCGACCTCGGCTGATCTGCACGCATACCCGGAAGGAGGAACCCTATGCTTCATACATTGACCCGCAGTCTGCGGGAAAACAAAGGCCCCGCGCTCGTGACGGTTCTGCTCTCGGCGCTGGAGGTCGTGTTTGAGATCGTGATCCCGCTGTTTATGTCCAACCTCATCGACTTCGGCATCGAGGGCGGCAGTATGGCGGCGGTCTGGAAGTTCGGCGCATTTTTGCTGCTGCTGGCGGCGTTCCAGCTGGCGACCGGCGTGCTCGCCGCGCGCATTGCCGCGCGCGCGTCCGTCGGCTTTGCGGCGAACCTGCGCGAGGATATGTATAACAACGTGCAGACGTTCGCGTTTTCGAACATCGATAAGTTTTCCACCGCGTCCATCGTCACGCGCCTGACGACGGACACCACGAATGTGCAAAATGCATTCCAGATGCTCATGCGCATGGCGATCCGCGCGCCGGTCATGCTGATCTTTTCCATGATCGTGTCGTTTCGCATCAGCCGCGACATCTCGATGACGTTTCTCATTATTCTGCCGATCCTTGCGCTGGCGCTCTTTTTCATCATCCGCAGCGTGTTCCCGGTCTTTTCGCGCGTTTTCCGCACGTATGATGAGCTCAACAACGTTGTGCAGGAGAACGTCCGCGGCATTCGTGTCGTGAAGTCGTTCAATCAGGAGCGGCACGAGATCGGTAAGTTCGGCGCGATCTCCGCGCGCATTTATAAGGACTTTTCCAAAGGCGAGCGGCTCATTACGCTCAACGCGCCACTGATGCAGTTTTGCATCTATACGTGCATGATCGTGATCTCGTGGCTCGGCGCGAAGGCCATCATCGCCAGCGGCAACGATCCCGCGCTCGGCCTCACGACCGGAAATCTCACCGCGCTCATCACCTATACCATGCAGATCCTCTCGAGCCTGATGATGCTCTCTATGGTTTTTGCCATGCTGACGATCTCGCTCTCGTCCGCGCGCCGCATCGCAGAGGTGCTCGAGGAGCGGTCGGACATCCCGCAGCCGGAGCAGCCGGTCATGACCGTGCGCAACGGTGCGGTTGACTTTGACCACGTGAGCTTTGTCTACGCCTCCAAGGCAGATAAAAAGGTGCTCGACGATATTGACCTGCATATCCGCTCCGGCGAGACGATCGGCATTATCGGCGGCACCGGTGCGTCGAAATCCTCACTCGTGCAGCTCATCCCGCGTCTGTACGACGTGACCGGCGGCAAGCTGACGCTTGGCGGCGTGGACGTGCGCGACTATGATCTGGATACTCTGCGCGGTGCCGTCGCCATGGTGCTGCAGAAAAACGAACTCTTTTCCGGCACGATCAAGGAGAACCTCCGCTGGGGCAATGAAAACGCCACGGACGAGGAGCTCCGCCATGCCTGCGAGCTTGCGTGCGCGGACGGCTTTATCTCCGCCATGCCGGACGGGTATGACACCCACATCGAGCAGGGCGGCACGAATGTCTCCGGCGGTCAGAAGCAGCGCCTGTGCATCGCCCGCGCGCTGCTGAAAAAGCCGAAGGTGCTCATTCTCGATGATTCGACGAGCGCCGTCGACACGCGCACGGATGCGCAGATCCAGCAGGCGCTGTCGACCTACATCCCCGACACGACGAAGATCATCATCGCGCAGCGCATCAGCTCGGTGCAGAATGCAGACCGCATCGTTGTACTCGACGACGGGCGCATCAACGCCGTCGGCAGTCACGATGAGCTGCTGCGCTCGTGCGAGATCTACCGCGAGGTCTATGAATCCCAGCAGAAGGGAGGCGAGGACGATGCGTGAACGCCCGAAATTTGACGGCCGGACGCTCAAACGCCTGCTGTCGTATATGCGCGCCTACAAGGGCACGCTCGTACTCGTGACGGTCTGCATCCTGCTGAGCGCGGTCGCAGGCGCGGCCTCGTCCATGTTCCTGCAAAAGCTGATCGACGGCTATATCGTGCCCATGCTCGGCACGGCGTCGCCGGATTTTTCCGGTCTGATCCGCGCACTGATCACCATCGGCTGCGTATATCTTGTCGGTACGCTGGCCACATGGCTGTATAACCGCCGCATGGTCACGATCGCGCAGGGCACGCTCAAGCGCATCCGTGACGAGATGTTTGCCAAGATGCAGAGTCTGCCCATCCGCTACTTTGACACGCATACGCACGGCGACATCATGAGCCTGTACACAAACGATACCGATACGCTGCGCCAGATGATCGCGCAGTCCATGGCGCAGCTCGTATCGTCCGTGTTCACGCTTGCGGCAGTGTTTTTCTGCATGCTGTACATCAGCGTCTGGCTGACGCTGATCGTGTGCGCGGTCATGGCGCTCATCCTCGTGTTCGTGCGCAAGCTCACCGGCCGCATCGGCGGCTACTTCATGGCGCAGCAGACGGCATTGGCCTATCTCAACGGCTATGTTGAGGAGATGGTCAACGGTCAGAAGGTCGTCAAGGTCTTTTGCCATGAGGAGCAGAGCAAGGCGGAGCTGCGCCGCCGCAACCGCGTCTGGGCGGAAAACGCCGCGCGCGCCAGCGGCATGGCCAATAGCATGATGCCGATGATGAACGCCGTAGGTTATCTGCAGTATGTCATCATCGCCGTCATCGGCGGCACGATGGCGATTGCCGGCACGCCGAACCTCGGTCTGACGGGCATGAACACGCTCACGCTCGGTATGATCGCATCCTTCCTCACGCTCTCGCGCGGGTTCACAAACCCCATTTCGCAGATCTCCAACCAGTTCAACTCCATCGTCACGGCGCTGGCCGGCGCATCGCGTATCTTCGCGTTCATGGATGCCGAGCCGGAGACGGACGACGGCTATGTGACGCTTATCAACGCCACGGAGGAAAACGGCATGCTCGCCGAGACCGACCACCACACGGGCCTCTGGGCGTGGAAGCACCCGCACGGCGACGGCACGGTCACATACACGAAGCTTGCCGGCCGCGTCGTGTTCGACCATGTGGACTTTGGCTACACACCGGATAAGGAAGTCCTGCACGACATCACGCTCTACGCCGAGCCCGGCCAGAAGGTCGCTTTCGTCGGTGCGACCGGCGCCGGCAAGACAACGATCACGAACCTCATCAACCGCTTCTATGACATTGCCGACGGCAAGATCCGTTATGATGGCATCAATATCAACAAGATCTGCAAGGCCGATCTGCGCCGCAGCCTCGGCATCGTGCTGCAGGATGTGAACCTCTTTACCGGTACGGTCATGGAAAATATCCGCTACGGAAATCCGGCTGCGACGGATGATGAATGTATCGCCGCGGCGAAGCTCGCCAACGCCGACCATTTCATCCGCATGCTGCCCGACGGCTACAACACCGTGCTCAAGGGTGACGGCAGCGGCCTGAGCCAGGGGCAGCGGCAGCTGCTGAGCATTGCGCGCGCGGCCGTGTCCGATCCACCGGTCATGATCCTCGATGAGGCGACAAGCTCCATTGATACCCGCACGGAGGCGCTCGTGCAGAGCGGCATGGATAAGCTCATGGAGGGGCGCACGGTGTTCGTCATCGCGCACCGGCTCTCAACGGTCAAAAATGCCGACGTGATCATGGTGCTCGACCATGGCCGCATCATCGAGCGCGGCAATCATGCAAAGCTCATCGCGGAAAAGGGCGTCTACTATCAGCTCTATACCGGCGCGTTCGAGCTGGAATAACGCGGGCTTGCAAGCAAAGCACGCGTGCGGTATAATGGCCGCAGTGCATTTGAACAAGTTCAGGAGGCAGAATTATGGAATACAGAAGATTTGGAAACACCATCGTCGCCCGCATCGATCGTGGGGAAGAAGTGCTTGAGCAGGTTGCGGCCATTGCGCAGGCCGAGCAGATCAAGCTTGCGAGCGTGCAGGCGCTCGGCGCAGTTGGGGAGTTTACGGTCGGCGTGTTCCACACGGCTGAAAAGCGGTATCACGCGAACTCCTTCGCGGGCGATTTCGAGATCGTCTCGCTGACCGGCACGATCAACACGATGGACGGCGCGTTTTACACGCACCTGCATATGAGCGCCGGAAACGAGCGGGGCGAAGTGTTCGGCGGGCATCTCAACCGCGCCGTTATCAGCGCCACCTGTGAGATGGTCATCACGGTTATTGACGGAAGAGTGGATCGTTTTCACAGTGAGGAGATCGGCCTGAACCTGTTCCAATTCTGAGCATCTGTGTCAAAAGCACGCACGGCTATTGAGTCGTGCGTGCTTTTTTTGCTGCCTTGATTCTATATTCCTATTGACAACGTAGGAATATAGGCATATAATTCACATCGATGAGGTAGGATTTTTGCCGGAGCGTCCTGCGCCTCTCTGAATTCATGTATACGTATGCAGCCGTGCCGTCAGGCACGGTTTGCCATTGGGAACGGAGGATACATATATGAACAGCAACCTGCTTGAAGTCAGCGGCCTGCACGTGAGTGCGGGCGAGAAAGAGATCCTGCACGGCGTGGACCTGACCGTCGGCAAGGATGAGACGCATGTGCTCATGGGGCCGAACGGTACCGGAAAGTCCACGCTGGGCTATGCGATCACCGGCAATCCGGAGTACACGGTCACGGCCGGAAAGATCGTCTTTGACGGCGAGGATATCACACAGCTGCCGGTCAACGAGCGCGCGAAGAAGGGCATTTTCCTGTCGTTCCAGAATCCGCTCGAGGTGCCCGGCGTGACGCTCAGCGCTTTTATCCGCAGCGCGCTCGAGCAGAAGACCGGAAAGCGCATTCGCCTCTGGGACTTCAAGAAGAAGCTTGCCGAGACCATGCAGCTGCTGGCGATGGACGCTTCCTATGCTGAGCGCGACCTGAATGTGGGCTTTTCCGGCGGTGAGAAAAAGAAAGCGGAAATCCTGCAGATGCTCATGCTCGAGCCAAAGCTTGCCATCCTCGACGAGACGGACTCCGGTCTGGACGTCGACGCGGTACGCACGGTCTCCAAGGGCGTGCAGCTCTATCGTGAGCGCGTGCACGGCTCGCTGCTCATCATTACGCACAGCACCCGCATTCTCGAGGCGCTGACGGTGGACGCCACGCACATCATGGAGCAAGGCGTCATTGTGAAAAACGGCGATGCATCGCTTGTAGATACCATCAATGAAAACGGCTTTGGCGGCATCCGGGCAGACTGAAAGCGAGGCGATCCGAATGAAGGAAAAAAGTCAGGTCGCGGACATTGACCGCAGTGTCTATGACATCCGCGACAAAGAGGACGATGCCTATCGCATGCAGGAGGGACTGACGCCGGAGATCATTGACAAGCTCTCCAAGGAAAAGGGCGATCCGGTCTGGATGCAGCAGTTCCGGCTGCAGTCACTGCAAATCTATAACGAGATGCCGGTTCCTGACTGGGGCCCGTCCATCGAGGGGCTGGATATGGATCACATTGCGACCTATGTTCGCCCCAAGGCCGACATGAAAAACGACTGGAAGGACGTTCCGCAGGATATTAAAGACACCTTTGAGCGTCTCGGCATCCCGCAGGCGGAGCGCAAATCGCTCGCCGGCGTCGGCGCACAGTACGATTCTGAGCTCGTGTATCACAACGTCCGGGACGAGGTAGCTGCACAGGGCGTTGTCTATACCGATATGGAGAGCGCGCTCAAGGGCGAGTACGCTGACATGGTGCACAAGTATTTCATGAAGCTCGTTACACCGCGCGACCATAAGTTCGCGGCGCTGCACGGCGCGGTCTGGTCCGGCGGCTCGTTCGTATACGTTCCAAAGGGCGTGCAGGTGTCCATCCCGCTGCAGTCGTATTTCCGCCTGAACGCCAAGGGTGCGGGCCAGTTTGAGCACACGCTCATCATCGTCGACGAGGGCGCGAGCCTGCACTTTATCGAGGGCTGCTCAGCACCGAAATATAACGTCGCGAACCTCCACGCCGGCTGCGTGGAGCTGTATGTAAAGAAAAATGCCAAGCTGCGCTATTCGACCATCGAGAACTGGTCGAAAAATATGTATAACCTCAATACAAAGCGCGCACTCGTGGAAGAGAGCGGCGTGATTGAGTGGGTTTCCGGCTCGTTCGGGTCTCATGTCGGCTGCCTGTATCCGATGAGTGTGCTCAAAGGCAATAACTCCAAGATGGAGTTCACCGGCGTCACATTTGCCGGCGCGGGGCAAAACCTCGACACCGGCGCGAAGGTCGTGCACATCGGCAGGAACACGAGCTCGTATATGAATACTCGCTCGATCAGCAAGAGCGGCGGCATCAGCACGTTCCGCAGCAGCGTCGTGGTGCAAAAGGGTGCAAAGCACGCGAAATCCTCCGTGTCCTGCCAGTCGTTGATGCTCGATTCCGAGTCCCGCTCCGATACTGTCCCGGCCATGGACATCCGTACGAAGGACGCTGCCGTCGGTCATGAGGCCAAGATCGGCAGCATCAGCAACGAGGCGGTGTTTTATCTCATGAGCCGCGGCATGAGCGAGGAGGACGCCCGCGCGCTGATCGTCAGCGGCTTTGCGGACAATGTCTCCAAGGAGCTGCCGCTGGAGTACGCGGTGGAAATGAACAATCTCATTCGTCTGGAGATGAAGGGCAGCATCGGCTGACCGCACATTCCGAAAGGAGGGAATATCATGAATACGAGCCAACAGCTGGTCGTCAACAAACTGCCGACCAGAACGTGGAACCATCTCAATGTCAACGAGGCGACCATCCCGTGGAATGCGGCCGAAACGGCTGATCTCGGGATGGACGCCTATAAAATCACAGCAGAAAACCGGACGCAGCCGCTGCATATTGACCTGACCGGAGCTGGGGGCTACAGCCGCAAGCATATCGCGGTCGATGTGGCCGCCGGCGTGAAGGCAACGGTATATATGGTGCTCGATACGCAGGGCAGCTTCGCCGTAGAAACGGCGTTCAAGCTCCACGATGCCGCGTCTCTTCGCCTTGTGCAGGTGCTCGGCGCGCGCAGCGGCGCACTGCTCTACGCCAAAACGGACGCCGACTGTGCGCCCGGCGCCGGCGTGGACATGACGCAGATCCTGATGGGGCAGGGCGACCTCTACTCCGATAATGACACGGAGCTTGTCGGCGACGGCAGCCGCTATTCGGCGCAGATCGGTTATCTCGGCCGCGGCAGCCAGACGATCGACGTCAATGTTGTCGTCAATCATTATGGCAAGAACACGGCCTGCGAGATCGACACGTCCGGCGCGCTCAAGGATGCGGCGAAGAAGGTTTTCCGCGGCACGATCGATTTCAAGACCGGCTCGTCGAACTCCGTCGGCAACGAGAAAGAGACCGTGCTCATGCTCGGCGACGATGTTGTCAACAAGACGGTGCCGCTCATTCTCTGCGCCGAGGAAAATGTCGTCGGCAACCACGGCGCGACCATCGGTGAGTTCGATGACGAGACGCTGTTTTACTTTGAAAGCCGCGGCATCTCCCGCGCTCAGGCCGAAAACATCCTGGCCCGCGCATCGATCGAGCGCTTTGCGCGCACGGTGGATGATGAAGCGCTGCGCGCACAGATTCTTCAGACGCTGGAGGAGGAACTCAACGATGACGTATGATTATAAGCAGGATTTTCCGATCTTTCAGCACACGGACGTCGCCTATATCGATAACGCGGCCACGGCGCAGCGCCCGCAGTGCGTGCTGGACGCGGTGGCGGATTTCTACCGCTGCCATAATGCCAACCCCCTGCGCGGGCTGTATCCGCTGAGCGTGGAGGCGACCGATATCTATGAGCAGGCGCGCGAGACCGTGCGCGATTTCATCGGGGCACGCTCGGCGCGTGAGATCGTCTTTACCCGCAACACGACCGAGAGCCTGAACCTCGTCGCCTACAGCTACGGCCTGACGCACGTCAAGGCGGGCGACGAGGTGCTTGTGTCCATCATGGAGCACCACAGCGACCTGCTGCCGTGGCAGATGGTCTGCCGTCAGACCGGCGCGGAGCTGAAGTTCATCGAGTGCGCGCCCGACGGCAGCGTGGATCTCCGGCAGATCGGATCGCTCATCACCGAGCGCACGAAGATCGTCGCCATGACGCAGGTGTCGAACGTTCTCGGCCGGAAGTATCCCGTGCAGGAAGTCGCTGCCATGGCGCACAAAAAGGGCGCGGTCATGGTCGTGGACGGCGCGCAGAGCACACCGCACATGCCGGTGAACGTGCAGGAGCTGGGTGCGGATTTCTTTGCCTTCTCCGGCCACAAGATCTATGGCCCCATGGGGATTGGCGGGCTGTACGGCAGGGAGGAGCTGCTCGAGGAGATGCCGCCGTTTCTCTCCGGCGGCGAGATGATCGAATCCGTCACGCGCACGGGCGCCGTCTATGCCGAACTGCCGCATAAATTTGAGGCCGGCACGGTCAACGCTGCCGGTGCGGCCGGTCTGGCCGCTGCCATCCGGTATGTGCAGAGCGTCGGCTTTGATACCATCCGGCAGCGGGAGCATGACCTGACGGCCAATGCCCTCGCGCGTGTCCTGGCTGTACCGCATGTGCACGTGCTCGGCACGGATAAGCCGGAGGATCACAACGGCATCATCACCTTCACGGTCGACGGCGTGCACCCACACGACATCAGCGAGATCATGGCGTCCGACGGCGTGAACATCCGTGCCGGACACCACTGCGCGCAGCCGCTGCTCGCGCATCTCGGCCTGAATGCGACGGCGCGCGCCAGCTTTGCCTTTTATAACACCGATGAGGATGTCGACCGGTTCCTTGAGAGCCTCTCGACCCTAAGGGAGCGTATGGGATATGGAAAATAGGAGCTTTTATAACGAGATCCTGACCGAGCACAACATCCACCCTGAGTTCAAGCATGACATTCCGGACGCGGACATTGCGCTTGCGGGCGTGAACCCGAGCTGCGGCGATAATATCGTCCTCAAGCTCAAGACCGACGGCGATGTCATTACCGACGGCGGTTTTGTCGGCGACGGCTGTGCCATCTCGCAGGCGTCTGCGGATATCATGCTCGGCATGATCGTGGGACAGAAGAAGGAAAAGGCGCTGAAAATGAGCCGCACCTTCCTGCGCATGATCCACGGTGAGGCGACCGAGGAGGAGATCGAGAGTCTGGAAGAGGCCTCAGCCCTCAAGGACATCGCACACATGCCCGCGCGCGTCAAATGCGCCATGCTCGGCTGGCGCACGCTCACCGAGGCGCTGACCGGAAAGGTCGAAGAATAAGCCATACCCGCCGCCGGCGGATGCTGATGCAGCGTCTGCCGGCGGCTTTCTGCGCGCTGAAATCGCCGCGTTTTCGCGCGGGGGTTGTGCGGGGAGGAGTTTTGTGGTACATTAAAAAAATAGAAATCGAGAGAGATCGCAAAACACTACTCGTGAAATTTCACAGAAAGGCGGGAGCCCCATGGATGTTCTGCGTTTCAAACAGGCAAACTGCAAAAACTGCTACAAATGCGTCCGGTTCTGCCCGGTCAAGTCCATCCGCGTCTATCAGGGTCACGCACAGATCATTTCCAGCGACTGCATTCTCTGCGGCAACTGCGTGTCTGTCTGCCCGCAGCACGCGAAGGAGGACATCAGCGACGTCGGCCAGATCCGGGAGCTGATCGCCTCCGGAAAACAGGTCGTCGTAAGCGTTGACTCGTCGTACATCGCCTATTTTGATACCCCCGGTTTTCAGGGCATCGAAAAACCGCTCAAGGCGCTCGGCTTCACGGCGGCACACGAAACTGCAGAGGGCGCCTATCTGGTCAAGAAGGAGCTGGAAAAGCTCGCCGCCCAGCCGGGCGATGCGCCGATCATTACATCCGGCTGTTCGACGATCGTGCTCTATGTGGAAAAGCATCTGCCGGAGGCGCTGCCGTATCTCGCTCCGGTGCTCTCGCCGATGCAGGCGCATGCCGTGCTGCTGCGCGAGCGTTATCCGGGCGCGACCATTGTCTACATCAGCCCGTGTATCTCCAAGAAGGAGGAGACGACGCGCTTTGAGAGCGTCGGCGCCGACTACGACATCACGTTCACGGAACTCGAGGACTGGATGCACGAGGCCGGCGTTGCCGTCGACCCGAACGTCCCGGCGGATGAGCCGATGCTCTCGCGCGGCTACACGATCACGAACGGCGTTCTGCATTCCATGTCGCTCGATTCCGGGCGCGATTATCTGTTCCTCGACGGTCTGGACGACAGCATTCAGACGCTCAAGAGCGTCGTCAACGGTGAACTGCGCAACTGTTTCATTGAAATCGCCGCCTGCCACGGCAACTGTGTCGGCGGCCTTGCTTTCCGGCAGAAGCACACAAACCTGCTCGAGTCGCGCCGCCGCGTGATCAAGAGCGCCGGCGGCAAGAAGAACTTTGACATTCAGGAGCCGGTGGATATGCGCCGTGTGCTCGTGGACAAGAAGCACCCGGCCGACCTGCCGCCCGAGTCCGTCATCAACGGGATCCTGCGCAAAATGGGCAAATTCAGCCCGGCGGATGAGCTCAACTGCGGTCTGTGCGGCTACCGCACCTGCCGCGACAAGGCCATCGCCGTCTATGAAGGACGCGCCGAGATCAGCATGTGTATGCCCTACATGAAGGAGCGTGCCGAGACCTACTCCGAGAAGATCATCAATGTCTCGCCCGAGGGCATTGTCACGGTCGGTAAAAAGCTCAAGGTGCGGCAGATCAACAAGGCGGCCTGCAAGATCTTTGGAATCAAGGATCCGGCGGACATCATCGGCTATCCGGTGTCGCGCATCATGGATGAGTACGACTTCGTGAAGATGATCAGTCAGGACGAGACACAGGTCACGGACGAGGTCTTTCTCGCCGACTACAACGTCTATCTCGAGCGCATCTTCATCTGCGACCCGGAGCGGACGCTCTTTACCTGCATCATGCGCGACGTGACCAAGGCGCGCCAGCGCCGCAACAAGATCCAGAAGACGAAGATCCACGCGGCCGATCTGGCGGATGACATCATCGCCAACCAGCTGCGCATCGTGCACGAGATCGCAAGTCTGCTCGGAGAGACGGCAGCGGAGACCAAGGTTGCTGTGCACGATCTGAAGGAAGCCATCATGCTTGATGAGGACGGCGATGATGATGCGTAAACGAACGAATCGCTGCAGGAACACGGTCTGGGACATCAGCGTTATCAGCCGCAACAAAAACGGGGAGACGCTCTGCGGCGATCAGTGTGCGCTCGAATGGGACGACAATGACGCGACGGTCATCCTCTCCGACGGTCTCGGCAGCGGCGTCAAGGCCAACATCCTCTCCACGCTGACAACGACCATGCTCACGACCATGCTCAAGGGCAACGTGCCTATTGACGAGTGCGTTACGACCGTGGCGGAAACGCTGCCCATGTGCAGGGAGCGCAAGCTCGCCTATGCGACCTTTACGATCCTGCAGACGGCCGGCACCCGCGCGCGCCTGATCCAGTATGACAACCCGAACGCTGTGTTCGTGCACAACGGCGCGATTGGGAAATACAACTATTCCGTCAACTTCATTCAGGAAAAGGAGCTGCACGAGAGCTACCTGCATTTTGACGTAGGCGATATGCTTGTGCTCTTCAGCGACGGCGTGTCGGAGGCCGGGCGCGGCGTGACGACGGACGCCGGTTGGGCGCGGCAGGACATTGAGGATTTTATCCTGCGCAATTATTCACCCACCGTCTCCTCACAGCGCATGGCGGCCAGTATCCTCTCGACCGTCAAGACGCTGGACATGGACGCCATGCATGATGATACGACTGTTGTTGTCGCGCGCCTGCGTGAGCGTTGTCCGGTCAACGTCATGATCGGCCCGCCCGAGCGCAAGGATGATGATCTGAGCACCATGCGCCTGTTTTTCGGCAAGGATGGCAAGCATGTTGTCTGCGGCGGCACCACCGCCAACGCTGTCGCGGCGTATCTGGGCGTAAAGGTGCACACGCTGCCCGGCAGCGGCACGGAGGAAGTGCCGCCGATGAGCGAGATCCACGGTGTGGATCTGACGACCGAGGGCGTCGTTACGGTCAATGTGACGATGGAACGCATCAAGGACTACCTCGCGGATGGCATGTACACGCTCGAGCTCGCCCGCATGAAGGACGGCGCGTCCAGGCTTGCGCTCATGCTGCTCGAAGAGGCAACGGAGGTCAATGTCCTCTTCGGCAACGCGAGCAACCTCGCCCAGCAGGATACGGAGTTCAGCTTTGAGCGCAAGCTGCAATTGGTGCAGGAGCTGCGCGATATGCTGACTCTGGCCGGAAAAACAGTAAAAATGAGCATCTGCTGACAGATGCCGATATTCACGGAGTGACCCTAAAGAATGAAGATCCGAACTTTTTTTGCAGTATTGCTGTGTAAGCTTGCGCGCGCTCTGCTGCGGCTGCTGCGCCGCGGCGGCACGGCGTTTCCCGGCCGCGTGGCGCTCAAGGTGTACCCGCAGGTGCTCGGCGTGCTCTCGCGGGGGGTGCGCGTCATCCTCGTCACCGGCACGAACGGCAAGACGACCAGCTCCCGCATGATCGAGCAGGCATTTGCTGATGCGGGCCTCAACTACTTTGCCAACCGCTCGGGCGCGAACCTCATCTCCGGCATCACGGCGGAGTTTGCCATGCACAGCACCCTGACCGGCAGGCTAAAGTGCCAGTTTGCCGTCATTGAGTGCGACGAGGCTGCATCCAAGACCGTGCTCAAGTACCTCAAGCCGGAGGTCATCGTGGCGACGAATGTTTTTCGCGACCAGCTCGATCGCTACGGTGAGATCACGCACACACTCAATAACATCATCGAGGGCATCCGCCACACGCCGGAGAGCGTTTTGTGCATCAATGCCGACTGCTCACTCATCGCGTCCATCCCGGAGCATGTGCCGAACCCGGTCATGCGCTTCGGTGTGAACGTTCCGCTCGGCGGCGACGATCTGACGGAGATCTCCGACGCGCCGCACTGCATCCACTGCAAGACCGAATATGTCTACGACTACCGTACTTATGGGCATCTGGGCGCATTTCGCTGCCCGAAGTGCGGCTATCACCGCGAAGCCCCGCAGGTCGCCGTCACGGCGGTGCAGAACCTCGGCGTGGACACGAGCGATGTCACCATGTCCATCGGTGGGCGGGAGTACGCCGTACACATCAACCTTCCGGCGGCGTACAACATCTATAACGCCGTCGGCTCGGCAGCTGCGCTGTCTGCGTTCGGCTTCACACCGGAGGCAATCGTGCACGCGCTCGGCGCGTTCGGCTGCGGCTTTGGCCGTATGGAGAAATTCGACCTGCGCGGCACACCCGGCCGCATGATGCTCGTGAAAAATCCCGCCGGCTGCAACCAGACCATGCGCTATCTCGCCGGGCTGAACGAGGATGCGACGTTTGTCGTCTGCCTCAACGACCGCGACGCCGACGGTACGGACATCTCATGGATCTGGGATGCCGACTTTGAGCGGCTTGCCGCCATGGGCGAGCACCTGCGGCGGGTATTCGTGTCCGGCACGCGCGCCGATGAGCTGCGCCTGCGCCTGAAATATGCGGGCGTAGATGAGGCGCGCATCGAGGTGTTTTACGATTATGACCCGTTGATCGACGCGATGTGCGCATCGGAATACCCGGTGTTCATTATGCCGACCTATACGGCCATGCTGGACCTGCGCGGCCGGCTGCAAAAGCAGCTCGGCGGAAAGGAGTTCTGGGAATGAGCGAAAAGACACTGCGCATCTGCCATCTTTACCCGGACCTTCTGAACCTCTACGGCGACCGGGGCAATATTCTCTGCATGCGCCGCCGTTTGGAGTGGCGCGGCATCGACGCCGAGGTGACGGAGGTCACGGTCGGTCAGCAGGCGGATTTTACACAGTTTGACCTGTTTTTCATCGGCGGCGGTCAGGACTTCGAGCAGGAGGTGCTCCTGTCCGACCTGAAAGCCGGAAAGGGCAGCGAGATCAAGGCTGCCATTGCCGACGGCAAAACGTTTCTGACCATCTGCGGCGGCTACCAGATGCTCGGCAGCTACTACCGCACGTGGGACGGCAAGCAGTGCGACTTCATCGGCGCGATCGACTATTATACCGTCGGAGCGAAGGAGCGCATGATCGGCAACACACTCTTCGAGTGTCTGCCGGAGTCCGGCGGCAGTACGGTTGTCGGCTTTGAAAACCACAGCGGCAAGACCTACCTCGGCAGCGGCGTGTCGCCGCTCGGCAAGGTGCTCGTCGGCGGCGGCAATAACGGGGAGGACGGCTTTGAGGGCGTGCGCTATCAAAACGTCTTCGGCACGTACAGCCACGGCCCGGTGCTGCCGAAGAATCCGGCATTTTGCGACCATCTGCTCGCAACGGCGCTGCATGGCCGCTATCCGGAGCTGGAGCTGCAGCCGCTCGACGACGCGGCCGAGCGTGCCGCGCACGACACTATGGTGCAGCGGCTGACGGAAAAATAATGGCATGCAAAATGGGCGCATCCGTCTGGATGCGCCCACTGTGCGTCTCATATTAAAAATCCTCCGGGATCGGAATGTCCGCGCGCGGGACCTTGTCCCAGGAAAAGTCCGCCGCCAGCTCGATTGCCGTCACCGGCGCGTCCGTTGGCCGCAGACCCGCGAGCTTGGCGAGCTTGCCGGTCAACTGTTCGGGTGTGTATTTCTGCCGCAGGGCCTCCATGTTCAGGTCACCCTCGCGCTTGGAGAGCTTGCGCCCGTCCGGCGCGACGAGCAGCGGCGCATGCGCATATTCCGGCGCGCGGCCGCCGAGCGTTTCCATCAGCCAGATCTGCCGCGGCGTGGAGTCAAGCAGGTCGCGCGCGCGCACAACGCGCGTGATGCCCATGTCGAGATCGTCCACGCTCACGGCGAGTTGATAGGCAAATACTCCATCTGAGCGCCGGATGAGAAAATCGTCGCGCCCGTGCCGCAGTTCGGCTGCCTGCAGACCGTAGTGCGCGTCAACGAAGGCAATGTCCGCATCCGTGACCGCAAGCTTTTTCGCGGCGCGGCGACCCATGCGCAGGCGCTTTTGCACCTCCTGCTCTGACAGCGTCCGACAGGGGCAGCCGGCCTCACGCGGCTCACCGGGGTGCGGTGCGCTCGCGGCCAGCCGCTCGGCGCGGCTGCAATAGCAGTCATACACCATGCCGCGCGCGGTCAGCGCATCCAGCGCGGCGGTGTAGCGCTCAGTGCGCGTGCCCTGCCGGCAGTCCTGCGAGCCGGGGCGCCAGCCCTCGTCCCAGTCGAGCCCGAGCCAGAGCAGGTCGTCGGCCATCAGGTCAGCATAGTGCTCCCAGCTCCGCTCCGGGTCGAGATCCTCAAGGCGGAATACCATCGTCCCGCCGCGTGCGCGCACGTCCAGCCATGCAAGCAGAAATGTCAGCATATTGCCCAGATGCAGCCGCCCGCTCGGGCTGGGTGCAAAGCGGCCGCGGATCGTGTTATCCGGCATCGGTCATCCCTCCGGTTTCATTCTGAGCGTATTATAGCATAACCGCGCCGGTTGGCAACGCTTTTGCGCCAAATCCCTTGAAACTATGCGGGAAATCGGATATAATAAAGTGTTATTATCAGCGGAGGAATGTCTCATGGCGAAATCATCCATTGAAAAAACAAATGTCATGCGCCTGCTCGACCAGAAGAAGGTGCCCTACACGCCGCATACCTATCCACACGGTGACGAGGCGGTGGACGGTGTGACCGTCGCACAGATGACAGGCGTTGATCCGGCGAAGGTGTTCAAGACGCTGGTCGCCCGCGGCGCGAGCAAGACGCCGTATGTCTTTGTCATCCCGGTCGCGTGCGAGCTTGACCTCAAGAAGGCGGCCAAGGCCGTGGGGGAGAAGTCCATTGCCATGCTGCACGTGTCCGAGCTCACACCGCTCACTGGTTATGTGCGCGGCGGCTGCTCGCCGGTCGGCATGAAAAAGCAGCTTCGCACGGTCTTTGCATCTCAGGCGCTCGCGCAGGAGACCATCCTTGTCAGCGCCGGGAAGATCGGCTATCAGGTCGAGGTCGCGCCGCAGGCGCTCATCGCGCTCGTGCGCGCGGCCACGGCAGAGCTGACCATAGAATCCTAAGCAATTTCGGAGGCACCCATGCGGGATCATATTGTAATCAAAGGCGCGCGGGAGAACAATCTCAAGAACATTGATGTGGAGATCCCGCGCGATGCGCTGGTCGTCATGACCGGGCTGTCCGGTTCGGGCAAGTCGAGCCTTGCGTTCGACACCATCTTTGCCGAGGGGCAGCGGCGCTATATGGAGAGCTTGTCCTCTTATGCGCGGCAGTTTCTCGGGCAGATGGACAAGCCCGACGTCGACTCCATCGACGGCATGAGCCCGGCCATCTCTATCGACCAGAAAACCACCAGCAAAAATCCGCGCTCTACCGTCGGCACGGTCACGGAGATCTACGACTATCTGCGTCTGCTGTGGGCGCGTGTCGGCGTGCCGCACTGCCCGAAGTGCGGCAAGGAGATCCGCCGCCAGACGGTCGATCAGATCGTCGATCAGATCGCGGCGCTGCCGCAGGCGACGCGCGTGCAGATCCTTGCGCCGGTCATCCGCGCGCGCAAGGGCGAGCACCAGAAGGTGTTTGACGATGCCCGGCGCGGCGGCTATGTGCGCGTGCGCGTGGACGGCAGCATCTACGACCTCACGGAGACGATCACGCTCGATAAAAACCGCAAGCACAACATTGAGATCGTGGTCGATCGCGTTGTCATCCGCCCTGACCAGAACCGCCGCCTGACCGATGCTGTCGAGATCGCGTCTGCGCTCTCCGGCGGTCTCGTGCTGGCGGATATCCCGGAGGAAAAGCGCGAGATCCTCTTCTCGCAGAACTACGCCTGCGACGACTGCGGCATCTCGATCGAGGAGCTCACGCCGCGGATGTTTTCGTTCAACAGCCCCTACGGTGCGTGTCCGACCTGCGGCGGTCTCGGCACACGGCTGCGTATCGACCCGGCGCTCATCATTCCGGATCTGTCGAAGTCCATCCTCGACGGCGGCATCACCGCGAGCGGCTGGAACGGCGTCAAGGGCGAGAGCATCAGCCGGATGTATTACGACGCGCTGGCGGAAAAATATCACTTTGACCTTGCGACGCCCATCGGCGATCTGCCGGAGCACGTGCGCGAGATCCTGCTCTACGGAACGGGGGACGAGGAGCTCACCCTGCGCTATGACACAAATCGCGGCAGCGGCGTGCTGCGCCGCCCGTTTGAGGGCATTGTCTGCAACCTCGAGCGCCGCTATCAGGAGACGCAGAGCGACGCCATGCGCGCATCGCTTGAGGACTGTATGGCGGAGACGGCATGCCCCGATTGCAATGGTGCGCGGCTGCGGCCGGAGGTGCTGGCCGTCACGGTCGGCGGTCTGAACATTTCCGAGTTTACGGCGCTGCCGATCACGGAGGAACTGGCGTTTCTCGACCGGCTAACGCTCAGCGAGAAAGACGCGCAGATTGCCGACAGCATTTTGCGCGAGGTGCGCTCGCGGCTGCATTTTCTGCAGAGTGTCGGCCTGCAGTATCTGACGCTTGCGCGCTCGGCGGCAACGCTCTCCGGCGGCGAGAGCCAGCGCATCCGGCTCGCTACGCAGATCGGCTCGTCGCTCATGGGTGTGCTGTATATCCTCGACGAGCCGTCCATCGGCCTGCACCAGCGCGACAATGAAAAGCTGCTGGCCACGCTGCGCGAGCTGCGCGACCTCGGCAATACGCTCATCGTCGTCGAGCATGACGAGGACACCATGCGTGCGGCGGACTATCTCATCGATATCGGCCCGGGTGCGGGCGTGCACGGCGGGGAAGTGGTCTGCGCCGGTACGCCGGAGGAGGTCGCGCGCTGCGAGCGCTCCATCACCGGGCAGTATCTGTCCGGCAAAAAGAAGATCTCCGTGCCCGCGCAGCGCCGCTCCGGAAACGGCCACGCGCTCGTGATCCGCGGCGCGAGTGAGCACAACCTCAAGCACGTGGATGTGCAGATCCCGCTCGGCGTCATGACGTGCGTGACCGGCGTATCCGGCAGCGGCAAGTCCTCGCTCGTCAACGAGGTGTTGTATAAAACGCTTGCGGGCAAGCTCAACCATGCGAAGCTCCGTCCCGGGAAATGCGACGGCATTGACGGCGTGGAGTATCTGGACAAGATCATCAATATCGACCAGAGTCCCATCGGCCGCACGCCGCGCTCCAATCCGGCGACATATACCGGCCTGTTTGACGATATCCGCAGCCTTTTCGCCTCTACGCAGGACGCGAAGCTGCGCGGCTACAGCGCCGGGCGCTTCTCGTTCAACATTCGCGGCGGCCGCTGCGAGGCCTGCTCCGGCGACGGCCTGCTGAAGATCGAGATGAACTTCCTGCCGGATGTTTACGTCCCGTGCGAGGTCTGCAAGGGCAAGCGCTATAACCGCGAGACGCTCGAGGTGCACTATAAGGGCAAGAACATTGCCGAGGTGCTGGACATGACCGTCGAAGAGGCGCTCGCATTTTTTCAGAACCAGCCGAAGATCCGCGACCGGCTGCAAACGCTCATGGATGTCGGCCTCGGCTATGTCAGGCTCGGTCAGCCGTCCACAACGCTCTCCGGCGGCGAGGCGCAGCGCATCAAGCTCGCGACGGAGCTCTCCAAGCGCAGTACCGGCCGGACGATCTATGTGCTCGACGAGCCGACGACCGGTCTGCACGTAGCGGACGTCGCGCGCCTGATCGATATTCTCAATCGTCTGACCGACGCGGGCAACACGGTGCTCGTCATTGAGCACAACCTGCACGTCATCAAGGTGGCCGACCACATCATTGACCTCGGTCCGGAGGGCGGCGACGCGGGCGGCAGCATCGTCTTTACCGGCACGCCGGAGGATTGCGCGCGCTGCGCGGAGAGCTACACCGGTCAATTCCTGAAAAAAGAACTCGAAGGTTAACGGTCAAGCCCCTCTCTCATAGGCTGAAGGAGGGGGGCGGTGAAGATGTTCATTCAGATCACCTTGTGTGCGTTGCTGATTCTGGGCTTTGCGTGGCTGCTGCGGATGCTCGGCTGCGCACTGCTCACGCCGGTGCGCTCGAGCCGGGAGGCACAGCTCACGCTCGTCATACGGGCGCGCGGGGACGCACCGGAGCTCGAACAGCTTCTGCGCGGCATTCGGTGGCTGCGTGAGAGCGGAACGCTCATGGCGGACGTTCTGCTCGTCGACTGCGGCCTGACTGACGACGCGGTCATGCTCTGCGAGCGCGCGGCGCGGCGGTGCGAGGATCTGAAACTGTGCAATACAGAGGAAATTTGCCAATGGATGCAAACAGCAACCCAATAGAATTATGTGGGACCGTTGCGGCGGTCATTTATCAAAACGAGGAAAACGGCTACACCGTGCTCAAGCTGGACGTGGACGACGGCAGCCAGACCATGGTCGTCGGCTGCATTCCGTATGCCGTGCCGGGAGAGTCCATGATCGTCAGCGGCAATTGGATGACGCACCCGGCACACGGCCAGCAGTTCAAGGCCGACTTTGCCGAGCGCACCATGCCGGAGACGGCGGACGCGATCTATGCCTACCTCGCCGGACGCGCCGTGCGCGGCATCGGCCCGGCGACGGCGTCACTGATGGTGTCGCGCTTCGGTGCGGACACGCTCAACGTGCTCGAATACGAGCCGGAAAAGCTCTGCACGATCAAGGGCATCAGTCTCCCCAAGGCCAAGGCCATGTCGGCAAATTTCCGCCGTCAGGCCGGTATGCGCCGCCTGATCGAGTTTCTGGCCTCGGCGAACATCCGCCCGGTCATTGCCCTGCGAATGTACCAGTATTACGGGGACGATGCGCTCCAGCTTGTGCAGGACAACCCCTACATACTCGTTTCGGACGCCATCGGCGCCTCATTTCAGGAGGCGGATGCGTTGGCGCTTGGCCACGGCTTTGACGATCAGAGCGCGGAGCGTGTCGCCGCGGCGACGCTGTATGAGCTTGCCTACAACGCCGTGCGCGGACACTGTTTTATCTCCTACCGCAACCTGCTTGCGGCCACGTCACAGCTCAGCGGTGTGCCGGACGAGCTGGTCGCCGAGAGCGTGGATGCGCTCGTGCAGAGCGGTGCGCTCGTGCGTGAGCGGGTCGCCGGGTGTGATGGATGCTATCTCGCGCGCCTGCATGAGGCGGAAGCCTACACGGCCGAGCGCCTGCTTGCCATGACACAGACGGAGTACCGCCGCATGCCGGACACGGAGCAGATCGCCGCGCGCATTGAAGCGCAGCTCGGTCTGACCTTTGCCGACCAGCAAAAGGAGACGCTGCGCCTCGCCTGTCAGCACCAGGTCATTGCCATTACCGGCGGCCCCGGCACAGGCAAGACGACGTCCATCCGCGCGATCCTCGCGCTCTTTGACGCGCTCAGGCTCGACACGCAGCTCGCCGCCCCGACCGGGCGCGCCGCCAAGCGCATGAGCGAGCTGACCGGGCAGAGCGCGCAGACGATCCACCGTCTGCTTGAGGCCGGTATGAGCGACGACCATCAGGATATCACCTTCCGGCGCGATGAGGATGACCCGCTTGATTGTGACGCCGTCATTCTCGACGAGTGCTCCATGGTGGACATCTCGCTCATGTGCGCGCTGCTGCGCGCCATGCGCCCGGAGTGCCGGCTCATCCTCGTGGGAGACGCTGACCAGCTTCCGTCCGTCGGACCGGGCAACGTCTTTTCGGATATCATCCGCAGCGGCGTCGTGCCGACCGTGCGCCTGACGGAGATCTTCCGTCAGGCCGCCGGCAGCAGCATCGTCTCCTACGCGCACGCGATCAACCGCGGCGAGCACCCGCCGCTTTCGCAAAACAGCGGGGACTTCTTCTTCCTCCGGCGTGCAGATGCGCAGAAAGCCGCCGACACGGTCGTCGAGCTGTGCCGGACGCGGCTGCCGAACAATATGAAGATCCCGCCGTCCGACATTCAGGTGCTCACGCCGACGCGCAAGTATGACACCGGCATGGCCGCACTGAACGTGCGCCTGCAGGCGGCCCTCAACCCGCCGTCGCCCGAGAAGAAGGAGCGGCGCTTCGGCGAGACCGTCTTTCGCGAGGGCGACCGCGTCATGCAGATCCGCAACGACTATGACATCGTGCTCAAAAATCCGGACGGTACGACCGCCGGAACGGGTGTCTATAACGGCGACGTCGGTCAGATCACGGCCATCGATCCGCAGACGGAGACGCTCGCCGTGTGCTACGACGGTAAGACCGCGACCTACGGCTTTGAGATGCTCAACGAGCTCGAGCACGCATGGGTCATGACGGTGCACAAATCGCAGGGCAGCGAGTACCGCGCGGTCGTGCTCTGCATCGGCAAGGCCGGTCCCATGCTGCTCACACGCAGCGTGCTCTACACGGCCATCACGCGCGCCAAGTCCCTGCTCATCATCGTCGGGGACGAGAGCGCGGCCTACCACATGATCGATAACCAGACGCAGACCCGCCGCTACAGCGGCCTGCGCGCCCGGCTCTGCGGGGAGTGCGGTGCGGTATGAAGGTGGTCACATTCCTGCTCGACCTGCTCTATCCGCCGCGGTGCGCGTTCTGCCATGATTTTCTCGAGACGAGCGGCGACGGCCTCTGCGCGCACTGCAGGACCGGCCTGCCGTTTGCGCAAAACGGCGGACGGCAGCGCTTTTCGTTCGTCCGCGCGTGCGTCTCGCCGCTCAATTATGAGGGCGATGTGCGTGCGTCGCTCCTGCGCTACAAGTTCGGCGGTGCGACCGGGTATGCCAAGGTCTACGGCCGCCTCGTCGCCGACACGGTGCGCGCGGAGCTGGCGGGGGAGTACGACCTCGTCACGTGGGTACCGCTGAGCCGCAGGAGACTGCGCGAGCGCGGGTACGATCAGGCGCGTCTGCTGGCGCGGGTAACGGCGAAGGAACTTGGGCTTCCGCTGACACCGACGCTCGTAAAGCAGCGCAACACGCAGCCGCAGTCCGGCACGGGCGACGCTGCCAAGCGCCGCGCGAACATCGCCGGTGCGTACCGCATGAAAAAAGGCGCGGACGTGACCGGAAAGCGCGTCCTGCTCATGGACGACATCGTCACGACCGGCGCGACGCTTTCAGAGTGCGCGCGGGTGCTCGGCAAGGCGGGCGCGGAGCAGGTGGTGTGCGCCACGGTCGCGCGCTCCGCTGACTAAAACGGCCGCCAGACGGCTACGATCAACTATAACATCCGCAGCGCGGATGATACGGGAGTTTTGTTTTATGATGATTTTTGAACGGGACATTGCCATCGACCTCGGCACGACCAACATCCGCGTGTTCGTGCGCGGCAAGGGCATCATGCTGCGCGAGCCGTCCATCGTGGCGGTCGACAAGTACACTGGCCGGATGCTCAAGGTCGGTCAGGATGCGCAGAAAATGCTCGGCCGCACACCGGCGAACATCGTGGCCATCCATCCGATCAGCGCGGGCGTCATCTCGGACTATGACATGACGGCGCTCATGCTCAAGGAGCTGCTCTCGCGCGTGACGTCGTTCAGCCTCTTCAAGCCGCGTGTGCTCGTCACCGTGCCGAGCAGCGTGACCGGCGTGGAGGAGCGCAATGTCATCGACGCCGTCATCGAGGCCGGCGCGCGCAAGGTGTATCTGGTCGAGTCCGCCGTGGCGACGGCGGCCGGCGCGGGCGCCGATCTCTCCAAGCCGGACGGCCATCTGGTCATCGACATCGGCGGCGGCACGACGGAGGTCGCTGTCGTCTCCCTCGGCGGCGTGGTCGAGAGCGAGTCGATCAAGACCGCCGGCGACGCCTTTGACGAGGCGATCGTGCGCTACGTGCGCCGCAAGCACAACATCCTCATCGGCAAGCGCACGGCCGAGGAGCTCAAGATCGGCATCGCGTGCCTCGTCCCGCGCGCCGAGGTCGGCATTCAGGAGGTCAAGGGCCGCTGCCTGACGACCGGCCTGCCGAAGTCCGTGAAGATCAGCTCGGTCGAGCTCGTCGAGGCCATTGCCGAGCCCGCGCGCGACATTCTCGAGACCATCCACATGGTGCTTGAGCGCACGCCGCCGGAGCTCGTTTCGGACATCGCGCAAAACGGCATCGTCATGGCCGGCGGCGGCAGCCTGATCTACGGCTTTGACCAGCTCGTCGAGAAGGACACCGGCATCCGCACGACCGTCGTGGACGATGCGCTCTCGTGCGCGGCGTTCGGCAGCGGCAAGATGCTCATGAACCTCAACGATATGACCGACGGCATGGTCAACCTCGCGCGCAAGCGCCAGATGAAGGCATAAACACAAAGGCCGGGCATCCCCGGCCTTTTTCTGCTATGTATTATCACACTTTGAACGAGGAGCTGCGCCGCCGCTTCGGCTGCAAGGTCTATAAGCTTGCACTCGACGGCGGCTTTACCTGTCCGAACCGGGACGGGGCCATCGATACGCGCGGCTGCATTTTCTGCGCCGGAGACGGTTCCGGCGCCTTTGCCGCTGACCGCGCGCTGGGAATCCCGCAGCAGCTCGAAGCTGCAAAAGCGCGCGTGGCCGGGAAAAACAGCGGCGGCAAATATATCGCCTACTTTCAGAACTTCACGAACACCTATGGCAGCCTTTCACGCATGGAGCGGCTGTTCACGCAGGCACTCGCACCGGAGGACGTGGTGGCGCTGTCCATAGCCACGCGGCCGGACTGCCTTCCGGATCAGGTGATCGCGCTGCTGCAGCGGTTGAACGCCGAAAAGCCCGTCTGGGTCGAGCTCGGCCTGCAGACCATCCATCCGAAAAGCGCGGCCTATATCCGCCGCGGTTACGACCTACCGGTGTTTGACGACGCGGTTCGACGCCTCCAAATGGCCGGGCTGGAGGTCATTGTGCACCAGATCCTCGGACTACCGGGAGAAACTGACATTCAGATGGTGCAGACTGCGCGCTATATCGGGCAATGCGGGGCGCAGGGCATCAAGCTGCACTTGCTGCATGTGCTGCGCGGCACGGATCTGGCGGCAGACTATGCTGCCGGGAGGTTTGAAGTGCTCACGCTGGAGCACTATATCGATCTGCTGGAGCAGTGCCTGCGCGTCCTCCCACCAGAGGTCGTCATCCACCGTCTGACCGGCGACGGTGCGAAGCGCGACCTCATCGCGCCGCTCTGGAGCGCGGACAAAAAACGCGTGCTCAATACGATCCACGCCGCTTTCGTGCGCGACGACCTGGTGCAGGGATCAGAACTGTAATGTTATTTTGGGATACGGATTATGAGAAGAGAAATATATTTTATCCATGGAATATGTGAATTCTTCAAGCAAACGGATTTGGTATATCCAGGTATTTCAAGAGGCGATGTTGAAGTTGCACTCGTGGAGCATATTTCGCAACGGGAGCTTCTTACTTTGCAGGTATCTGCGCGAGATTTTTGCTCTGGCATTCTCACGCTTTGGAAATATCAACATAAAAACAAAACTGTTTCCATTGCTGTGCGCGTCAAAAACCACGGACTCTATTTGTGTAATTACAACCACCGGCAAAAACACCCCGGAACGATTGCTATAGCTGATAGTGCAACCACTTTTTCAAATGTAAAATGGCTTTTCAGAAGGAAGCTGTACGCATCACATTCGAGCGGTACCAGCGGTATCACAGATTTGTTCTGGGCTTTCTCGCAGCTTTTGCATTATCACGTGCTAACAGATGCAGCTGGGAACGAGTTGCTTTGTTTATATGATGACCACAGAAAAATCATTCCGTTTTCTGTAAAAGACAAAACAGCTTATGAGGCTGAGAACAACCACGTGCATTTACTGGACGATATTTCAGACGAAGAGTTTTCTGAACTTGTTGAAGACGCACCTGTTCTTTGCCGGCTCATCTATACGAATATCAAAACGCAGTATCCGCAAAAGAAACTTGCAGTCTACGTTGCAGTAAGCCGTTATGATTCTCTCACGATTCGCTTCCATCAGGTGTGGCCGGGGGAATCTCTGTACTATAATCCGGAAGATTATTTATTCGGGGATGAGCGAGTTTTTTCTGTCATCGACTAAGCGATTTATAAAAATTCTGCGGGCAGTGCATCAGCACTGCCCGCAGCTTAGATAACTTGCCGTGATGAACCGTGGTAATGGTATCGACTGAGAAAATCAGATCTTACTGTTGAGCCAGTCAAGGATATCCCCATAGACTTCATCCTTGTTGAGCTCGTTGAGCATCTCGTGGCGGCCGTCCTTGTAGAGCTTGAGCTTTACGTCCTTGCAGCCGGTCTTCAGGAAGCGCTCGTAGACCTTCTTGACCGCCTCGCCGTAGTTGCCGACGGGGTCGCCGTCACCGGCCATGAAGTAGACCGGGGTGGACTTATCCATCTTGTTGAGGTTTTCCGTCTTCCAGATATACTGCAGGCCGCCCATCATGTCGTGGAACATGCCGGCAGTCGCCATCGCACCGCAGAGCGGGTCGGCAATGTAGGCGTCCACGACCGCCTCGTCACGGGTGAGCCAGTCGAGCTTTGTGCGCACGTGGTCATATTTCTTGTTATAGCTGCCGAAGGCAAGCTTGTCGAGCGTGGGGCTGTGATACATGGGGCCGTTGTCGATCATCTCGAGCTTTGCCATGAGCTTACCGGCGGCGACGACTGCGCCCGGGTTCTGGCCGGTGCCGCTGATGACGACGCCCTTGAGCCCCTCAGGGTGGTCAATGATATAGGTGCGGGTCAGGAAGCTGCCCATGCTGTGGCCGAACAGGAAGTAGGGTACGCCGGGGTATTTGGCGGCGGTGAGCTTGTGGAGCGTGTCCATATCGCTCACGACATCGTTCCAGCCGTCCTTTTCTGCGAAAAAGCACAGCTCCTGTTCGTTTTCTGCGGTCTTACCATGGCCAAGGTGGTCATTCGCGACGACGACGAAACCGTTTTCCGCGAGAAACTCCATAAACGGAGCGTAACGGTAGATATGCTCGGCGACGCCATGCGCGATCTGCAGGACGGCGCGCACTTCGCCGTCGGGCGTGCACTCTCTGGCAAACACGTTGTGTTTCCCATCAGTGGACAAAAACCTAAAATCATGAAAAGATGGCATAGCAATACTCCTTATTGTGTGATATACTAAAAGCTACCTGAATTGTATTCCAATTGGCGAAATTCGTCAAGTCTACGGAGGTTATTTTCATTATGAACGGCTACATCATTGCACTTGATCAGGGTACAACCAGTTCCCGCTCGATTATCTTCGATAGTAAGGGAAACATCGTATCTCTGGCGCAGTATCCATTCACGCAGATCTATCCGAAACCGGGCTGGGTCGAGCATGACCCGATGGTCATCCTCGAGAGCCAGCTGCTCGCCATGAGCGAGGCATTTGAAAAGAGCGGCCTGTCGCCGACGGACATCGCCGGCATCGGCATCACGAACCAGCGAGAGACGACCATCGTCTGGGACAAGCACACCGGCAGACCTGTCTATAATGCAATCGTCTGGCAGTGCCGCCGCACGGCGCCCATCTGCGACCAGCTGATGGCGGACGGGCTCGGCGATTACGTGAAGGAGAAGACCGGCCTGCTTATCGACGCTTATTTCTCCGGCACGAAAATCAAGTGGATTCTGGATAACGTTCCGGGTGCAAGAGAGCGCGCCGAGCGGGGCGACCTGCTGTTCGGAAATGTAGACGCGTGGCTCATCTGGAACCTCACCGGCGGCCGCGCGCATGTGTCGGACTATTCTAACTGCTCGCGCACGATGCTGTTTGACATTGACAATCTCTGCTGGGACGAGACACTCTGCGAGCGTCTGGGCATCCCGATGAGCATGCTGCCGACGCCGGTGCCGTCCTCCATGGTGTACGGACGGGTGACGGCGGGGCTGTCCGGTCTGGAGGCGCTCGAGGGCGTGCCCGTCTGCGGCAGCGCCGGCGACCAGGCGGCTGCGCTGCTCGGTCAGGCGTGCATCGAGCCGGGTCAGGCGAAGAACACCTATGGTACGGGCTGCTTCACGCTCATGAACACTGGCAGCAAGTCCGTGCGCAGCGTCAGCGGTCTGGTCACGAGTGTTGCGTGGTCCGTTAACGGCGAGACTACCTATGCCCTCGAAGGCAGCGTGTTCAACGCCGGCAGCTCCATTCAGTGGCTTCGCGACGAGCTTGGTCTCATCGGCGCGGCGCATGAGTGCGACCTGCTGGCCGAGAGCGTGCCGGATAACGGCGGTGTGTATCTCGTGTCCGCATTTACCGGCCTCGGCGCGCCGCGCTGGGATATGTACGCCCGCGGCGCGATCGTCGGCCTGACGCGCGGCAGCAACAAGGCGCACATCGCCCGCGCCACGCTCGAGGGTATCGCCTATCAGGTCAAGGATCTGATTGATGCCATGCAGATCGACGCGGAGAGCCCGATTTCCGTCCTGCGCGTGGACGGCGGCGCGTCGGTGAGCTCGTTTTTGATGCAGTTTCAGGCGGATATGCTGCGCGTGCCGATCGACCGGCCGAAGCTGGTCGAGACGACCGCGTTCGGTGCGGCGTTTCTCGCCGGCCTTGCCAGCGGCGTCTGGGAGAGCGTGGACGATATTGCGCTCCTGCGCCAGTCTGACCGCATTTTCAAACCAGAAATGGATGCCGAGCAGGCAAAGCAGCAGCATGACAACTGGCTGCGCGCCGTCGGCAGAGCGGAAAAGTGGAGCCAGGAATGAACCAAAACCTGTTTTTTACCCCAACGAATATTCTATTGCCGGCGCATGCGGATATGCGGCGCTGGAGTGTCATTGCCTGCGACCAGTTCACGTCGGACGCCGCCTATTGGCGTGCAGTGCAGGAGACGGTGGGCGATGCACCCTCTACGCTGCGGCTGATGCTGCCGGAGTTTTACCTTGGTAAGTGTGACGAAGCGGCGGCGACGCGTGCCATTCAGCAGACGATGCACGCTTATCTGGACGGCGGCGTGTTTCGCACCGTGCCGCACAGCCTTGTGCTCGTGCAGCGCACGCTGCCGAGCGGTGCTGTGCGCTGCGGCATCGTCGGCGCGCTCGACCTTGAGGCGTATGATTACGCGCCCGATTCCGTCACGCCCATCCGCGCGACGGAGGGCACGGTCGCCTCGCGCCTTCCGGCGCGTGTGCGCATCCGTGCGGCGGCGGCGCTGGAAATGCCGCACATCATGGTCTTTTACACGGATCCCGAGGACGCCATCTGCCGTGAGGCACAGGCGCTTGCCGACGACACGCTCTATGACTTTGATCTCATGGCCGGAGGCGGACATATCTGCGGCCGCCGCATTGCCGGAGACGCAGCCGATCGGCTCGCGGCCGCCCTGTGTGCGACCGGCGTCGGAACGGACGGCGAGCACCCCATGCGTTTTGCAATTGCGGACGGCAACCACAGTCTGGCCGCTGCCCGTCAGTGCTGGCTGGAGAAGAAAAAAACGCTCACGCCCGAACAGGCGGCAGTTGACCCCGCGCGCTATGCACTGGTCGAGCTTGTGAACCTGCACAGTCCGGCCGTGACGTTCGAGCCCATCCACCGTGTCCTCTTTGAGACCGATGCGGCGCATTGGCTGGACGCTGCCGAGGGCGCGCTTGCGGCGGCAGACGGCCGCGGCTATGCGGTCACGCTGCTGGCTGGTGCGCAGCGCAGAGACATTCTCGCACGCGGCAGCTCGCTCGGCGAGGCCATTGCTGCGTTGGATGCATTCTGCGCGTCGTATATGCAGGCGCACGGCGGCCGGATCGACTATATCCACGGCGATGACGAGGCCGTTGATCTTGCCGCCGGAGACGGCTGCTGCGGCATCCTGATGCCGCGCATGGAAAAAGAGGAGCTCTTCACGTCTGTACTCCGCTCCGGCCCGTTCCCGAAAAAGAGCTTTTCGATCGGACTCGGTGCGGACAAGCGCTATTACCTCGAGTGCCGCAAACTCTAATTTGATCTATCCTTTGCTTGAGAGAGGCAGCTTATTGGCTGCCTCTCTTTTTTAGTTCTGTCACGTGCTGCGCATGCATAGGATGTGGCAGGACAAAAGAGGAGGGAGACGGATGATCTTCACAAATCAGGCGCTGGCGCTGTTCCCGCCGTCGCTGGGACAGGCCATCGCGCAGACGCAGCGCGACCGGGACGAGCTCGTGGAGGAGATCTGCTGCCGCATCGGGCGGCCGCCCGTGCTGCTGACGCAGGAAAATGTGTACCCTGCGGCGTGCCGTGCCGTGCTGCCGGACGATCTGGACTATCTGCTCGAGCGCGCAACGCGCGCTTCCGTCTATGCGGCAACAGACCAGATCCGGCAGGGATACTTACAGACGGCCGGTGGCTGCCGCGTCGGGCTGTGCGGCTGTGCCTATGGACAGACTACCGGTCAGATCGACGGCATCCGGCAGCTGAGCTCCGTATCCGTGCGCATCCCGCACGCCGTGCCCGGGTGCGCCGATGCGCTCGTGCCGCAGTTGATGAAGGACGGCTTTTGCAGCACGCTCATCCTCTCACCGCCCGGCGGCGGAAAGACGACGCTGCTGCGCGAATGCGTGCGCCGGCTGTCCGACCACGGGCTGCGTATCTCGCTTATGGACGAGCGCGGCGAGATCGCGGCGGTGCAAAACCGGACGCCGCAGTTTGACATTGGCGCGAACACGGACATCATGACCGGGGGACAGAAGGCCGCCTGCTGCATGATGCTGCTGCGCGCCATGCGACCGGATGTGCTGGCATTTGACGAGATCAGCGCACCGGAGGACATCGAAGCGATGCGTATCGCCGCTGGCTGCGGCGTTGCGCTGCTGGCGACGGCGCACGCGCAGAGCGTCGGTGCGCTGCGCTGCCGGACGCTGTACCGCGCGCTGCTGGACGAGCATATTTTCCGCCGCGCCGTGTGCATCACGCGCAGCGGCGGCGCGCGTTCTTACACGCTCGAGGAGCTGCCATGACGTGGGCGCACGGACTGGGCGCTGCGCTTTTGTTTCTGGGCAGCACCGCGGCGGGCTTCGCGCTGCGGCGCGAACTGCATCAGCGCGCGCATCTGCTCGCGGCGGTGATCGACAGCCTGCAGCTGCTGCGCAGCGACATCGTCGGGCGGCTGCTGCCGCTGCCGGAAGCCCTGCGCCACACGGCGGAGACAGCGCCGGAGCCGCTGCATGCGCAATACACCGCTCTCGCAGACGGCATCACGGACAGCGACCGGCCGTTTTGCGAGCAATGGGCGGCGGCGATCCGGGCACTGGACATGCTCACACCGGCCGCGCGCGCCGCGCTGCTGACATTGGGCGCGCAGCTCGGAAAATATGACGCGCAGCTCCAGCGGCAGGCACTGGACACCTGCATTGCGTCGCTGCGGAGCATTTCCGCTGCGCTGCAAGACGATGCGCGGCGGCGCGGCAAGCTGGTTTGCGGCCTCGGCGCGACGCTTGGGCTGCTCGCAGCTGTCGCGCTGCTTTGAACCGGGGAGGGACTTATGGACGTTGACCTTGTCTTTAAGATCGCGGCGATCGGGATCCTCGTCGCCGTGCTCAACATCCTGCTCTCGCGCGCGGGGCGCGACGAGCAGGCGCTCATGACGACCATTGCGGGGCTGGTCGTGGTGCTGGTGCTGGTGATCCAGAAGATCAGCGAGCTGTTTGCACTCATCAAGCAGCTGTTTTCGTTCTGATGGAGGCGGTCTTTCGTGCAATGCTGATCGTGGTCGTCGCCGCTGCTGCCGCAGCCACGGTCTATAAGACCGTGCCGGGCATCTCGTTTTTGCTGAGCGCGGCGGCAGCGCTGCTGGCGCTGTTTTTGTGTGTTGGTCTGCTTGAGCCGCTGGCGGAATTCTTTCGTGATGCCATTGCGCTCAGCGATTTGTCCGGCGTCTACACCGGGCCGCTGCTCAAATGCATGACCATCAGCATCCTGACCATGATCGGAGAGAGCCTCTGCAGGGACGCGGGACAGGCTGCGGGCGCAGGCGCTGTGCAGCTTGTCGGCGTTGCGGCGGCGCTCTATGCGGCGCTGCCGCTGCTGCGCACATTTCTGACCATGATCGGAGCGTGTCTATGAAGCGGTTTATCTTCGTGCTGCTGGCGGCGCTGACGCTGACAGCCGTTTGCACACCGCGCGTATGCGCCTATGACATTGCGTCCGAGCAGGCGGAGGCATTCCGCACGGCGGAACTGGAGTCCGCGCTCCCGGCGCAGACATATGATGCCTTCGGCACGCTGACCGTCGCAGATGCCGCGCATCCACGCCCACTGCTGCAAAAGCTCTGGGGCTATGTGCTGCGTGAGGGCGGGGGAGCGCTGGCCTCGGCTGCGCGCAATGCGGCGCTGCTGCTTGCAGTCGTGTTTCTGGCGGCGCTGTGCGCGTCGCTGTCGGCAAGCGGTGCGTGCGCCAAGGTCACGCAGCTGACCGGCGCGGTGGCAGTCGCTGCGCTGAGCGTCACCCATGTGACGTCCTGCATCACGGCCGGCAGCAACGCGCTGACCACACTGCGCGACTTCTCCAAGATCCTGCTGCCGAGTATGTGCGCCGCTGCGGCGGCAAGCGGGGCGGCGACGTCGGCAGCGGCAAAATACGCGGCGACATCGCTCTTCCTCGATATTCTGCTGTCGGCGGAGACGGCGGTGCTGCTGCCGATGCTGTATACATACGCAGGCACGGTCATCTGCGGCGCGGCGCTCGAGCAGGACGTACTCACGGCGCTGAGCGCCCTGCTGCGCAAGGCGCTTCGGCTGCTGCTCATCGGCTTTGCCGGGGTGTTCACGCTCTATCTGTCGCTGACGGGCATTCTCACCGGCTCAGCGGATGCGGCTGCGGCCAAGGCCGTCAAAACCGCCGTCTCTGCGGCGCTGCCGGTCGTGGGCAGCATCGTGGCGGACGCTGCGGCGACCGTCACGGCAAGCGCTGCGATTTTGCGCGGCGGCATCGGCATCATCGGTGTCTTGAGTGTTGCCGCCGTGTGCGTCACGCCGTATTTGCAGCTGGCCGTGCACTATGCTTTGTATAAGCTTGCCGCCGGGATCGCGGAGTCGTTTGCGGACAAGCGGGTCGGGCGGCTGATCGGCGGCTTTGCGGATGTGTACGGCTTCCTGCTCGGGATGGTCGGTGTGGCGTCGCTCATTTTGTTTCTCTCTATCGTATCCAGCATGAAGGCGGTGACGGGATGATGGAATCACTGCGCGCGTGGCTGCTGAGTCTCGCGGGCGCTGCGCTGCTGACGGCGCTTGCGGCCATGTTTCCGACGTCTGAGAGCCTGCGCCGCATCGTGAAGCTCATCGGCGGCGTTGCGCTGACGTGTCTGCTGTTTTCGCCGCTCGTGGCGTTTGATTATGACAGCTATGCCGCCGCGCTGCAGGACTGCCGCGTCTCGGTTTCAACAGACGGTGCGGTGTCCGACAGCAGTGAGCGCCTGCAGCGCACGGTCATAGAATCGGAGCTGCGCGCATATATATTGGACAAAGCCGCGCAGTGCGGCGTTTCGCTCGCAGATGCGCAGGTCACGCTGCAGTGGAGCACAGACGGCTACTGGTATCCGTATGCCGTCCGGCTGGTCACGTCGGGTGCGGCGGAAAACAGCCGTCTGGCGCAGACCATTGAGGCCGATCTCGGCATCCCGCGCGCGCGGCAGGAATGGAGCAGTGCATCATGAACACACGAAAACTCAGCGCATTTGCAGGCAAGTACAAATATGTGCTCATCATCCTGCTGGCGGGGCTGATCCTGCTCCTGCTGCCGGGCGGAAGCCGGACGAAGGCAGAACAGCCAGCGGCGCAGCCGATTGACACGCAGATGCAGACCATCCAGACCGAGGAGCAGCGCCTTGCGCAGCTGCTGCGGCAGATCAGCGGCGCGGGTCAGGTGCAGGTGCTGCTGTCGTACAGCTGCTCGGCGGAGCGGGAGCTGGCGACGGATGATTCCGGTCAGCCGGCCATCATTTCTGCCGGAGGCGGAGCACAGGCGGCGGTGGAGCTGCGCACGGTCAGCCCGCAGTATCTCGGCGCGGTCGTCGTCTGCGATGGGGCGGACGCGCCGCAGGTGCAGCTTGCCGTGACGCAGGCAGTGGCACAGTTTACCGGCCTGAGCACCGACCGTATCAGCGTGCTCAAAAAGCAGCCGGACGCGTGATCTGAAATAATGGGAGGGCAGCTATGAAAAAAACCAAGCGGAACGTTGCGATCATCGTGGTGCTGCTGTTTGTGTGCGCCGCGGTCTATTTCAACTGGTCGTACAATGCGCAGTGGGGCAGCGCAGACGCCGAAATGGCCGCTGCCGAGGACGCTGCCATGGCGGCGGCCAATGCGGACGGGGAGACCGCCGCGGCCTCGGCGTCGACCGATGATTATTTCGCCAAGGCGCGCCTGACGCGCCAGCAGTCGCGCGACGAAGCGCTGTCGCTGCTCAAGTCGGCATCGGCCGCCGAAGATGCCTCGCAGGAGACGATCGACAGCGCCATGCGCGCCATCTCCGCCATGGCGAGCGACTCCATGACGGAGACGCAGATCGAAAATCTCCTGCTCGCCAAGGACTTTTCCGAGTGCGTGGTCTATATCACGGAGGAGGGCATCACGGTCGCCGTCCCTGCGCCGGCGGACGGCCTGAGCGCGGCGCAGGTCGCTACGATCACGGATGTCATCGTCAGCGAGACGGACTACACCGCGCCGCAGATCAAGGTCATTGAGGTCAAAGCGGACGCGCAGTAATATGCCAATCGCCCCGTTCGTCTGAACGGGGCATGTTTTCACACCAGAACATGACACATAATCCAGCATAATGGCGCGACTGCCTAATCGTGGTTAGTTAAATTTTTTTGATATTTCTGTTGACCAAAAACAGCGAAATGTGTATACTGAATCCTAAGTAAACGCGGCGTTTTCCGGCGCGCTTTTTGTGCGCGACCGGTCAAAAATGCGCGTTTACAGAGCTTTTTTAGAAAGAAGATGACGTATGAAAAGACGTGTTCTTTGTCTCATCCTCGCTGTGATCATGGTCGCCTGCCTGCTGCCGACGGCGGCCTTTGCCTCGACCAACGGCAAAACAGCGGACGATGCGATCAACTGGGTCAGAAGCCTAGAAGGGCAACCCGTTGGCAGCGGCGAGTGCGTGGCGCTGATCAAAGCTTACTACTCGTACCTCGGCCAGACCTCTCCGGGCGGCAACGGCGCGGATTATTCGTGGAATCAGCTCCCTGCCGGCTGGACGAGAATTCAAAACGCTCAGCCGCAGAAGGGCGACATTCTGGTCTACAGCGGCAACGGTGCAAACAAGTATGGCCATGTCGCGATCTATGAATCGGACTACAGCACCTGGCATCAGAACTATGCCTATCAGCGCAAAGTCGTCCACGTTACAAACGTCAGATACAACGGCTTTGATAATCCGTATTGGGGCGTCATCCGCCCGGACTTCTCGAGCCCAACACCGACTCCGTCCTACGCCGATATCGGCACAAACGTCTACCGTTACCTCATCCGCACGGACGGCTGGAAGCACATCGGCACGAACTATGGCTCCAATAACTACGTGACGATCAGCGCGGCCAACACCGGCGACCCGGAGCAGATCTGGAAGTTTATCCGTCAGGGCGACGGCAGCTACTGTATCCAGAATATGTACAGTGATTGGTACCTCACCTATGAGGGCGATTGTGTCCAGCAGGCAAAGGTCACGGTCTCTTGGCTCAACACGAATAAGGCATCGCGTTTCCAGTGGTACATCTATGATAAGAACGGAACATTCCAGCTGGTTCCGAAAGACTCCGTGACTGCCGGGACGTGGCTCGTGCTCGACTGCACGGGAAACTATCAGACCGCCGGCACACAGATGGAGCTGTATTCGAACTGGTCAGGCGCCGCGCAGATCTTCAGCCTCTATCCCGTGGACTATCAGAAGCCGGCCGCGCCTCCCAAAGTGGAGATCACGGTTCCGGAAGTGGTCACTGTGGGCGAGGAAGTTAAAATCAGTTGGACGGCGAGCCCGCTTCGGGAAAAATATGATCAGCGAGAATACTGTGTGACTGTAGAGGGCGGCGGATCCAAAAAAGTTATTTATACGACCGACACAAGTGTTTCAGTGACAATAAAAAGACGCGAATTGCATTGCAATGTGACAGTAGATGCAAGAAACACAAAGTATGCCAGCTATTCGTCATCCTCCTATGCGTCTTTCAGATGCGTCGAGGCGCACGAGCACAGCTACACTGCTGTTGTGACCCCGCCGACCTGCACGGAAAAGGGCTACACGACGCACACCTGCGCCTGCGGCGAGAGCTATGTGGACACTTACGTGGACGCGCTCGGCCACAGCTGGGACAGCGGTACGGTGACCAAGGAGCCGACCGAGACTGAGACCGGCATCAGGACCTTTACCTGCACGCGCTGCAATGAGACGAAGACGGAGTCTATCCCGGTCGTCAGCGTTGACGTGACGCAGATGTTCACCGACGTGACGAAAAACTGGG
>ERZ833515.269-NODE-269-length-48765-cov-7.238473_pt1 | contig 48765 bp, 53 predicted proteins | sample MGYA00519949_ERZ833515 | MGnify/ENA primary metagenome ERZ833515 (study PRJEB31850, sample SAMEA3708741) | human gut metagenome | biome: human gut; feature: human-associated habitat; material: faeces | place: China | collected 2014 ...
GCGCAAAGATATGGCGGCTAACAACTTATGTCAAGGCGGAAAATAGAATGGTTACCTCCAATATTACATCCCCAAAAATAAACTTTTGCAGAATCGCTGAAAGTTTCTGATTTAAGATTTATCAATTCATTATCTTCTGAACTATCAAAATATCTGTCTTCATGAACATCTACTCACCTAAGATCTCTTACTGAATCTTATTTTTTAGCGTCCCAATCGATAAATCTATCCATTCTTGAATGGGAGATGGATGCGAAAGAATAGTTGTTCATCCCTATTGTATTTCCCTAATTGACGTTGCACGAATCCCAAGAAGTTTTAAGTTCACCGCTAGGAAAATACCTTTCATCTGTTTCATCCAGAAAAATACGTAAGCTGTCTTTTGGAATAAACATTTCATCTGATTCATTTATCTTCCAAGACATTCTAATAAAGAAAATCTTACAATAAATAGTGTCATTCACATTTATAAGCTCGTCTTTGGGTAGAGAAAGAGCAAAGGCGGCATCATAATAATATTTCCCTTTTCCTCCCTGTACTTTTTCTACAGATACCGTGTTTATTATCCCTTCTTCTCTCGAATCATTACTGTCAAACAAATCACAATAATGAAACCCCTGCCTTTGAGCAGATGCATATAATAAAAGTACTTTTGTATCAGGGTCACATTTTTCAAGATCAGCATCTGATGAAAACCTGAGAATATAATAATAGGGATATGGCATTTCCGGAAATAAGATAGTGTCTTGCGCTATAGGATGTCTTATACTTACAAATTCCAGTTTAGGGATTTGAACCAAATTGCTGCAACCAATAACTAACAGTGCCAGAAAAAACAGACTGATAAAAGTGTATTTAGTAGGCATTACATTATTGTTTTTTCGTTATATATTCTTTTAACAACTGGAATGCAGATTTACCCTGATAAATATTTTCATTGAACATTCGCCTGACTTCCCTATGATGCGCTTTCGATATATAATTTACATCTGGTCCTGTCTCGGGAATCCACCTTTCTCCAAAGTCCGCTATTACATCCGAAGAATCATCTTTGTCAGGGATAGCTGAAATATTTATCCAGAAATCTGCTTTTGGGGTCGGAATTTCATAATGTATATCTGATGCTGCCCATACCATTGCTCCTTTGCCAACCGGATCTAAAGTTATTAGCATTTCAATATGAAATCCTTTATCTGTAAGTATTTGGGATAAATGAGCTCCGTTCCATCCCCCTAGACTATGACCTATTATGTATACGGGTGTTTTAGTCGAGCCAATGTATGTGCATAATCCGGCAACATGTTCATCCCGAAAAACTTCCTCATAACCAAAATATAATGTGTAGTGTTCTATAGATTTCACCGACTTTACCCAGTTTAAATAGGGTGTCGCAGCACCATCTTTTATTAGCTCGGTAGGACTTATCGCATAATAGCTATTTTTGTCAGCAGCACCTCCAATGAAAAGCGTTACGATTCTTTTCTTTACAATTGTTATGGCAGATACTTTTTTCGTCTCTTGTTTTAAATAAGGCATCACGGCAATTTCTTCTCCTGCCCAGCCTTCCTTTATAAATAAGTCCAGCACCTCACCAGTTCCATTCTGAACCTCCTTTTTACCATTCACTTCAACGATCCATTTTACCCGTTTGCGGTCATTTTCACTAACATCGGATAAATTATATCCAGTGACTTGGTATCTAATTATTTCAGAAGGCAGAGCAGTGTCTTTTCCTTTTACAGAAGTCACCAATAACAAAGGTGGTGAATAGCTTACTACTTTTGTGGGAGTTTTTTCCTCCTCCTTGTATTCTTCCCACCAAAAGCCGTATGTAGTCTTAATTCTTCTATCCAGCCTGATAGTCCTATTTATATCCAGCCGTGTGGGTGATATGAGAAAGTGGGTAATCATGGGGCTGCTTCCTGTCGCATTCATGGTTTCGCCATAGCAACTAATATACGCTTCATCAAAAACGAGCTCCCTTAGCATCATTTCATCCTTGGTGTGTCGTATTCTTCCCGAAACTACGGCAGGTTCCGCACGGAAAAAGAAACTGGGACGAGGTTTGTTCATGTCAACAAGCATCATGTCCAGAATAGAGCTGTCACCGTCCGATTCCATTTCTACATATATGCTTCCGCCCAACACTCCCGTAGTAGGTCTGCCTTTGAGGTCTGTGTTACGGGAAAAACGGTAATTATACCTTAATATATCCCGTCTATATCCGTTTATTTCTAAGGTTATTTCGGAATTCATGGCTATTTATTTTAGATATTCGACATTACTGAATTCAAACATATAAAAAAATCAGGAAGAAAGATATTTTTTGAACTGCTTTTTAGTGTCTACATGTTCAAAAGCATAAATATCCGCCTTCCTGTAAAAATGCCATGCAATATTCTATATTTTCATTCCACTTTTTAATTTCTGTTTGGGCTGTATATTCTGACGAAGTTTGTTAAACTGCTCCTTGAACCAGTCGGAAATACTTTGCCCGTTGATGTGCAGGAACAGCCTGTTCCTATCCACGTCCGTGTTTTTAAACACCTGCGCCGTGACCTTCTCCGCCTTGAAGTTCCGTTTATGTTCTTCCGAGTAAAGCGTGCCGCTGTGTTCTATCTTTTCCCCACACATCAGTTTGGCGGTCTGTTCAGCCGAGAACCCCACGGCACGGCACAGCCTTTCCATGCGGAAAAGTTCTTTGAGTTGCGGCAACCACGCACAAGCCTTCTCAATCATCCTCGCCAGCCGTGAAACCTGTTTTTTGGTTTCGTCCAGTTCCCGGATGTGCTTTTCCTGTGCTTCCGTGAGTTCCCTGTGGTGCTGCTCCTGTTGCTCCCGCATCATGGCTTGCAGCCTTTCTATGCTCTCGTCACGGTTGGCGACTTCTTCATGCAGTTGCCCGTTCTCCTGTTTAAGCTCCTTGATTTCCCCACTGCCCAAAAGAGAACCGACCTTTGCGATAAGTGCGGTTTTGGCTTCGGTCTTGACCGCTTCCAGCTTCTGCGTGCCTATTTCTTTCCTGACCTGTTTTAACCGCTTCTCCGCTTCCTCTTTCTCGGATTGGAGTTGTTGTACGTCCGTTTCGAGTTCGCCCGTCTGCCGCTTCAAATCACGGTAATACTGGGCGGTGGTGACATGCCTTGCTTCCGAGCCACGCACCCCACGCTGCAAACCGTATTTCTCCATGACTTTGGCGTAGTCGTCATGGTAACCTGTCAGCTTGTCACGGTTCAATACATCATCGGCACACAGCCGGGCTGCATCCGCTTTCTTGCGATAGCTGCGCTTTCCCTCCGGCTGTTGCTTCTGCTTTGCCTTCCTGCGCTCTCCCGTTACTATCGGTACGATGGTAGCGTGTATGTGAGGTGTAGTTTCATCCATGTGCAGGACTGCGGAAACGATGTTTTCCTGTCCAAAAGTCTTGTACAGCCACCTCATACTGTCATTGCACCATTCATCCATACGCCCCTCTTGCTGTATCTTCATCAGATCCTCGTGTGTTCCCGACATCATGACACGAATAGCCCTTACTTGGTCGGGGGTAATCTTCCGTTTGATGCCTGCCGACTTGATGCGATGTGCTATCGCTTCATCACGTACCGTCACACCTTCGGGAAGTTCCACCAGTTCACGATTAAGATGTGTACGTGTCGCATCGACATTCGGGGCTATCACCCTGCGCTCGATGTGGTCGGACATCCGAGCATCGGATGCACCCTTTGCTTTCTTGAAATCAAGGGTAAAATATCCCATGTTGTAATCTGTTTTTCGTTAGACAATTCCGCTTGCACTGCGTATTTGCCGCATGGCTCACGGGGTTTCAAAAGGGGCATCGCCCCTTTGCTCGATAGGGTGTTTTTAGCGGTGCTTGCACTGCGTGAAGAAAACGCCCTATTGAGCTATGGCTTTTCTTTACTCAAAAGCCTGTGGGAAGCGTGCGGTAACTACATTCTGAACCCTCTGCTTTTCTTTTTGACTGGTTGTTGTTCCTGCCTTTCGACCGGCTTCACCTGTTGCGTTTGCTTAGCTGATTGTGACAAGTCAACTGACTGTACCTGTTGCTTTCCTGTGATGTAGTCGTTCAAATCTTTATAGCCACTATAAATACGTGAGGAATCACGAACACGAAAACTGTACTCTTCATAAAGTGCTCGGACTGCTTTCATTCCTGCCTCGTCATTATCGAAAAAGCAATGTATCTTTTCATAACTTCCCAACGGATATAATGCTTTGGATAGATTGGAAACAGAGTTCAAAACAAGATAGTCTTGCTTGTCAAGGTCGGGATAATCGGGACAATTTTTCTGCCGTAAAGTCAAAAAAGAAAGGTAGTCCATAAAGCCCTCAAACACATAGCACGTTTCTCCCGGCTCTCCTTGTTGCCGTATATGAGTGATGTCTTTCGGGGCGATACATCCTTTAAAATACTTGTTCCGTATCTCATACCCTCCCGAAACATTCGGGAAACCAACGGCAAAGAATTGTTTGCCGTTATTCACGAAGCGGATTTCCTTACATTCTTTTTTCGCAAGTTCCGTATTTATTCCCCTTCCTTGCAAATAGGAATACAAGGCAATAGAAGAAAGTGGCACAACTTCCAACTGCTGGAAACTCGGCTGTGTTGAAGACTGCTGCCGAAAAGAGAAGGAAACAGGACGGATAGACGGGCTTTGCTCCGCTATGCGGTCTAACAGATAAGGCAGACTGTCGGACGCATATAACTCCTGCGCCAAAGTGATAATATTACCACCTGTACCCATACCAAAGTCATACCACAAATTACGGTCAGGATTCACATTGAAAGAGGGGTCTTTCTCTTCTCTGAACGGTGATTTATACCAAAGGCTGTTACCTTGTTGTTTCACGGGATTATATCCCAAACTATGCAGATAATCTGCTAACTTTATATTTTTAGCTTCTTCGATTGTCATCATCTAAATGTATTGGTGAATGAATAATTGAATCAGTTCCGTTTAGTCCGCTATATATATACCCGAACTGTACTAAACTTATCTTGTACCTAATCGTACAATGAAAAGAAGTCCATTCCTTCTATATACACACACGGACTAAACCAAACTTGTTTTTAATAGTGGAAATCAGAATTATACTTGTAGCCTTTTCCCTCTTTTATTATCATGCGCTTGTTTACAAGGAATTTGTTCAAGTCCACAAGAATATTGCGCCCACGTTCAAAACCGATACTTGCGTAACCTTTTTTCAAGACTGCGATAACATTGGGATAGCCTTGCACTACATCCTTTCCAAATCCGTTTTCCAATGCTTCACGATGCTGTTGCTCCGTAAGTTCTGTAAGTGGAAAGTTGCGATTCTGTTTGGGTTGTTCAAAAACGTAATCTTTCACAACTTCGGGCAATGCAGTTTCATTGATACGGAACGCAAACGGCTCAAAGTCCTTGTCACGGATGTGCATCGCCTTGACTTCGCTAATATCAACATCTTGTGTGCTTTTGGTGATTTGCAGGATTGTTTCAGCTTTATTGTTGAGTTCCGTTCCAATATGCCCACGTGTATTATCATCCCCTTTATTCAAGTGCAGTACAGTGTGGATATGTAAATTATACTCACTCGACCATCGCATCAATAGATTTATAAGCTCCGATGATTCGCTGGGGCTGTTGATGTCATACATCAAATCACGGATGCCATCTATAATCACAAGACCTATATCCTCCATATTGACAAGCATATAATCTATTATCTGCTTCCGTTTGTCGGGTGTACACTCCCTCAATACGACAAAGATAAAGTCATCCCTATCCTTATCAGTCGGAAGACCAGCCAAACGCATAATACGTTCCATCACCTTATGGCAATGGTATTTGCTCTGCTCGGTATCTACATAAAGGATTTTACGCTTATTGTCTGGCAAGTATGCCGAATAGTGCAAAACTTCGTCATTCTTCAATGCTGCTGCCACAATAGCGGAAATATTGAATGTCTTTTTACTCTTGGCTTTACCAGTGGATGCACTAAAATTTCCTAATGTGCCAATAGTTGAACCATTTATCCAAAGTATTTCGGGTGGTACATCGTAAGTATCAGTAATCTTTAAATGAATGGTTTTCCACAAAACTGCAAAATCCTCTCTTGTCATTGCAGCTTCTTTCTTGTTTTCCGTCACTTTCTTGCTTTCCATAGCTTTACTTCTTTAAAAGACGGTTACTAAGAATATACTTCTGCGCTTCCTGTTCTATTTGCGCCTGCGTCTTGATAGGATTTTGGCGTAGCCACGCCTCTAAATCAGCCCGTTCAAAGAACAGCATCTTACCCTGCGGTTTATAGTGGGGTATCAAGTTACCCGAAGTCAGTTTGTACAGGTAACTTTTGGAAAGGTTAAGAAACTTGCTCGCTTCATCAAAGCTAAGCACATTCTTTGTTAAAAACAACATCTGTTCGAGTTCCTCAACTCGCATCTCTAATGTCTTATCCATATTGCTTTTTAGGATTAAGTGAAACAATATGAAGGTGCGCACCCTCGTTTTCTTTTCGTTAACGAGGGCAAAGGTATTGAGGATTAGCTTGATAATGGATTAAGCCATGTTTGAGGTCTTAACCTACTCTTAAAGTCTTTTCAGTTGTTTGATATAGTTGCAAATGGTTGCAAATCCTTTCTCATGGGAGATGCCTTTCACATAATTGGTTGCTGTGGCTAAATCCCCTTGATTGAGGTATTTATCCCTACTTTTGTCTTTGGAAAGAAATAGTTTATTGTTAGCAATGACCGATTGCCAATTAGCGGTAATCAAAGACCTGTTACTTAATTCCGAAAAAAGAAAAGCTACATATCTATTATTGTTTGACCTTAATATTGCATTAGGCTTACAGGAGAGTATCGCTTTCAAGTCATCCACAGTTACAGAGGCATTGAACATTTTAACCTCGTTGATACAATCTACAATCAATTCTATCTGTTTGTCATTAAGAATTGAACCAAACGGATTTTCCGTTTCAGCAATAGGGGGTACGGCTTTTATCGGAAATCCGGGGTTTGTTGTCGGCTTCTGTACTTCCTGTTCCTGCTGCGGTTGTATTTCCGTCTGCGTTCTGCCCTCTTTCTTTTTTCGCAAGTATGCTGAATATCTTTCCAATACAACAACTCTAACTACTACGGAAAAATAAGGCAGTTCTTCATCATAGATTGAATTGTCCTGTTCGTATCGGGAATACTCAAATGAAAGAGGAGAGAATAAAAGGTACTTTCTTTTTTCATTGGGCTTCAAGGCTTCATAAAAACCGCTTTCCCAAAAGAAATCAGGTATCGAATAAAAATTTTGAATATCATCCAGTACGGAATAACGGATGTAGAGTTGTTCCAATTCATCTGCGGTACGAATGTACTCCTGCCGTTCCAGTTCATCAGCTTGTTCACGGCTCAAATATTCAGACTTCGCAGCAATGCTATCCGTTATAATTTGGTAGGCATGATTTATACAACGGTTGAATATGCCTTGTATATGGTCGAATTTTACTTTCAATTCTTCTTCTGTCATAAGATTCTCTGTTTCAGTTAGTAGAAGCAAAGATATATTTTTCTTGTGAAAGAAGGGCAAAAAAGAAAGAAAGTACGGTCGTCATAATCCGTACTTTCTTTTAAATTAGTCTGTCAAATTCGGTATCAAACTTATAGCTTCTTCTTTCTTTTTATCCACAATCTTGGCGTAAATTTGGGTAGTCGCAATATTTTTATGCCCCAACAGCTTACTAACCGTATATAAATCAGCCCCCAATGTAAGCATCATGGTTGCATGGGTATGGCGTGAGACATGGAAGGAAATGTGTTTAGTAACTCCTGCCGCTTTAGCCCACTGTTGAAGTATCTTATTTATTGTCCCCTCATGTGTCAAAGGAAAGATTAAATCGCTGTCTATAGCTTCTCCTCTCTGCGGCAACCACTTCAACGCTTCATCAGATATAGGAAGATAAAGAGGTTCTTTAGTTTTTTGCATTTTTATCTCAATTCTAATTCTATCACCGCTTTTCTGTAAATCATTCCATTTTAATTTTCTTAAATCGCTTATTCGCAATCCACATAAGCAGCTAAAAAGAAAAGCCTGTTTCATTATCTCATATTTACATTCCGTATTTATTAAGAGTTTCAATTCTTCAATAGTCAGATACTCTCTACGACTTGCTTCTGCTCTCACTTTATCGGCAAAGTCAAACTCTTTTGTTGGATTTACTGTTATAATACCGTCTTTATAAGCTCTATTTATAGCAGTCCGCAATACTCCATAATAGGCAACTACCGAATTATTGCTTAATAATCCACCAGCTTTTGTCACTCCGTATTTACTCGCTTTCTTTACCTGTTTCAAAAAATCCACAAAACTGCTAAGGAAATCCTTATCAACATCACGAAAAGCAATATAATCCCCTCTAAACAATTTCAATGCACGGATAGTGTTCCCAATAGTCTTCTCATAATTCAGGCTGCCACGCTCTTTAGATTGCGCCCTCATATCCAACAAATAGTCAAGTACGTTTGCTTTGGATTTATTGGTGTTCTGAAATCCGTGCGCATCATTCTGTAACTCAACAATCCGTTTGCTCTGAATAGCTTTGGCAAGTGCCAAAGTAGCTTCATTCTTAGTCTTATCCTCCCTCGTCTTTTCCGGAATAAGATATAACTTCAAAAACTCGTATTGGCGTTTACCACCAACATAGTTTTCTTTTCTAATCACGTCACCAGTGTAATAATCCAAATAAATGGATTGATTACCATTGGCAAGCTGCTTAAATCTGATTCGTACAGGTTCTTTCAGTTTGACCTCTTGTTTCTTCTTCGCCATACTTATGTTTTTATTTTGTTACCGATGGCAAATATAGATATTTTTTTTGTTACCCAATAGCATTTGAGTAACAAAATGGTAACAAAATAAAGGAATTTATAGGCAAGCACAGGAAAGCAAGCAAAACAAAGGAGACAAGACAAATAAAAGATAAATCACTATATTTAAGCTATTTATGTTTGATTTTTTAGCTCTTTCTTTCTCTTTTTCCACAACTGATAACTGTTGATAATGTTTTGCCACAACACATACGAACCGGGAGCCACAGAAGACAATGGATTCAAATAAGTATGTGCCATCCAAATAGCCAAAATCGTATTCTTTTGTCCCAACGCCTGCCCGCCACTGATACGGTCATTATAAATTGAGCCGATTGTCTTCCCCAAAAAGAACTGCAAACAGCAAGCAATCAGTGCTCCGACAGCAATCATGATTTCCGTAAAACCATCCGCTGGGTCATTGAGCAAGGAATACAACGTCTGCGCTGTTACGATAGCTAAAGATACAGCCCACAAATAAAAAGCAAGTTCATGATAGCCCAATAACTTCTGATGCACCTTTGGCAAACACTTACTCAACAACCAGGCAGCCAAAAAAGGACAAATCAACAACGGAAATACCTTACCTAAAATAACAAGAAACGACTCCCAAAAAGTGACATCAGGATGCACCTCCACCAAAGGAAAAAGAATAGGCACAGCAATAGCCGCACCGATATTTGCTATTAATGTATAAGTGGTCAGACTGGCTGCACTCCCACCCAACTTGGAAGTAATCACCGCAGCGGCCGTAGCCGTAGGACAAATAATACAAACCATCACTCCCTCTGCTACTATTTTATCAAAGCGATAAAGCAACAAATAAGCAGCCAACGCTCCGCCAATCTGAATCAATAACAACCACAAATGGAGAGGTTTAGGCTTCAAATCACGAGGAGAAACCTTACAGAAGGTCAATAGCAACATCGTAAAAATAAGATAGGGAGTCAGAAAAGAAAGGCTGATAAACAGCGGATAACCTATAGCACCTACCAGCATAGCAATAGGTAACGTCCAATTCTTCAAAAACTTAAGCATCGTCGTACATTTTAACTTCGAAGCACAAAGTAACGGAGATTTCAGGAAAAAAGCTACCATTAAACCGAAAAAAACACAAAACTTAATGGCAAATAATGAGTTTTCTACAAATTTCTACTACATTTGCACCGTATTATAGATATGAAACTGAATAGACCGTACATATTATACATATTCATTTGCCTCTGGCTACTTTTTCTACCCTCATGTACTAACCACTTATGGGGGAAGGATTTTGTAGTAGTTATCGACGCAGGACATGGCGGACATGATCCGGGCGCCATCGGCAAAATCTCGAAAGAGAAAAATATCAATCTGAACGTTGCCCTAAAAGTGGGAAATCTGATTAAAAGGAATTGCGACGACGTCAAAGTGATTTACACCCGTAGCAAAGATGTATTCATCCCTTTGGACCGACGCGCAGAAATTGCCAACAACGCGAAGGCTGATCTCTTTATTTCCATTCACACCAACGCACTGGCTAACAACCGTACCGCAAAAGGTGCTTCAACCTGGACACTGGGTTTGGCCAAATCAGACGCAAATCTGGAAGTTGCCAAGCGAGAGAACTCCGTAATCCTCTACGAAAGTGACTACAAAACAAGATATGCCGGTTTCAACCCGAACTCTGCCGAGTCATATATTATATTTGAATTCATGCAAGATAAATATATGGAGCAGAGTGTACACCTGGCTTCGCTGATGCAGAAACAATTTCGCCAAACTTGTAGAAGGGCAGACCGTGGAGTGCATCAAGCCGGATTCCTTGTCTTAAAAGCGAGTGCCATGCCGAGCATTCTGATAGAACTAGGATTTATCTCTACGCCCGAAGAGGAGCGCTATCTGAATTCCGAAGAAGGGGCCGGCACCATGGCAAAAGGCATCTACCGTGCTTTCTTAAATTATAAGAGAGAACATGAACTGCGCCTAACGGGAGTCAGCAAAACGATCGTCCCAACCGAACAGGAAGAAGACAATGCCCCGGCAATAGCCCAAAAGGATACCGAAAGTGTGAACACAGCTCCCCAACAGGAAAAGCTATTGGCCGAAGCAAAAACAAAACCTGCCGCGACAGCCAAAACAGCACCGAAACGCCCAATTGTAGTAGAGAGTGCAACCAATGACAGTGAAATTACGTTTAAGATACAGATACTTACTTCTTCCAAACCTCTCGCCAAAAACGACAAACGGCTGAAAGGACTGAAAGAGGTAGATTATTATAAGGAAGGAGGAATATACAAATATACGTATGGAGCCTCCGCCGATTATAACAAGGTGTTGCGTACGAAGCGCACCATTACGGCACAATTCAAAGACGCCTTTATCATCGCTTTCCGGAACGGCGAGAAAATGAACGTCAATGAAGCGATTGCCGAATTCAAGAAAAGAAGAAATAAATAAAAAGATAAAATGAAGTACATTACAAAAGAAGTCAGAATAGGTATTGCAGGTATCGTTGCACTATGTGTGCTTATATACGGAATTAACTGGCTGAAAGGTATACACATGTTTCAACCGTCCAGCTATTTCTATGCCAAATTTGAAAATGTAAACGGACTCACCAAATCAAGCCCGGTATTTGCCGACGGTGTTCGTGTAGGTATCGTGCGTGACATCTATTATGATTATGCCAAACCCGGAAATGTAATTGTCGAAGTGGAACTGGACACGGAACTGCGGATTCCCAAAGGGAGTAGTGCCGAGCTTGTATCCGAACTTATGGGAGGCGTACGCATGAATATTCTTCTGGCAAACAACCCGCGCGAAAAATATGCCGTAGGAGATACGATCCCCGGCACACTGAACAACGGAATGATGGAAAGCGCGGCGAAACTGATCCCAAAGGTAGAAGAAATGCTTCCGAAACTGGATTCTATCCTCATCTCTCTGAACAATATATTAGGAGACAAGAGCATCCCTGCCACCCTGCACTCGATAGAGAAGACAACCGCCAACCTGGCAGTAGTCAGTTCGCAGGTAAAAGGGCTGATGAGTAATGACATACCTCAACTCACCAGTAAACTGAACACCATCGGAGACAACTTCGTTGTTATCAGCGGAAATTTGAAAGAAGTAGACTATGCAGCCACTTTCAAAAAAATAGACGAAACGCTGGCTAACGTAAAAATACTTACAGAAAAATTAAACAGCAAAGATAACACAATCGGACTGCTCTTCAACGACCCGACTTTATACAATAATCTGAATGCAACAACTGAAAATGCAGCCAGCTTATTAGAAGACCTGAAAGAGCATCCGAAACGGTACGTTCACTTCTCATTATTCGGCAAGAAAGACAAGTAGCAAATTATCGTTATATAGATTTTATCTAAATAACGAAGGGCTTTCAAAAGAAAGTAGATTGCTCTTCAAATGTCTATCTACAAACCGAAATAATATTCCCGTACAAACGTACAAAAGTGAGAAAAAAGGCTAAAATTATATATATAAGACATTAACATACAGATACTTACAAAACTGCAAGAGAGGGTAAACAGAGTGTGTCCGACAACAAACGCATAAGTCATTGAAAGTAAACACATTATTGTTAGCATGAAAAAAACAAGAAAAAATAGATTTGTTTTTTCCGAATAAGATTCCCAATTTTGCAAACGTAGAAGTTTTGCTTAATTAATAAATGTATTAAAAGTTACTATGATTGAATCAAATCATGTCGTACTTTGGAACCGCTGTCTCGACGTTATTAAAGACAATGTTCCCGAGACGACATATAATACTTGGTTTGCCCCTATTGTTCCGTTGAAATATGAGGACAAAACGTTGATCTTACAGATCCCGAGCCAGTTTTTCTATGAAATACTGGAAGAGAGATTCGTAGATCTTATACGTAAGACATTATATAAGGTCATTGGCGAAGGAACCAAGTTGATGTACAATGTCATGGTGGACAAGACTTCGATTCCGAATCAAACCGTGAATCTCGAAGCAAGCAATCGTTCTACGGCTGTTACTCCCAAAAGCATAATCGGAGGAAACAAAGCTCCCAGCTTCCTACAGGCTCCTGCCGTTCAGGATTTGGACCCGCATTTGAATCCCAATTATAATTTTGAGAACTTCATTGAAGGATACAGCAATAAACTTTCAAGAAGTGTGGCGGAAGCCGTAGCGCAAAAACCGGGAGGGACTGCTTTCAACCCGTTATTCCTTTATGGAGCATCCGGAGTAGGAAAGACGCACCTGGCAAACGCAATAGGCACGAAAATCAAAGAAATTTATCCAGAGAAAAGAGTATTGTACGTTTCGGCACATTTGTTCCAGGTACAATATACGGATTCTGTACGCAATAACACGACCAACGACTTTATTAACTTTTACCAGACGATCGATGTATTAATCATTGATGATATTCAGGAGTTTGCCGGTGTCACCAAGACGCAGAACAACTTCTTCCATATCTTCAATCATTTACACCAGAACGGCAAACAGCTTATATTAACTTCAGACCGTGCTCCTGTATTGTTGCAAGGTATTGAAGAACGCCTCCTGACCCGTTTCAAATGGGGTATGGTAGCCGAGCTTGAAAAGCCGACGGTAGAACTTCGCAAAAACATTCTACGCAACAAGATACACCGCGACGGGTTACAATTCCCGCCGGAAGTGATCGATTATATTGCCGAAAATGTGAATGAAAGTGTACGCGATCTGGAAGGTATCGTCATTGCTATCATGGCTCGTTCCACTATTTTCAACAAAGAAATAGATTTGGATTTGGCACAACACATTGTACATGGCGTGGTTCATAACGAAACAAAAGCGGTTACCATCGATGATATCCTCAAAGTGGTATGCAAACATTTTGATCTGGAACCGTCTGCCATACATACAAAATCCAGAAAAAGGGAAGTCGTTCAAGCACGACAGATCGCCATGTATCTAGCTAAAAACCACACAGACTTTTCAACTTCTAAGATAGGTAAGTTTATCGGTAACAAAGACCATGCAACGGTACTTCACGCCTGCAAAACCGTAAAAGGACAATTGGAGGTGGACAAAAGCTTTAGTGCAGAAGTACAGGAAATAGAATCGTTACTGAAAAAGAGAAACTGAAATCAAGTATTAAGTATAAAGTGTTAAGTATTATCCATACGGACAGGCTTTATTATGCGGTTTCGCACCAGGGTAATACTTAATACTTTATACTTAATACTTGAAAAATACTTAATACTTATTTCAAGAATCCTTGCTGGCGAAGTACTTTCAATAGATTTTCGGACATAAATTCGTTATCTTTCTTTGTGTAACGCACGTCCGTAAAGACTTGAGCCAATGTTTCTTTTTTATTTTCTTCGATAAACTGCTTGTTTTCCGGCAATGATTCTTTGTAGGCATAGAGTTTATCTATTTCTTCCGGTGTATAGTCGTGATATTTTTCATCGTGCACGGCAGCTTCCAAAGGCAAGCGGTCTACTTGTGCGGGAATACCATCCGGATAGCCTACCGTTATTGTGGTGAGAGGGAATACCAGTTCGGGGAGTTGGAGGGTATCAATAATCATTTGAGGATTATAGGTAGTAGTACCCAAATAGCAAATACCCAATCCGGCTTCCTCGGCAAGCGTACAGAAAGTCTGTGCAACCAACAATGTATCCATTGCCGCATTCATAAACGACATCAAATTATTGTACCCGGGCACTGCGTTACGCTGTTCACACCATTTACTAAAACGACGAAAATCTGCACAAAATGTAAGTACAACAGGAGCCCCCTTAACCATGGGTTGATTAAAATGTGCCGGTGAAAGTTTTTCCTTCATTTCAGCATTACGCGTGATAACGACACTGTACAACTGCATTCCTCCCATAGTAGAAGCACGGGAAGAAGTTTCAAGCAAATCATTTAACAAATCAGATGAAATATCTTTTTGTAAATACTTTCTGATTGTTCTTCTGTTCTTAACGGTATCAATCATATCTTTTTTCCTGCAAAGATAACAAGAACTCGCAAAAAAACGGCAAAATTTGGATAAATAAAGTAAGTGTTTGGTATTGAGGAGAGTTAAGCCAAATTCTTCTATACCTTTCCAAATCGCTAAAATGCAGGATAATGAAAGGTTAAGAGAAAGATTTGCTACTTATCCGTTGCCTTTTTTAGCCCCGGATAATCCGGCAAAATAACGCTTGACCACCTGCGGTTTTACCGTTCACCATGCAAAGAACCCTATATTTTGCTCGTAAAGATAACCGTTTTTTTCCGTTTTTCATGGAAATACAGGTTATGTTACCGGCATCCGGGGTTTTATTCTTTGTTCCGCTATAATTTTCATAACTGTAAATAACTCTATATCAAGTAATTTTGCAACATAAAAAAAATAGAGTTATGAAACAGACGGATGTAACGGTTACGTTCTACCTCAAAAAGAGCGAAATGAATGACGAGGGACATTGCCCGGTCATGGCGAAACTTGTTGTCGGCAAATTTTCAGAAGCGGCTTTTAGCGCGAAAATGTCCGTACCCGCTGCACTGTGGGCATCCGGACGTGCCACGGGTAAAAGTAACGCCGCGCGGGAAATCAACCGGCAACTGGACGATTTGCGAGCTTCAGCCATTGCCATTTATGACGAACTGTCAGCCACCCGTGAGAATGTAACGGCTGAAGAAATAAGGAATCTGTTGTTGGGGACAGCTTTCGGGCAGGAAACCCTGTTGGGTTATTTCCGGACGTTCATCGAACATTTCGAAAAACGTGTCGGCGTGAACCGGGAAAAGGGAACAGCACAATCTTACCGCTATGCTTGTAACTGTGTGGCTGCTTTCATCCAGGAGAAATACAAGTTGTCGGATGTTCCTTTCACGGCCCTGAACCGTTCATTCATCGACAACTATGACCTCTACCTACGCACGGAGCGCCGCTTTGCCCTGGGAACTATCGTGTTGCTTGTCACACGGTTGAACACGATTGTCGGGGAAGCCACCGCGGAAGGGATTATCACTGCCGACCCGTTCGCGGGTTATGAAGCCGAACATCCCGAGCGGGAACAGAAATACCTTACCGCAGCGGAGTTACAACGGCTGATGACCACACCCCTGCACGACCCGAAACTCTACCATATCCGCGACCTGTTCCTCTTCTCCTGCTACACGGGTATCCCTTACGGGGACATGTGCCGCCTGACGACGGAGGATCTGGAAGTGGCCGAGGACGGTGAGGTATGGATCAAGACCGCCCGCAAGAAGACGAAAATCGACTATGAAGTGCCGTTGCTCGACATACCGTTGCTCATCCTCGACAAGTACCGGGATATGGCCCCGGAAGGGAAACTGCTGCCGATGTACAGCAACAACGAACTCAACCGGACACTGAAACGTATTGCCGCCATTTGCGGAATTGAACGGAAGCTCGTCTTTCACTGCGGACGCCATACCTACGCCACCGAGATCACGCTTTCGCATGGTGTCCCGCTTGAAACCGTCAGTAAAATGCTGGGGCATAGCCGCATTTCCACGACGCAGATTTACGCCAAAGTGACCGATGACAAGATCGACATGGATACCCGGTCTTTAGAGGAAAAGATTGCCGGCCGCTTCTCCGTAGCTATTTAATCTATCATTGACAATCAAATTCACAACGATTATGGAAACGAATAATAAAGAGATAAAACGTCGCAGCACGTTCTCCCTGCTGTTCTACATCAACCGCACGAAAGTCCGCAAGGACGGAACATGTAAATTGTTATGCAAGGTAAGCATCGACGCCAAGTCGGCCCCGATCAATATCAACGCGTTTGTCGATCCATCGCTTTGGAATCCGGAAACCAAAAGGGCGAACGGACGAAGCGAGAACGCCCGAACGGTAAACCTGGCAATAGAGAAACTGACCGAAAAAATCACCGGACATTACTGTCATATTCGTAAAAGCCTCGGTTTCGTGACGGCCGAGCTGGTCAAAAACGCCGTGGAAGGAATCGGGCAGAAACCGTTCACCCTCCTTGCCTTGTTCCGCGAGCATAACGAGGAGTTCCGCAAGCGTGTCGGCGTGGATCGCAAGGAAGAAACCTATGAAAGTTACGAGAACTCCTATAATATTTTAGCCTCCTTCGTGAAAAAAAGGAAGGAAAAGGAGGATGTAGCGTTGCGGAGCCTTGACCGGGAGTTCTACGATGATTTTGAAATATTCCTGCGTACAGATCGTGAAATGAAACCCAAGACAGTACACGAGCATCTTTACCGGTTGAAGAAAATGACCAAGCGGGCTGTCAGTCAGGGTACACTCCGGCGCGACCCTTACGGGAAGCTGCACCCGGAACTGCCCCGGCGCAAGAGCCGCCATTTGAAACTCGAAGACCTCAAAAAGCTGATGGAAACTCCCGTCGGTAAACCCAACCTCCAGCGGGTGCGGGACTGGTTTCTCTTCGCTACCTTCACGGGGTTGTCCTACGCCGACCTGAAACGCTTGTCCGAAAAAGACATCACGCAGTCGGACGACGGAACGTACTGGATACACATCCGGCGCCAGAAGACCGAAACGCCCTCGGCCATCCGCCTGCTGAACGTGCCGTTGCAGATCATCGAGAAATACCGCCACGAGCGTAAAAGCGACAGGATTTTCAATCTCTATTGCCGGGGGTATCTCATCAAGCTCACCAGAGAACTGGGACGGACATACGGCTTCGACATGACCTTTCACAAGGCGAGGCACAATTTCGGGACACATATCACGCTCTCGTTGGGTGTGCCTATCGAAACTGTCAGCCGCATGATGGGACACAAGAGCATTTCCACCACGCAGATTTACGCCAAAGTGACCGACCGCAAGGTGGACGAGGACATGAAACGGCTGAAAGAACAGACCAAAGGCCGGAAAATAAATCTCTACGAGGAGGACGAACCGGAAACGGCAGATATTATAACGGTAAACGGTTGAACAGTATAACAAAAATTGATAAATTTGTATGACTATGACGACAAGAGAACCTATCAGCATTGAAAACGGGCGGGTGGAAATCCACGCGCCGGAGAACCGTGTATGGCTCACGCGCCACCAGATTGCCGACCTGTTCGGAGTCTTCGTTCCTGCCGTGGGGAGCAACATCCGCTCCATACTCAAAAGCGGCATACTCTGTGAGGAGAGGGTTTACCGCCGGGAGCGCAACCGTGACGGCGGTATTGTCGAGCTGTATTCGCTCGAAATGATCGCCGCGCTGGCTTTCCGCTTAAAATCCGGGAATGCCGAAGCCTTCCGACGGTGGCTTATCCGAAGGGCCACGACGACCGCCGTCGTCTGGCAGCTCCCCGGCATGAACACGATATTGAACTGAAAAAGAAGAACGGCCGTGATGGCCGTTCTTCTTTTATACCCATTCCTGTCCCCCGATACATTTCTTCCGGGAATCTTCCAGAAGTTTCTGTATCTCGGATTCCATGTATAGTACCTTGCCCTGAATCAAATAATAGGGAATGATCCGCGCCGTGCGGTATTCCTGCAATGTACGCCTGCTGATTTTCAGCAGCCGGGACAATTCCTCGTCGGTGACGAACCGCTCTCCCTTGAGTGTCCGGCCTCCGGAGGATTCCAGTTTATCCAGTGCCTTGCCGGCCTTTTCCAAGCGCCGGAAGAGATCCGCCACACGCGGATCGTGCTTGTCGATGAAATAATGGCTCATAACGCGGCGGTATTAGGATAGTGCGACGATTGCAGCAGCTTCCCGACATCTTCCGGTTTGTAGAAGATTTTGTGACGGATGCGGCTGAAAGGCAGCAACCCTTTCTCCCGGTAGGTTTGCAGGGTACGTTTCGATATACCCAGCACGTCACAGACATCCTGGTTGTCCAGCCATTTTTTCAAACTCACGTCCTCTTGCCTGCGGCATAACGCCTCGGCTTTTCTTTCAATGGCTTCCACGTGCCCTGCCAGCGCGTCGAAAGCCTTCACGTCCATACTTATTATTTCCATGTTCTGTTTCATTTTTTGTTTCCCGGATGCCCAAAAGTACACAAATGAACAGTATCTTGTTATCAGCCAGTGGTATATGGACGTATCCGTCTTAAAAGTGGCAGCGAGTGGCGCCACGTCCGGCGGAAACGATCCTCCGCCGATACGGGATCGGCACGCTCCGATACGCCAATCGCCCGTGAAAGGAAATGTTCGCGGGCGATTTATCATTCCATGCAGGGTGAGCCGTGAACCGACTTTCTCGAGCGTTCACGGCATATCGTTTTCTCCCCGTTTCTCTCCCATAACCTTTTCCTCTCTTTTTTTTCATGCCGCGGAGCGCGGTATGGAAATCTGTTGTCAGTAGCAAAGGTAGTTACGGGGCTCACGCTGCTGCAAGATCGGGCCGCGGGGCGGTTTGCCGCAAAATCTTCCTCTTTCCCTGCGGGCGAGCGTATTTTCCGACAAAATCTTGCAGCAGCTATCCCCGACACCTTTTGATGCTACCGAAACAGATTCCATCCATACCGGCTCCGCTACGGCATAAAAAAAAAGTCAAAGGTTATGAGAAACGAAGAGAAAAATAAATGGAAACAGAAATCCTCCAACCTTCCACTTGGCATAAAGGCAAAGGTCGGGTTGGCGGTAAAGGTCGGGGCGGTGGCTTTGGGCTTCCACGTGTGGGGTATCGACTTTATTTGGGTCGTTTTGGGCTTCACGTTCTGTTATGACATCCTGCGGGGCATTTTCTCCTGCCTTGTTTCTCTCGTGGCTCTAACCGGCTTTTTCTATTTCCTATTCACTCACATCTTCTAAATTTTTACAGGTATGACAAAGTACATTTCATTATTCGGAGCGACTACCACGGACACGCAGGTGCAGGTAGTCAAGGAAAACCAGGTAATCATCGGTATCGGTGCGGGTGCGAGCAGAAAGCGTTACGTCGTTTACAAGGTGGAACACACCGCCCGTGGCTACGTGTACCACATGGTCGATACCGAAACAAAGGAAATCAGCCAAACGGACATTCTGCGACCCCTCTCGCAAACATTCGGTATCGGCAGGTACTACGACGACGTGAACCCCGAGTTCATGGACGCTTTCGAGGCGGCTTTGCTTGTGGGGCAGGCGGAAGAGCAAGCCACGGCGCAGGCCATCGCCGCCGCCAAAGAGAAAGCCGAGCATGACCGCATAGCGGAAATAGGAGCGCAGAGGTTACGCCGCATCATGCCCGAAGGGGTGCAGGGCGTAATCATCGCCGAACTCAACGAAACGGAATACACTGACCCCTCTTACGAGTGTTCGACCACCCGAAGCGTGCGTACCGTCATTCTCGGCTTTTCGGCCACCTCCCGCAACGGCTTCGGGGAGTTGAGAAAGGCGGCGGCCAATTTCCCGCAAACGGCGCACCTCTCCGAATACGACCCCAAGAACGAACACCGCTATCCCGTTTTCACGCTCGGCAAAAGTCCGAAATACGGGTGGAGTGTCTGCAAACTGACCCACTACACACGTGAAGGGTACATCGACAGGCTGGCATATATCGCAGGAAACGAGGAGAATATATGTCTGCCCGAGCCGAAAGACGAAAAACGGGCGGAACGCACTGAAACGAGCGTGCAAGGCGGGTTTATCATCGTGGACTATTCCGAGAAGGCGATAGCCGTATTCGGGGACACCAAGCCCGTCAAGGACGCCCTTCACGCACTCGGGGGACGCTTCAACGCACGGCTGACGCATGACGGGCAGAAGAGAGCGGGATGGATTTTCCAAAAGACCAAAGAGGACGAGGTGCGGCGGCTTCTCGGAAAGGACGAATAAATGTTGAACACGGGGCGGCTCGCCGCCCCACAATACAAAAAAATCATGGCACAAGGAACAGATTATTTCAAACTGACGATACAGAACTATCTCGACGCACGGGCACGGGAGGACGAACTTTTCGCACCCCGATACGCCAACCCGAAAAAGAACATTGACGATTGCTGCACTTTCATCATCAACCAAGTACGGCAGAGCGGTTGCAACGGGTTTGCCGACGAGGAAATATACTCTATGGCACTCCACTATTACGACGAGGAGGACATCGACATCGGCAAACCCGTCAGTTGCAAGGTAGTGGTCAATCACACCGTCGAACTGACCGAGGAGGAAAAAGCCGAGGCACGGCGGAACGCCATACGGAAGGCCGAGAGCGAAGCCTACGCCAAGTTGGCGAAAGCCAAGTCCAAACCCAAGAAAATCGAAGATAACAAACTAATGCCCAGTCTATTTTAGTTATGAAACCGAGAACAAAATTCCAACAGAGCGTTGTGGCGGCAAGCAAACACCTGCCGCCGCTTACCCCCGCACAAATCGAATGGGGGTACAAGAACTGCATCGAGCATATCGGACGCCGCACGCCGAAAGGACTTATCACCTGCACCGAGTGCGGCCACACGTGGCAGAGCGAAAACGGAGAACTCACGGACAATCTGTTAGGGTGCGAGTGTCCGCACTGCCACACCACGCTGAAAGTGGAAACCACCCTGCGCCGCAAGTTCAACGATTACGAGTATTTGTGTATCGTAACCCGCTGCAAGGGTTTTCAAGTCCTGCGCTTCGTCTATATCGAGTGTTGGGCGAAAGTGGGACAGACGCCCGTTTACACCCATATCGAAGCCGTACAGCGGTGGATTGCCCCCGACGGACGCTCCGCAACCTTCGCACGGCTGCGCCCGATGGGCTTCTTCGTTCACGGGTGGAGTTGGTCGAGCGCATTGGAACTGCGGGCGGAGAACGACGGGAAATACAACATCACGCCCACACGCATCTATCCCCGGCAACGGCTTATCCCCGAACTGCGCCGAAGCGGTTACGGCAAACAACTCCCCGATGTAACCCCTTTCGACCTTATCCACCTGCTGCTCTCGGAGAACAAGGCCGAAACGCTGCTTAAAGCGGGACAAACGGCACTCGTGCGATTTTTCGCCCGTTCCTCCCGCAATATCGCAGACTATTGGCCGGCCATCCGTATCGCCATCCGTAACGGGTACGCTATCGGGAAACCGACGGAATGGTGCGACTACATCGACCTGCTGCGATTTTTCGGGAAAGACCTGCATAACGCCCATTTCGTGTGTCCCGCAGACCTGCCCGCAGCGCATGACCTCTACATGGCAAAAAAACGGCGGCACATGCAAATGGAACGGCGGCAGGAGGAACGGCGCAAGGCGTTGGAACAGGAAGCCTCGTTTGTCGAAGCCAAAGGGCGGTTTTTCGGAGTGGAGTTTTCCGACGGGGAAATCTGCATCAAGGTATTGGACAGCGTTGAAGCCATACGGCAGGAGGGCGAGGCCATGCACCATTGCGTGTTTACCAACGAATACTATCTGAAAGCCGACTCGCTCATACTCTCGGCCACAATCGACGGCAAACGTATCGAAACGATAGAGGTGTCCCTAAAACGCATGGAGGTCGTGCAGAGCCGTGGCGTGTGTAACAAGAATACCCCATACCACGGGCAAATACTGAAACTGATGAAGGGGAACATGTCCCTTATACGGAAACGAATGACAGCATAAAAATCGGGGCGGCGAAAGCCGCCCGCAAAAACAAAATAGAATGAACCAAATAGCATATAAATTCGTGTCGTGGGACGTTCCCGCACTCGAAAGCCTTGCAGGCTCAAAAGCGTACATATTACGCAAACGGCTCAATGACGGGGGAACGCTCACCCGTGAGGAGAAAGACTGGATTACCCGTGAGGTAAACCATAACACCTATTTCAAGGACTCCATTCCGCTTTTAGGGTATCGTTTCAACTTTGTCGATGTACTGAAAACATTCGTGGTAAAGCAGTACGGGCATTACACGGAATACAAGGGCGTGGACAAGACGAGCATACGCTCCATGTTGTACGGCAGAGTGGAAAGGATTGTCGAATTATAAAATCGGGGCGGCGAAAGCCGCCCTACAAAAAAAAATATAACAATGAAAATCATCTATAAAAGCTACATGGCACGCCCGCTCAAACCCTTCGGGGAGTGGGATTGGGAAGTTCGGGAAGCAGTCAAGACGGCCCTTGCGCTCGTCGAGGGGAAAAACGGGTTCAAAACCCATTCCGAGATATGGCGAAGGTGCAACCTCGTCATTACCGTGGGACACAACATCTACACCACGAGTATCGAGATACGACCACCCGAGCAGGACGTGATACGCCGCAGGAGCAACTGGCATAACGGCTACGCCTACTACTGCAACGGCGTGTTCTGGGCGAACATGAGCAGGGTTAGAGTGGAACTTGTCTGATTAAAAAATTTCGGGGCGGCAAAAGCCGCCCGTAAAAAGCGAGAATATGAAAACGAATGAAGTAAACAAGGAAATCTCCTATGAAACGCTGCTCGTAACCTTCGGCGAGGGTATCGGGCGGCTCGACACCATGTTCGACGACCCGCAGGTGTGGGGCGTTGCCACGCTGAAGCAGTGGATCGACGGGTATGAAACTACGCGCTTCACCGAAATCGACGACCGAACGGCGGTTATCACATCCGAATACAACATGGACAGCGTGAAGGAATGGCTGCAAAAGAACACACCGATTATCAACCTGGAAAAACGATAAAATCATGCGCAAGTACAAATTATTCATCGGCTACCGGCTGCTGGGAGAGTTTTCCGGTATATGGGAAGCCAAAAATTTCGCCGCTGAAAGCGGCATGAGCGGAATTTTCTCGCTCGTGGGAGAAAATTACCGGGACAGTTGGTACGAACCAAAAAAACAGGACAAGAATGGAAACAAAGATTAAAGACATCACGGGAGCGGAAATAACCGTTACCGACTTAAAAGAGGCGGTACGCCAATGCCGGGAGTGCCTCGCAAGTCCCTACCTGATGCCCTCGGGGCATACCGTGGGGGAAAACCATGCCTACATGTTGCGGCAACTGCTCGCCCTGCAAAGGCGGAAACGGGAACACGGCGGGCAACGGCCGTGAAAATACGACGCGAAAAAAATCGGACGATAACTGAAGTGCACCCCAAATATTGGACGGATTAGTATTTGTTTAGATGGCATGAGTTCGGTATTGTACCGGGCTCATGTTGTTTAAGTATTTCTTTATCCGCTTGTTATTGTAGTAGTCGATATATTCTTCCAATTCTTTTCGGAAATGGTCTATGGATGAGAATTTTTGCAAATATAATAATTCGGACTTCAATAATCCAAAGAAACTTTCCATAGCAGCGTTATCCAGACAGTTACCCTTGCGCGACATGCTCTGTGTAATACCTTTCTGTCTTAAACGGAGCTGATACTGCTTCATCTGATACTGCCAGCCCTGGTCGGAATGCAAGACAATACCCGGAGAATCCGGTATTCTGGCAAACGCATCGTCCAGCATCTTCATGATCTGCATAAAGTTAGGGCGTTCAGCTATTTTATAGCTAATAATCTCCCGGTTATATAAGTCCATAATCGGCGATAGATATAACTTTACGCCGCAAACCGAAAATTCCGTAAGGTCAGTAACCCACTTCTGATTCGGTTTTTCGGCTGCAAAGTCGCGTTGCAGAAGATTGGGCGCTATCCGTCCGATCTGTCCTTTGTATGAACAGTATTTACGGAGCCTGACCTGACTTTTTATCCCGCAAATATTCATCAGCTTAAGTACGGTTTTGTGATTTATCGCATATCCGATCTTATTCATTTCAACGGTAATGCGCCGATAACCATAACGCCCCTTATGTTCGTGATATAACCTTATAATACTCTCTTTTTCGCGAGCATATTTATCGGGTTGTTTTGATTTTCTGAAGTGATAATAAAATGTGCTTCGCGCCATCCCTGCGGCTTTGAGCAATACTGAAAGCCGGCACTGCGGCCTTAGTCCTTCGATGGCTTGGGCTCTTTCCCGCTCTCGCGGACAATGCGCTCCTCGACTAAGGCCTGCAATTTTTTTAAGTAAGCATTCTCGGCACGAAGATACTCCAGTTCCTTAAGCAACTCTTCGTGCGGAGTCGTTTTGAGTTTGACTTTTTTAGTCTTCGATTTACTCATGGCCGGCCTCCTTCTTTGCGGTTTACGCCGCAGGCCTTCAGCACCTTGGTTTTGATAGAGCCGCTCCCATTGACGAATAACAAAAGGGCCCGGAATGCCGAAATGCACTGCTGTCTCCAGCAAAGATAGATGATTTTGGTGCATATGCTTCAAAACTGACAACTTAAATTCTGCACTGTAGCTACCGTGGCGCAGCTTAAGGCCGGCAAGGCCATGGCGCTCGAATAATGTTACCCACAAGTGAACTTGCGAGCGGCCACAGCCCAAGTGACATCCGGCTTCCCTAACCGAAAGTCCGCCTTCGAGTACCAGTTTTACGGCCTTTAAACGAATCTCATAATTATATTTCATAAAAAACACCCCAAAAGTGTCCAACTTTTGGGGTGCAGTACAAACAACCGTCCGATTTTTTTGTTTCCCGTCAATCGACCGCCGTATGGTCGCCCAGCTTCCCGTGCAGTTCACGCCCGATATGTCCGGCAATGCCACGGGGAGAAATTTCAGAGATTGAACCCCACCCGCCATGCGTGTATATGCACGTCTTGAGCGGTTCGGTACGGGAAAGGTAGAACAGATAGCCGTTGCGGAGCAGGATGCCCACGAACACCGAGCCGACCTCGATGTCGGCGATCTCGTCAAAACGTATCTTCCCGTCATTGTATAATACTGCCGTGCCATCCGCATCGGGAATGACGAACAGATCGTCTTCCATGACAATCCCGTGCAACTCGATTAGCGACCCCAGGCATTCACTCGCCGATACCCGGTCGTAATCACCCTTTACCTCATTTGTCGATTTCGTTTCCATATCGCTTTTCTTTAGGTTCAGACAAATACCATACGAAAAAGGCGTGAGAATACGTTAAATACCGGCATTGAGGTACAGCCAAGCACCCATCCACTCGATAGATAATTTCTCCCCACGCCGCTATCGCATACGCTTGACGCATATAGACACGACGATGAAGAAGAGAACTACCCATTATTTTGCGAGCGGATTAAAATTTGGCTGTTTTCAATGCCCCACCATAATGTGTTCCTTCCGTATGTAAATCGCCCGGCGGCACGCCGCCGGAGGATTCGATTGCAAATATAACGATTTCATCCGGGTATCGGCGACAATACGTGCGATTTTTAACAACCTTCCTGCCAAAGAACTACCCGCCGTCCTACAATTTTGGCCCCCGGGCGGGTTTGCGGGGCGCGACCTTCGGCTGCGCCTTCTTCTCCCTGGGCGGTTCGACGATACGCAGTTTGAGTTTCTCCGTCTTACGGTCGTAACGCACCTCGCAGCAGTCAATCTCACCCGCAACCGACGTCCACACGTTGTTCACACGCACCGCGCCGCCCGAGTAGAGGGTCTTGTATTGTTCGTATTCGAGCGGCTGCCGCAATTTCGCGTCCACCTGACGGTGGAACGAATAGATGTTACGTCCCTTTGCTATCTCGTCGGGAACGTAAACCCGCAACTCGGGATGGGCGGCCTCGGCATAGAGGCACAGATCCGCCGTGCGAAGCTCCCTCGGAACCCACTGGATCATCCTCGGGTCGCCCCGCACGGCCGTATCGGCCACGAGCGGCGTGATGGCCCTCTGGGGAATGTCGTACAGCACCCCCGCATCCTTGCGAACGGCCTCCAACGCCACCTCCTCCGTTACAAGCCGGCGGTTCAGGTGCAGGACACTCATCAACCGGTGTATCTGCTGCGGGTCGTCCTGCTCGCGGAACACCTGCAAGACCAGGGCGGGGTCGCTCAACGCGCTGATAACCGAGAAATCGGTTTTGTCCTTCCCGTAGGTACGCTCGAAAGCCTCCCGGCTCATCTCCGGCGTCCGGGCTTCGCGGGGGACGCCTTTCAGGTTTTGCGGGTTCTCCCGCACCAGGCTCATGTATAGATCCGGGCTTTTCATGCTCTCGGGCAGGTGGGCGATGGCATAGGGACTGCGCCGTATGGCCTCCATGCACAACTCCGGCGTTTTCCACTTCTCGGGGACATATTGCAGGTAGCTCCCGTCGTGCCCGACGGCCCGGCGGCACATCTCCTCGTTCTTGGCGTGGTCGGGAAAGTTGTAGAACAGCTCCGGCTCCAGGGCGAAGATCTCCCGGGCCACCCTCGGCGTGAGGAACCAGGGGTTCATGTTCTCCAAAAAATCGAAGGTCTTATCGTAATTCGTGCAATAGAACCCCAACACTTTCAGGTGTATCTCCTCGAAGGGGATATAGCGGAGGACACGCAGGTCGTCGGCACGGGCCAACGCCCGGTTGCAGACCTCCGGCGTGAGCTGTTCGGGGTTGAAAAAGCGGATGGCCAGGGGATCGCGCTCCAGCGCCATCCCGCACAGACGGTCGGTTTTCAGATGTTTCGGAACGTACTCCAGTGCCAGGTAGTTCGAGGACACGGCGGCCTCGCAGACCCGTTCCGTGCGTAATTCCTCCGGCACTTCATGGAGCAGGATGCCGTCCCCGCTGACGGCACGCAGGCAGACTGCCTCCGTGCGCAGTTCCACCGGCACGAGCGAAAGGCAGGACGCGTCCATCCCCACGCCGTGAAGGGCCAGTTCCCCGGTCATGACCTCCGGGGCAATGGAGGCGAAAATCTCGAACTTGTCCACGAACGACATCCCGAATTTTTTCAGCCCTTCCAGGCATATATCGGGATACGGAATGTAAGGGAGTATCTTGTAATCGGCACTGTCCACCGCTTTCAACGCCGCACGGCATATTTGCGGCGTCCTCAATTCCCCGGGAACGGCCTCCAGCACCAGGCCGTTGCGCTTCACGGCCGCCATGCACAGTTCGGGGGTCTTCAACCCCTCCGGAACGTAATACAGCGCGTAGCTGTTGCTATCGACGGCGGCACGGCACATTTTCGGTGTCTTCAGACGGTCAGGGACGAATTTCAGTGTTTCGCCCCGGTGCCCGGCCGCGGCAAGACAAAGTTCCGGCGTTTTCATCGCTTCGGGAACGAACTCGATGTTGAAAGCCGATTTCTTGATGGCGAAACGGCAGACCTCCGCCGTTTTCCGATCCTCGGGCAGCGTCTCGAAAAGGTTCTCACGCCACGGGTTCTCGTACACCCCCGTATCGAGATAGGCTATATCTATTCTCTCTTGCTCTGTCATGGTTTTCAGTATTTATGGAAAGCGCCCGTCATCCGGGCGCTTCTCTTGGTTAGACATATTCCGTTATCGTTCCGTTTCCTCCGTCCCGTTCTCGCTCTGGAACGTGAAGGAGGTCTTCACGACCTGACCCGTGTTGTCCTCGACATAGACGTCGATGGTCTGCTGGTCATCGCTGCGCGATGTGTAATAGAGGCGGAACACCTCACGGTCGAGCGGATAGCGGTCGTTGGGCAGGAACACCGTACCGTCGTCCGTCCTCAACTCACCGCGCCCGTCGGGCTGGAAATAGCGGATCGTGTAACGCGCGCCGTCATATCTCCCCTCCCGCACGAGCGTGCAGCGGATTTCAACGGTTTCACCAACGGAGATTCGCTTCTGAACGGGCATCGTTTCCAAAGAGAACCCATAGGACTGTTGTACCTGCAACTCGTTTTCACAGGCCATAAAACTCAATAAGACAGCGACCATGCCGCAAATGCCCGTTTTTGAAATTATATTTCTCATACTCTTGTTTTTTTAATAGGTCGTTATACATTCGTTGATAAATCGTTGTTGCTGGAGCGTGAAATAATACGTATCCAGCTCACATCCCCAAAAATCGAATCCCGATCTGTAAGCCGCCACCCGACTGCTGCCGCTACCCAGATGCGAATCGAAAATCTTATATCCCGGCTTCGCATATTTCTGAAGCAGCCACTCGTACAAGGCAACCGGCTTCTGGTTGGGGTGGATGCGCTTCTCCTTGTTTTTCATATTCTCCTGCCACATCCCGTTCCAGCGGTAAGAGAACATACGCACGGCGGTCTTGAAGGACGTCCAGGCCAGCTCACAGTCAGCAAAGGGAGAGTTCCCGTTACGTTTGTCCCACACGATCCAGCAGGAGGTATCCGACGGGACGGGTAAACGGCTGATAAAGTGGTTCGCACCCCACACTATCTGATTATTGCTCACCCTTTTCAACTCGATGAAATACTCCCGAGGAGGAGCCTCGCTGTCATTGCCCGTGTATGGACGATAATGCGTAGCCTTTCCTTCATGGTTTCGGGTAGCATTCCGGCAGCCGTCCTCACCGATACCATAAGGAGGATCGACAATCGCCAAATCGAAGAAACGGTCGGGCAATGTCCTCATGAACTCCATACAATCACAGTTGTATGCCTCACTTATACCCGCCATCAGAGAATGAATTTGATACCCAGGCCGAACTGCGCGTGGAAATGTCCCGTTGTAGTGCCCCATAGGATACGCTCACGCCCCGTCAGCGAGAGGATAATCCTGTCGGTCAGGTACGCATCGACCTCCAGCGTGACGGCCCCGCCATAGAGGAAACGGTCGCGGTGGCGGAGCGTAGAGCCGTCATAGAGCCGCCTCTCGCCCCGGTTCACGCTCTCGTAACCGGCCAGCGCCGAGCCGCCGAGGTAGAAGAAAAAAGTCCTGGACGGGTCGGCGAGGAACTTGTAATAGTAACCTCCCTCGGCCGTGAACTGCGCCACCGGGATACGTTCCGACTTGTAGGGGTAATAACGGTTCAGGAACTCCGCGCCGAACACCCACTTATCGGCATTTTTCGCGTAGCGGCTCATGGCCAGCCCGAACCAGTAGCCCGTTTCGCTGCGGCTGTCCCGGGTATAGAAGCCGTCGGCCATGCCTCCCCGTATTTCCAGCCCGCGCATGGCGGGCAGGGCACGCTGGGCGTGCGCCCCGTCCGAAAGGAGGAGGCATAACCCCAGCGTGAGAATGAATATCGCCCGTTTCATATCACTTTACCTTTAACTCGTTGATAACACGTGCGCGCACCAGGTCGGCATTCTCCACCGTGAAAGTCTGGTGTCGCCCGCCCTGCTGCTCGTGCAGTTCCACGACCAGCTGCTTGTCGTCGGCCAGCGTGAACTTCGGGAGCGTGAAGACCATGCGCTCGGTACGCTTGCCGCCGATGACCTGCACGTTGTTGTACGCACGCACGGGCCATACGACCTGCTCCTGGATGGCCGTGCGTTTGGCCACCTTCTTGTCCGTAATCTTGAACGTCAGGTAGTCCACGTTGAAAGGCACGTTGGAGGAGTTTTTCAGTTGGAGGTGGAAATAAAGCAGGTCGTTATGCACGTAGATACCTTTGAGGAGGTATTGTACCCCGAAACGCTTGCAACCGATATGCTTGATCTCGCGGCGGTCATTCTTGTAAATGGACTGCATGATCAGTTTGACCAGCAGCGGAGATTCGCATCCCAACTCCTGCAAATAGATGTCCAGCGCGTTATTGGGGCGGTTTACCGCCTCCCCGTCATGCAGGAAGTCCGCCATCTCGACCGACAGTTTCACCGGCTCGTCGGCATACTTGACATTGAAGCTGTAATAGGCCCCGTCCTCGGTAATGACCGAAAGGTTGCTCTCGCGCGAGAAATCACGCAGGGCCGCCTTTACACGCAGCACGTTTTCCGTGCCGTCGGCTTTCGCCGCCAGAAGATCCGAAGACCCCAGATCGACGTAACGGATGGCCGAGGGGAAAATCACATGAACGGTCTTGCTGAACGTCACCTCCAGCGCGTAGGGCGGGATAACCCGGTTGAAGGTCAGCGGACGGGTAAGACCGTCGTACAAATCGCCCGTGGAGGGCTTTTCCTGCGCGTGGGCAGCGAACATGCACCCGATAAAAGCGAGTGCCAGAAGAATCTTTTTCATACTCGATAAATTTTTGATTGTTGATAAAAATGGATTTTTTCAGTGGTGTACGGAAGTACGTCGTTTGTACCCTTATTGAAGGGGCGGGAGCAGCAGGACGCTGTAACCGGCCTTGAGCGTGACCTTGACCGAGCGCATCTTCTTGCTCACGTATTGCGACACGCCCTGGATGGCGCTGCGGCCCAGGTCGGAGAGCAGTTGCGAACCGGCATCGTCCGTGATCGTGATACTGCTGCCCATGCCCGCACCCATATTGGCGGCGATCTCCTTCACGGCATTGAGTTCTTCCGACCCCGGCACGGGAATACCCTCGTTGCCGTTCGTGTCATAGACCGACAGATCGACCGGAACGACCGCCCCGCCGTGCTGGACAGCGCTGACCTTGACCGTCAGCCGTTCGCCGTTGATCCTCGCCGCCCCCGTTACGGGCGTACCCGAGGGGATGAGCAGATCTCCCGCCATCATCGGTTCCAGCAGCCGGAAAGTAACCTCCCCGCCATCGGTGAGCGTCACGGTTTGCTGCACGGCGGCACGGATACTGTTGCGCTCGGGCTCGCGAAGGTCGCTCCCCACCGTGTTGAAACCCCAGTTCCGGGGCTTGACGAACTCACGGGCGAAGACCGAATCGGGCAGCGGGGCGGCGAGCAGCGACACGATGTTACGGCGCACCTGGCGCACGGGCTGCACGGAAGCCTTGCCGGAAACGGAGGCTTTCTGACGCGGGGCTTCAGGGGCCTGACCGCCATTCATATAGCGGGCGGCGATCTCGTAGGACTTCTCCAGCAGCGCCACCTGCTCCTCCTGGGCCGTTTTCTGCGCCTGCTGTTCTTCCAGGCGGCGTTCCAGTTCCTCGATGCGGGCCTGCATCTCGCGCTCTTCCCCCGTTTCACCGGCGGTCTCCTCGTAGAAACTGCCTAACTGGCGGTTGATGTCGGCATAGGCGGCACGGGAAGTCCGGAAAGCTCCCGACGAACCGCCGGCAGGGCCGGAAGACTTATCCGGCACGGCAGCGGGCATGACGGGCTCTTCCTCCTCGTCCTCCATCCCGAACGCGAAATCCTGCAAGGAGCGCATCTTTTCCCGCTCCCTGCGCCGCATCTCCTCCTGCACGTAGGCATCACGCTTGTCCGAGAGGATACCCTCCGATTCCGGGGTCGGCAGCTCCGTGTTGAAACCCGCCGAAGGCTCCTCCCGTTCTTTTTCGCCGGGGGAGAAGATCAGCCACATGCACCCGGCAAAGGCCAGGAAAAAGAGCGGGAAGACCACCATCTTTTTCCGCATCTGTATCTGCCGGGGCGTGAGTTCCTTTTTCCCCGCCTCCGGCCGTTTATTCTGTTTTTCGTTCGTCGTCATAATTGAAATCTTTTAGATGTTTTACACTGTCGGCCTCCTGCCGTTGTCTTAATTCCAGCTCCAGCCGCTCGATATGCCGTATCTGCATCCGTTCCCCGGCTCCCTTGCCGAAGCGGTAGATGGAAGACACGGTAAAGTAGAGCGACAAGACGGAAAAGAACAAGAGCAGCGTGAGGATCACGATAATCCGCTTATCGGGCGAGAGCGCCCCGCAAGCGCGGCGCAGGTGGTCTTCGACCCACTCCCCGAAAGCCTTTATTCTCTTCTTTGCCATAGCCTTATCTTTTTAATGTACGTAAATCGCGGTTCTCCAGAATCTCGAATTTCTCCATGATGAAACCCTGCGGGTTATTGTCCGAACGCCCCGAGTTGATCAGCTCGCAACGCGTGACCAGCGAACGCTCGGTGATGTTGCTCTCGCGGACAATCATTTGCCGGGCATAGGTCATGGCCCGGTAGGGATAGGCGTTGAAGTCGCACACCACGGAGTCCACCTCGATACGCTGGCTGATGTTCCCCGACACCACACGGTTGTAGTAACCTTTCTCCTGCATGTCCTGGTAATAGGCGAAGGCGCTCTTATCGACCAGGAACAGCGCGCGGTTGATGTTGCTCTCGATGGCCGCACGGTCGGGCGAGAGGGTGAAGAACAACTCGTGAAAACGCCGGATATGTTCGCGCGCCTCCACGGGGCGGTTCTGGCTCAAATCCTGCGAGAGCGCCAGCATCAGCGACTTGCCCCCGTCCAGGACGTAGATCTTCTCGCGCTGCTTTTCGGCGAAACGGAAGCTCGCGACCACGCTGAACACGGATACCAGCGCGCACAGGCAGAGGAACACGATACCGAAAAGCCGAATCTGCCTGAAACTTGTTTCGATGTTTTTTAATGACTTGAATTCCATTGTCCAAATTGTTATGAATGATTACTGTTACCTTGTGTTGCCAGGTTGCGCCCGTTGGGGGCACTGCCCGAAGCCGGGCCACCGCCGCCGTTACCGGAGGAGGAACCGCCACCGCCGCGACGCCCGAACGTGCGGCCGATCATGTTGCCGGCGATACCGCCCGCGACACCCGTGGCGAATGCCCCGGCCTTGTTGATACCGCCCATAGCCCCGCCGGCTCCGCCCGACTGGATCACCCACTCGGCAACGGTGGGGATCGTGAAATAGCCTATGATACCTATAATCAAAAAGATAATATAGACACCGCTGCCACTGTCGGGAATGTAGTTGGGGTCTTGCAGGGCCAGGACGTCCGCCTGGAGCATCAACGTCTGGATCTTGGCCAGCACCGCGGAGAACAGGTCGGCGATGGGAAGCCAAAGGTACACGCTGATATAGCGGGAAATCCAACTCGCGAGCGTCGAGTGGAAGCCGTCGTAAATGGAGAGGGCGAACGACAAGGGCCCCAGAATCGACAGCACGACTAAAAAGAATGTCCGCAGCGTGTCGATGGTAAGCTCCGCGGCGTTGAACAACAACTCGAAAAAGTCCCGGACAAGCTGCCGGAAACCGGCCTTGATGTCGTACCACGTGCGTTCGGCCCACATGCTGATAATCTCGCCCAAATCTGTGATACCCATATCCGCAAGCCGTTGTTCATACACCTCGTCGTCCACTAACCAAGCCTTGCCCTCGCGCCTGCGGGCCTCGGCTTCCAAATCGTCCTTCTGTTGCTGGTATGCCTGCAAATCCAATGTCTGCCCCTCCAGTATGGCGTGCGTGCCCTGCACCACGGGCGACATCACGGCGTTGATCGTCCCCAGAACCACGGTGGGAAAGAACATCACGCACAAGCCGATGGCGAAAGGCCGCAGGAGCGGGAACACGTCGATAGGCTCCGCATTGGCCAGTGCCTTCCATACCCGGTAAGCCACGTAAAAGAGCGCACCCAGGCCGGCGATACCTTTCGCCACCCCGATCATGTCGCCGCATAGCGGCATCATCTCCTGATACAGGTTCCGGAGAACCTGGTGTAAATTGTCGAAATCCATGACTGCCTCCGTTTTCAGGTTACCAATATCTGTCGTTCGGGTTCCCGTAAAGTGCCAGCACCCGGTGCGCGTCGCCCTTTTCGCGGCTGCGGATGAAGGACACGGAGATGGTCTTGCGCGTGTAATAGCGCGTGAGGTTGCGGTACTCCAGCATCTTCGTGTAAACCTGATCCACCACGTCCATCCGCTCCTTGTCCGAGAGCGAGAGGCCGTTGCCGCCGGTTATGACCGTCTTGAGTTCCGTCACCAGCGCGCCGCCCTCCTCCAGCAGCCGGGCGTAACCCGCCGAGATCGCCGCCAGCTCGTCCACCGTGAAGTTCGGGTCTGAAACCATACGGTTGAATCCCGAGGTGTAGATTTCCGTGATCTCGCTGACCATTTCGAGCGTCAGCTTCACCTTCCGGGCATCCTTGATGATGTTATGCACCGATTTGAGGGCGTCGTAGTAAGCCTTGCTCTGGTTATAAATCTTGATACTCTCTTGCAGCGACTTGACCATGTTGGTCGCCGTGGTCGAGCTTTGAACCGCGCTCTTGATGTTCTGAACGAGGTTCGACGGGTCGATGACCGTCCACTGCGCTTTTGCCTGGTACGTGAAGCAAAGAAGCCCCACGAACAGCGTTAAAATCAATCGTTTCATCCTTTTCATTATTTAATTCGTGAATACTTGGGCGGTCATTCCGACGCCCGGTAATAATCCCCGTAGGCGGAGAGCTGGAGCACCTCGCGCCCCGCATCGTAGGCCAGGGCGACATACCCGTAGAGGTCGAAGTAACGGATACCTCCCCAATACTTCCTCACGGGACGGGAGAAGCGTGTCCCGTCCTTGTAGGACACCTCCACGTAAAAACCGCCGCCCCGGCGTCCCGGGTTGCGGTAGATGCGAACCCGGGGAGAACCCGAGCGGCTTTCCCACTCGCCCGCCACCTCGTACAGCGCGAAGTCCAAACGCGCCGCCGTGGGGTCTGATCCGATACACTTGCGATACATGGCCTGCCCTCCCTTTAACGTTTGCCCTCGGCGAGCTGCCTGATCGCCAGTTCCATATCACCGCCCAGCTCCCCGGCAAGCCGCTGTACCTCCACTTTCTCCGTTTCCTCGGTCGTGTAGGCCAGGTACTCCGGGACGCTGACCTCCGTGGCATAGACCGCCGACTGAACGCCGCCCAGACCGATCCAGACCTCCTTGTATTTACGGGAAGGGTCGTTGGACTGGTTAATCGAGAGAATCTGCGCCTTCTCCTTGTCGGTCAGCCCCAACAAGGACTGAATCGCGTCGAAACGGTTCATGAACTTGCGCTGGTCGAGCAGGATCTTGCAGTCCGAGTTGTTGATGATCGCCTCCTTGACCACCGGGCTGGAAATGATGTCCTCGACCTCCTGCGTCACAACGATGGCCTCACCGTAGTATTTGCGGACGGTTTTATACATATAACGCAGATATTCAGCCATATTGGCCGTAGAGAGCGCCTTCCAGGCCTCCTCGACGATGAGCTGTTTGCGTACCCCCTTGAGCCGTCTCATCTTGTTTATGAAAGCCTCCATGATGATAATGGTGACCACGGGAAAAAGCTCCTTGTTTTCCTTGATGGAATCCACCTCGAAGACCACGAAGCGCTTCGAGAGCAGGTCGATGTTGGCCCGGGAGTTCAGAAGGAAGTCGTAGCGTCCGCCCTTATAATACTGCCGCAGGGTGATGAGCATGTTGTCGATGTTGAAATCCTCGCGGCTGACCCGGATCTCCCGCTCCTCCAGCTCGCGGCGGTAGTCGTCCCGCAGGTACTCGTAGAAACTGTCAAAACACGGCACGATATTCCGGTCGGCGCGGATACGCTCGATATAGGCGTTCACGGCACTGCCCAGCTCGCCGCTCTCGGTCTTCGTGATCTTGTCGTCCTCGGTTTTCCAGAGTGTCAGCAGCAGCGTCTTGATGCTGTCCTTCTTCTCCACGTCGAAATAGTAGTCGTCGGTGTAGAACGGGTTGAAACTGATGGGATGTTCCTCGGTATAGGTAAAATACACGCCGTCCTCACCTTTGGTCTTACGCCGGATCAGCTCGCAAAGACCCTGGTAGCTGTTACCGGTATCCACCAGCACGACATGCGTGCCCTGCTCCCAGTATTGGCGAACTAAATGATTCATAAAGAACGACTTGCCTGACCCCGAGCCGCCTAACACGAATTTATTCCTATTCGTAATGATCCCTTTTTTCATCGGTTCGTCCGAGATGTCCAGGTGTAGGGGCCTGCCGCTTATGCGGTCGCACAGCTTGATGCCGAAAGGGCTGGACGAGGATTTATAGTTGGTTTCCTCCGTGAAGAAACAGACCGCGGGCTCGATGAACGTGTAGAACGATTCCTCGGCGGGGAAATCCCCCGCGTTGCCCGGCATACCCGCCCAGTAGAGCGTGGCGGCGTCCACGGTGTTGTGGCGCGGGCGGCACTCCATCAGAGCGAGCTGGCTGCCCACATCATTGCGGATATGCCGGAGCTCCTGCACGTCGTCCGACCAGGCCAGCACGTTGAAATGGGCCCGGACGGATTGAAGACCGAACGAGTGCGCCTCGTTGAGATACTGGTCGATGTCGAGTAGGTCAGCCCCCTTACGGGAGCTTTCCCCTCTAAGAACCGTACGTGAGAGTTTCCCCTCATACGGCTCAAGCAATTCAAAACTTTTATTTGTAACTAAAAGCCGGCTCATAGTAACTTCCATTTATTTCTGTTAGTAATTCGGCTGCAATGATCATGTATTAGGACTTTCGCCTTTCTACTGCTCCCTGTCATTTCAGTAATTTTCCAGGGAGTTTCCCGTGTGATGTGCTTGCCACACACAGGGCAACATTGCATTTGCTGATTCCACAGGCGATAGATATATTGCTTGCCGTCTAAGTGTGCAAGCATTCTTCGGGTCTTGTATTGATCGAAGAAATCTTTCCAATCGGCATCATATGGGTTGGCCTCACTGCGGATTTTGATATGTCGCTTTATTTTCGTATCCGACAATCTCACAAGAGTGTGGTATTTATCCACTTTCCTGTTTTCAAGCGGTACGGCAAAAGTCCAGCTTCTACCTCTTACAGTGTGATAATACTTGTTGGCAATCCATCGTTTACCTTTTTTGGGATGTCTTCTGCGAGACCATCGCCATAGTTTGTTGAAAATTTGTGCATCTGTTTTACGGAAAGTTTCCGATGCAGAACACCCCTTGTAGTAGTTCGCCCATCCTCTAATGACTGGGTTTAGCAATCGTATCAAAGATTGTTGCTTAGAAGACTTGTTCTTGTCCACTATTTCACGAACCTTATCTAAAAATCTCTTTCGACTCTTCTTGGATGGTTTTGTGATAAACTTGCCTTTATATTTTCTGATATTGAACCCAAGAAAATCAAACCCTTCTTCTATATGAGTTATCTTAGTCTTTTCTTCTGATAAGGTAAGCCCTCTTGCTTGAAGAAACTCAATGACTAATGGTTTAACATGGTTCTCCAACAACTCCTTACTCTCTCCTGTGATAATAAAATCATCCGCGTAGCGAACAAGATTTATCATAGGAGTATAGTAATTTTTCTTCGAGCGGTTTATCGGAAAGCTATCGGCAAGCAGTTTTTCCAGTCCGTCCAAAGTCATATTTGCAAGAGTTGGGGAGATGATGCCGCCTTGAGGAGTTCCCTCCTCTGTCGGAAAAAGTTGCTTGTTGAAAATAAATCCACTTTTCAACCATTTACGGAGCAAAACTTTATCCATAGGGATATTGTCAAGCAACCATTCATGACTGATATGGTCGAAACAACCTTTGATATCACCTTCTAAGATCCATTGTGGGGATGTCGTCCTTGCCAGGTCATTGAAGCATTGTTGAACGGCATCTGCCGTGCTCCTTTCTTTTCTGAAACCATAAGAATTGGCATCAGCCGTTGTTTCAGCTACGGGAGCCAGTGCCATCAGATACAATGCCTGCATAGCCCGGTCTTTCATAGTTGGTATACCCAATGGTCTTAATTTCCCGTTACTCTTTCTGATATGTACTCGTCTCAGAGGTTGGGGTGTATAACCTCTCCTTTTCAGTTCGGTTATTGCACACACTTTAGCATCTGGCGTTTTCCATGTTACCATATCGACGCCAGCCGTTTTACTCCCATTATTGGAAGTTACACGTCTTACCGCTAATGCTTTAGCGTAAAACGAGTGGGTCAGTGTCCACTGCAAGGCTTTGACCTTGTTGTGGCGACCCTCTTTTTGAGCCTTTACAATACGCGCTTGTAGCTTTTGAACCGCAGCTTCGCATTTGAGCCAATTTATACTGTCCCATTTGCTCTGCGTTTGGTCAGTCGATGCACACGATTTTTTAATTTCGTTCATTTGCTTTTCTCCTTTTAAAAGTTCTAAAAGTTTCTTGTAAAGAATCACCTACCGCAGAAGTCAGCCTGCTTTCGCAGCGGGATGATGTTTCAATCCCTATTCACCCCATTACAGGGTGGCATTCGCTTTTTCTGCAATCCTATACCCGCACTCCATTCGGCATTCCTTACGGTCTGCTTACCTGTCATTGGCAGGAGAAATACGGGCTTACTACGTTCCGTGCAAGTAACTTATAAGTGGGTTAGGTTCTGTCTATTACACCGGCAGTACTCTGTTCGTGTATTCCCAGAATGGAGAGGAATAACCGACTGCTTCCCTTTTGGGCTGAAGCCTATCAGTATCTTTGGCTTCTTCAACCTTACGACGTTTAGACGACAGTTCGCTTACGCTAACCATACCACCCAAGCCAAGCTCCCTGACTGTATGATACTAACAGCCATTGTCTTTCCCTCACGGTTCTGACTGCTCCTTTCGGAAGGGCTACCTTGTCTGGACAGCTTTGATACAGTATATTACTATTGGTGCATCTGTCCATAGGCTACCGTTGACGAAACAACGGGTTAAATCTAAGTTTAACAATTACTTACACAGCGACGTATCGCACCCACTCCTTGTTTATCTGGTTCCCGCGGGAGTAGCGGGAAAGGGACTGCATGTTACGCGCACGTTTCTCGAACATACGCAGGTTTTCGTCGCTGTCTTCCAGGAACACGTACTGGTTGTAAAGGTGGTCGCAGGAAAGCAGAAGCCCCACGGGGGCCGCGAACGAGAGCAGGCAGTCCGAACGGTCGGTGGAAAGACGCTCGTAACGGGTGTCCGTACCCACGCGCCCCGGCAGGTCTTCCGTGTCCGAGAGCGTGTGCAGGCACACCCGTTTGTTACCCACGCGCAGAACCTCGGCCCCCAGCTCGATGTCCTGAAGAGAAGTCGTCTCCGAGAGCGAGAGGGAAAAGTACCGCTCCAGCAGGCCCGGACAATCCGCCGTACCCGTGATCTCGTCCCCCGTGAGGCGGACAAGGGTCAGGAAACCCGAATCGTTCAGAATACGCTCGAACTGTTCCGCCGCCTCCAGGAATTTTGTCGCCGATTCCCGGTTTACCTCTTTGGGAATGATGTTGCCCCGGCAGAGGGTCGAGAAGTCTGAACGCATGTGCATACGCTCCCTCGTCGTTTTCGTCAGGTAGAGGAAGCAGGCGTGGGTCAGGAATGGACGCTCGTTGAAATGCCGCTCGTAACTGCGGGAGAGGAAACTCATGTCCCCCTCGCCCGTGGCCGGGCGGTAACGCTCGCGGATGAACCAGTCCTGCTTGTGTACCACGCTGTATTCGGGCAAGACCTTCAGGGCCTTGCACCAGGCGGCGTGGATCGCCTCGTACTCGGCGGACGTGACGGTGAACAGCTCCGGGAGTTCGACCCGATAGACGACCGTTATGTCCGCGTCCTTGCTGATGATACAACCGCCTTCCACGGCCAGGAGCGGGAACTTGCTTTCCAGCGTGGTGGCTTTCAAGAGGTTTCTCATACGCGGCCCCCCTTTCTTTTCAGCAACCGGCGCAGGGACTTGCGGTTGAGCAGGTAGCGGGGATGCCGGCGCGCGGCGAGCAGCTTCATCAGCCCGTGTTCCCCGTAACGGGCGTTCAGGCGGAAGGTAAGCCAGACCAGCACCGAAGCCGCCGCAACGCCGAAAGCGATACATACCCACTGATTGACCCCTGCCATGTAGAGGATGACGAACACCACGAAGACGGCCAGCAGGCCGCCCGCGAAGATGAAGAGGTACTGCGCCTTCAGACCCCGGAACTCCACGCTCTTGCCGATTCCCTTGTTGATTCCATATTCCATAATTATTTGCATGACAGGTTGGACTACAAGAAGAAAGAGCGTAGGATCGTCGCGGCGACAATCAGGAAAATACACGCGCCGAACCAGCTCGCGGCGGTCTTCGACGTGTCGGGGTCGCCGCTCGAAAACTTGTTATAGACCTTGATGCCCCCGATAAGGCCGACCACAGCCCCAATCGCGTAGATGAGCTTCGTTCCGGGATCGAAGTAGCTGGTTACCATGTTGGTAGCCTCCGTAATGCCGGCGATGCCGTTGCCCTGCGCGAAAGCGGAGGAGATGGCGGCAAAGAGAAATGCCGCCGGAAGAAGAATCTTGTTCTTTCTCATAACTCGATAATGTTTGAATTGTGGCGCGGGGATGGATAGGCCCCGCACCGGGTTAAACTTCTTGATTCGGATTTTTTCAGTGGTTCGAGGATAGCCTCACGTGCTACCCGTAGTCTTTTTCTTTCATCGTGATGTCATTATGGGGTTAAACAAACTCACGGACGTCGAAACCCGTGGGAACCGAACCCTGCGGAGATGGGCTTTCCGCAGACCTCTCGGACATACGCCGGTGAAAAGCCGAGAGGTAGGTGTCGATCAGGGATTTTACCCTGTCGTTCCCGTCGGGGCGGCCCGAAACGATGACCTCGAACATGTCGGTCTGTTTCAGGCCCAGGAGGACACGTCCCGTTTCCTCCCTTTGCTCGTCTGTTGAAGGTGGATCGTGTACCACGTGGCGGTAGGCTTCGCCCATCTGTTCAAAACTAACCCCCTGGGCAAGCGAGCGGCCCAAAAGGGGCAGCTCTTCGGTGTCGTCTTCATCCTCGTCATAATCCGGCTCCTCCGCGTCCGCATCCGGGAAAGATTCATCGTACAGCGGAAAGTCGATTTCCAGAGGTTCGTTAGGCTCCCCCTCGGGAGCGACACCGAACACTTCATCCAGGTCTTCCGGCGGAATCTGCCGGGGGTGTTCGGGTACATTCGTGGGCACAAATATATCGGCTTTTTCCGTAACTTTTTCAGTTTCAGATTCTACGGCAGCTTGTGGCCGGGAGTGGCGCGGGTCGAGGACAAAGCGGCTCCTGCCGATGATCTCCTGCCGGCAGGGAGTGTCTTCGGCAACGATCCCGTCTGCCGGTTCGTTACGTTCCATCCGCCGCAGGCGGAAAAACGCCCACAAGGCATACCCCACGGCAAAGAGGGGCAGCAGCCACAACGCCCCGTTCATCGCTCCTCCGCTTTGGGTTGCCGGGAGGCCACGGCCTCACGCTCCTCGAAAAGCCGCTCGATGGTTTCCCGGTTATCGTCCAGGTGCGCCTTGAGAACCTTGTCCACGTAGGCCGTGATCGTCACGTCGCCACGACCGATGACACGGGTGATCTCGCGGATACGCTCGTGATACGACGGACGTATCTTCACGTGCTTGTTACCGGCGAAAGGCAGCCGCAGCAGGCAGATGTAACGGGCCAGGTACTCGGCCTCGGGGGTGGGGACAGTCCCCACGGCGACCTCCCCCGAAGGGCCGTCGGGGACGATAAGGGTTTTCATCCTGCGCCGGTAGCGGCACACGCGGAAGATGAAGGGCACGGCGACGCAAAGGACGACCGCCAGGATAACAGATAAAATAATTGCTTTGTCTGACATGATGGATTGTTTTTAATAGGTTGTAAATATTGGGTTCATAACTAAAAAATATCGGAGTTCCGTTTCTTGTAGAGTTCCGAAATTTCCTCCTGATAGGTCGCGAAATGCTGCTCCAGCACATTGTCCAGGTAGCTATACAGCGAGAGTTCGTTCTTACCGATAACCTGCACTATCCGGGTTATACGCTCGTGAAACTCCTTGCGGATATACACCGTTTTGCCGCTTCGGGTATTGGAGGGGGCGTTCCGGATAAAAAGACGCTCGTAATCCTGGCCTTTCCCTCTTCGGCGGCGTCCCTCCTCTTTCGTAGCCGACGAGGAGGCGGCCTCGCCGGACGGTTCCGATAGAGCCGATGCCTCCTCCTCTTTTTCCGGCGTGTAAGGATGCAATGGCCGGTTTCGGCTTTTGGCCTGGCTGATGATGAAGGAAGCGTCCAAACCGTCGTCATGTTCTTTTCCGCTCATAAGATCCTACTTTAACAGTTCGATCAATTCATCCACGAGTTTATCCAGGTTGCTGCCCCGGATCAAAGAACGGTCTGCCGGGAAGAGCGTGGAGCGGAAGACAGAGCGACGGCTGGCGTTCTGCTCACGACGAAAACGCTTGGTGTCAGGCAGGAAGGTCTTCAGAACAGGAAGACCCAACTCTTTCATTACCGCCTCGTAAACCTGATATAATTCTGTCTTTTCACGTCCGTCCACCATGTTCCATAGCATATACAGCCCTTTCATCCGGGACTTCTCGCGGCCCATGATATGCTCCTTTACCACAACCGCGTAATTCAGGGTGCTTTCCATGACAACCCGGTCGGCACTGATCGGGGCGACGAGATAATCCATTCCGGCCAGGGAATGAATCAGATCCTCGTTATTGATCGTACCGGGAAGGTCGAAGAACACATAATCGAAATCACCTTGCGGCAGGAGGTAGTCGGCATCGGCCAACGCCTCTTTCGTGTTGCTTTCCACGACAGGATAGGCTTTCTTTTGAAGCCGGGTGAATTGTTCGTAAGCTAACCTCTTGTAATGTTCGTCTTCGAGGGCAAGCTTCAGGTCACGTTCCCGCATCTCCACGATGGAGTGTTGGGGATAATCGCAGTCGATGACCGCGACATTGAAACCCTTTACATAGTGCAGGTAAGAGGCTGCCAGCACCGTGAGGGTGGTTTTGCCCGCTCCGCCTTTCTGGGTGGAGAAGGCCACGAATTTCGTTTTCTCTTTCATTGTTCCATGCGTTTTTAGTTATACAATCGGGTAATCGTTCATCTCTTCACGTATCCGGGCAAGTGACGGCATGAGATTTTATGCAGGTATGCCGGCACGCATATATGCTGGTGCGCTGGCAGGCTGTTACGCCGGTATGCCGGTGCATGGGCGCGTGTCCGATTTTATACTCATGCGCAACCGCATTTGCTTATCCGGACAAAGACCCGCTTTTTCCTCTGCACACGGTGTTTTCTACATCCGTCCGCACGTGTGCGGACAGGAGGATGTGTCATTGCCCGTATCCGTTCTCACGTGCAAAGTAAACCCTTAAAAACACGGGTTGTATGCTCTTTTTCCGCTATGGCCGCGTGTGGCATCAAAGTGGATGCAAGTGGCGTAATCGCTTGTAGTACAAGCGATTGAATAGGTCGGTATCTTTGCCTCGTGAACGATCCCGACGCTAATGAAGCCGTCCTTGCCCCGTTTTACGGCGGCTCTTTCAATGTTCTGTCCGCGAGCGGGCAGAAGGTATTTGCAAAGGGCAAATAGCAAGCTGTGTTTTCTGCTGCACGATTCTCGTTTTGCAGCAGAAAACAGCTTGCCCGCAAGGGGGAGAAAGCACCTCCGGAGTCGGTGCTTTTCAGAAGGGCGGCAAGCCGCGAAGGGATCGGAATTTTCAGGAACCGGTGGGGCCCTGGCCTCTCCTTAAAATTTCGATGCGATGGAAAAGAACAGAAAGCCCCGAGGGGGCAAAGGGGGACGACCCGCGAAAAACGACCCGGCCGTTTACCGCTTTTCGGTAAACTTTTCAGCCGTGGAACATGCCCGTTTCCTCGACCTTTACGAGCAGTCCGGGCTATTGTCCAAAGCCGCTTTTATCAAAGCGAGAGTGTTCAACGAGGCGTTCCGGGTGGTAAAGACCGACCGGGGAACGCTCGAATACGTGGCGAAGCTGACCGCTTTCCACGCCCAATTCCGTGCCGTGGGAACGAATTACAACCAGGTGGTGAAGGAGCTGCACGCGCATTTTTCCGAGAAGAAAACACTCGCGCTGCTCTATAAACTGGAGAGAGCGACACGTGAACTGGCGGCCGTCGGGCAGCAGGTCGTGTCGCTCTCCGAAGAGTTCAAACAGCGATGGTAGCCAATATCACCACCGGAAAAGACGTGTACGGCGCGCTGGCGTACAACCAGGAGAAAGTCGATCGGGGCGACGGGAAGGTGCTGCTGACCCACATCGTGAGGGAGCCGGCGGATGGGCGCTTCAACGTGGCCGCGACGGCAGAAGACCTCCTGCGCTGGATGCCCTCGCACTACCGGACGGAAAAACCCGTCGTGCACGTGTCGCTCAACCCGGCTCCCGAAGACCGCCTCGACGACGGGCAACTCGCGGAGATAGCCGGGGCCTACATGGAGCGCATGGGCTGGGGAGGACAACCTTATATCGTATTCAAGCATACCGACATCGGACGGGAGCATATCCATATCGTGTCGGTGCAGGTGGCCCAGGACGGGCGCAAGATAAACGACAGCAGGCGCAACGAACGCAGCGTGGCCGTTACCGAGGAACTGGAACGGGAGTACGGACTGCATCCCGCCAAAGGGAGAAGGCGGGAGAAAGGGCAAGGGATCGTCCCCGCCGATTACACGCGGGGCGACCTGAAACGCCAGGTGGCAGCGGTAATAAAACCGGCCGTGGCGACATACCGCTTCCAGACCCTCGGCGAGTTCCGGGCATTGTTGTCCTTATATAATATAGGTATAGAGGAAGTCCGGGGAGAGCGGAACGGAACCCCCTACCGGGGATTGCTCTACACGCTGCTGGACGAGAACGGGGACAAGGCAGTGGCCGCGCCGCTCAAATCCTCACTGTTCGGTAAAGAGGTCGGGTATGACGGGCTGGAACGGCACATGGAGCGCAACGCCGAACGGTTCGGGAAGGACGACACGAGGAGGCAAATCCGTGGCCGGGTCGATAAAGCGCTTCGGGGAGAACCCACGGAGGAAGAACTGCGCGAACGCCTGCGGGGAGCCCGGGTGGATCTCTACATACGACGCAACGAAAACGGCCGCATCGTGGGAGTGACGTTCATTGACCACGAAACACGGACGGTCATGAACGGATCACGGCTGGGAAAGGCATACTCGGCCAACGCCTTCGAGCTGCGCTTCGGCGGGAAACGGAATCCCGGGGAAAACACGAGGGACTTGTCCCCGAAACAAGCGCCTGCCGGACGGGACGGGCAACGGAAGCGGAATACCTCACGACGGAGGAAAGTATAACATCTCAATTATCATTCATTTATTAAATTTTACGGTTATGCAACAGGAAGACGACCTTCGGGGTCTTGCAAAAACAATGGATTTCATGCGGGCATTGAGTATCTTGTTCGTGGTTATCAACATCTACTGGTTCTGTTACGGGCAGATACGGGAATGGGGAATCAATATCGGCGTGGTCGATAGGATTCTGCTGAACTTCGACCGCACCGCGGGGCTGTTCCGGAATATACTATGGACGAAACTTTTCGCCGTCGTGTTCCTCGCCCTTTCATGCCTCGGGACAAAAGGAGTAAAAGAGGAGAAAATTACCTGGCGGAAAATCACGGCATCGCTGGCCACGGGAGGCGTGCTGTTCTTCTTCAACTGGTGGCTGCTGGACTTGCCGCTGACGGCAACGGCGAACGCGGCTTTCTACATACTGACCCTATCGGCCGGGTATATCTGCCTCTTGATGGGCGGCGTGTGGATGTCCCGCCTGCTGAAGAACAATCTCATGGATGACCCTTTCAACAACGAGAACGAATCATTCCAGCAGGAAACACGCCTGATCGAGAACGAGTACTCCATAAATCTGCCGACGAAATTTTACTATAACAAACAGTGGAACAACGGGTTCGCCAACGTCGTAAACCCGCAAAGGGCTTGCATCTGCATGGGAAGCCCGGGCAGCGGGAAGAGTTATTGTGTTGTAAACCAGTTCATTAAACAGCAAATCGAAAAGGGCTATACCCAATACATCTATGACTACAAGTTTCCCGATCTTTCGGAAATCGCTTACAACCACCTGCTGAATCACCAGAAAGGTTACAAGAAAATCCCGACTTTCTACGTCATAAATTTCGACGACCCGCGCCGCTCGCACCGCTGTAACCCCATTCACCCGGACTTCATGACCGATATTTCGGACGCCTACGAGAGCGCCTATACCATCATGCTCAACCTGAACCGAAGCTGGGTGCAGAAGCAGGGCGATTTTTTTGTGGAAAGCCCCATTATCCTTTTTGCGGCCGTGATCTGGTTCCTGCGCATCTACGACAACGGGCGGTATTGTACCTTCCCGCACGCCATCGAGTTCCTGAACAAGCGGTACGAGGATATTTTCCCGATTCTGACATCCTACCCGGAACTCGAAAACTACCTCAGCCCCTTTATGGATGCCTGGCTCGGAGGCGCTCAAGACCAGCTCCAGGGCCAGATAGCATCGGCCAAAATTCCGCTTTCCCGCATGATTTCGCCCCAGCTATATTGGGTCATGTCGGGCGACGATTTCACGCTCGACATCAACAACCCGGACGATCCCAAGATACTCTGCGTGGGGAACAATCCCGACAGGCAAAACATTTACGGAGCGGCTTTGGGATTGTATAATTCCCGGATTGTCAAGCTCATAAATAAGAAAGGCCAGCTCAAATCGGGCATCATCATCGACGAGTTGCCGACAATCTACTTCAAGGGACTCGACAACCTGATCGCCACGGCCAGAAGCAACAAGGTCGCCGTGCTGCTGTGCTTCCAGGATTTTTCACAGTTGAAGAGGGACTACGGGGACAAGGAGGCCGCCGTCGTGATGAACACGGTGGGCAACATCTTCTCCGGGCAGGTCGTAGGTGAAACGGCCAAGACACTCTCGGAACGGTTCGGTAAGGTATTGCAGAAGCGGCAGAGCATGACGTTGAGCCGCAGCGACAAATCGACATCCATATCCACGCAGCTGGACAGCCTGATCCCGGCCTCGAAGATCTCGACGCTCACGCAGGGAATGTTCGTCGGGGCCGTGGCGGACAATTTCGACGAACGTATCGAGCAGAAGATTTTCCACTGCGAGATTGTCGTGGACAACGAAAAAGTGAAAGCGGAAACGGCCCGGTACAAGAAGATACCACAAATTACCGATTTCACGGACGAGAACGGGACGGATCACATGAAACAGGTCGTGCAGGAAAACTACGAACGTATCAAGGCAGAGGCCGGCCGCATCGTCGCCGAGGAACTGGAACGTATCAAGAACGACCCGGTGCTTTGCAAGCTCCTGCCGGAACAGAACTAAATGAACACAAACACCCCCGCAAACAACCTCCGTGACCTTAACCGGGGCTGTTTCCTGGTTTTATAACCGTACAGCCGGTGTTTTGGAGCATAAAGTAGTGATTATGTGAACGGAAAACATTATTTTTGTGTTCGGAATCCTTTTAATTATAAGTATGACAGTTACCGATATATACGAAGCAATGAACAGCAAGGCGGAAGCGTTTTTCGAGTGGTTGCAGGCTCACCCGAAATACGGGTTGCTGTTTGGTGTCGGGTTGCTTGCCCTATGGCTTGCAGGGTTGCTGTTCCGTTGGAAATGGGCGTGTCATTGGCAGTTTAACAGCAAACTGTGGTTATTTGACGATTGCAAGCCTGAAACACGCCGCAGGGTTCAGATTGTGTTGGTCAGCGTTCTGATTATACTTATATTGGTTGGTTTCTTTGTATGGAGATAACGGTATGGAAAAGGACAATCGCAAATACCGGATCTGCTTCATCGACTATATGTGGTATGTAGCCGAGATATGGCACGAAAGGGAGCGTACCAATCTCAACGGACGTATGCTACTGTTTTGGTGCTGGCTCTTCGTCCTACTCATACCGCTTGGGTTTCCGCCGATATTGCGCCTTTTCGGCTGGATGATTGGTTTGGCCATAGTGATTCCTCTCTGCTTTCTTCCCGATTTATTCTGCAAGCTACGCTATACAGCCGGACGGCGTGAAGCACTCCGTGAACATTACGGGAAGATGAAACATCCCGGCAGGAAGCTCGCCAAAATAGTTCTTATCGCTATCGCCCTGATCGTGGCAAATGTAGCGCTGATGTTCCACCTCGGATTTATACATTGGGCATGATGAAACGGCAGGAGAATAAGCAACGGTTTTATCTCTGGGACTACCTCTGGTGGATGGGGGAGAAATGGAAGCAGGCAAGACGAACAGGCAGGGTCGATGGCGAAATGATGCTCTCGATTTATATCTTCGCTCTTTTGATATTCCCTATGATGACTGTTACTATCCGGCTTTTTCCAGGTGTGTCGGCATTGTTGCCATGTGTCGTTTTTAGCATTGTCACATTTGCCGTTATGTCGCTCGTCAGCAGGATTTACAAATGGCGAGGCAAAGCAGTGATGTCTCACTATGCCAAGTGCAGGTTTAACGAACTCCTTGCGGTTCTGTTATTTTTCCTTGCGATGGCCATTATCTGCTTTATGATGTATCTTCTTGACAAAAAGTGATACATACTTTGATACGGACTCCGGGCCGTTATATCGAATGGTCTAACTCGATGTACCAGTTTCCCTTGATGGGCTTGTAAAGCGTGGTGTCGTTGTACGTCCTGCGGTAGATCTCGTTCAGGTCGCCATGTTCGGTGATACGGATATTCCGACGGCTTCTCAATCCGGGATCGTAAACGAAACTCTTGGACGTTCCGGCATCCACGATGCCGTGGGAGTA
>ERZ833515.275-NODE-275-length-48185-cov-38.459319_pt1 | contig 48185 bp, 39 predicted proteins | sample MGYA00519949_ERZ833515 | MGnify/ENA primary metagenome ERZ833515 (study PRJEB31850, sample SAMEA3708741) | human gut metagenome | biome: human gut; feature: human-associated habitat; material: faeces | place: China | collected 2014 ...
CTCCTGCCTGCTCTGTTGCACCGTCCGCCAGGGATTTTGATGCATTTTCCACCTCGGATGCATTCGATGATACCTGTTCTGCCAGATTGCTGATCTCGGTCAGGGTACTGTTAAACCGTTTCAGAATATACAGCAGTGATGTCTTCAATTCCGAGAAATCGCCTAGGAAATCCGTAATATCATCACCATTTCTGGTCAGGTTACCCTGCGCTATTGCCTTTACCTCCACAGAGATCTCGCTGACATAATCTGCCAGAATACCCATGGCTTCTTTCAGATTCCTGATGGTATTGCCAAACTCATCCTCAGACTCATAGGTAAGCATTTCTACATTAGACAGTTCGCCCTTACGCAGGCTGGCAACTGCTGCATCTATCTGTTCTACCGGCTCAGTAATGGAATTGGTAATGATCCTTCCGATCAGTGTCGTCACTACAGCAATCGCAAGACCCACTGCCACGATCACGACAAATATGATGATGGTGCATACATTGGCCATGGTCTTTGCCTGATCTAATTCTACCTGGAACTCGTCACGTAATATAGTTAATTTTTCAGCAAAAGCTTTATATTCTTTATACACCTCTCCGGTCATCAGCTTTGCTGCTTCCTGCTGTTTATCCTCACGGCTCAACTTCAGGATTTCATCTGAAGCAGCCCTGTATTTTTCCCATGCAGCGTTTGCTACTTTGTAATCGTCCTGTCCTTTTTGAGCATCACTGTCTGCAGTGATGATCGCATCCAGATTCGCATCGGTATCTTTGATCTGACTCTCCAGATTCCGAATTTCCTCTTCACAGGCAGTCATATCCGATGCATCTGATTCTACCAGATGCTGATACTGCTTGATTCTGTATTTCGCAGTCATTGTCTCTAAATCCTGCAGATATTCCAATGACGGAGACCAGACCTCCGTGATCTTCTCTATATTTGAACGGATCACTAATGTCGAGAGCAGTGCCACCAACACTAAAAATAATGTCATAACAAGTACTGTCATTCGATATACTTTTAATTTTCCTGCAACCTTTAAGTTAGCTATACACTTTTTAAGCTTTTCCATGATAGTTTTCCCTTTCTTTGTAAATTATTGATCTTTTATCACATTTGTTTATCCATAAACTGATATAAAATAACATACTTTATTGGAAAAATCTATAAAAAAAGTATTAAATTATTTTCTACTACATATTAATGGTTCTATTGCTAGAAACTGGTGAAAATTAATCTAAATTCTGTCTCCTGGATGAACACTTTTCACAATGCTGCTTCAAATGTTCAGAACAATGCTTTCAGATAACACTGAACTTTCAGACGAAAAAATCAATGAATTGGCGAATGCATTTATGGATGCACTTCCTACTATGATGAAGATACAACTGCAGGCTGCATAAAGGCTGAACATTGACAACTGAATAACTGCCAGATATTAAATTTTCAAGGTGCATAGCTAAAATTTATGTGCGAAGTTTGAGTAATTAATACAAATAAAGAAACAGGCAACAATTACCATACTTATTACAGGGATGGACTTGTTGTGATATATATGCTTTTCTATACATTTTAAAGAGTGTATAGTATAATAAGTAAAAGAAAATGGATGTGTGAATGTTACAGAAAAAGGGGAAAAATGAAGCAACGCGGGCGAATTTTAAAAAAGTGTATGACATATTACACTTTTTAAAAGCGTACACTTTTTCCCACTATCTGAATATTTTGGTGATACGGAGGGATAAATGATTACGAAAAATATATTAAATTCATCCGAATATAGTTTCTTAAAGACAGATGAACATCTTGGGGAAAATATAATTCTGCTTGGATTAGCTGGCAGTTATTCATATGGTACAAATAATGCTGAAAGCGACATTGATGTCAGGGGGATTACACTTAACAGAAAATCTGATCTCATAGGACTTACAGAATATGAGCAGTATGTTGACACTAATACTGACACAACAATATACACATTTAACAAAATTATCAAGCTCCTTCTTAGCTGCAACCCAAATACTATTGAGCTTTTAGGGCTAAGAAACGAGCATTATCTTTATCTTAATAATATTGGCGAAGAACTCATAAATAATAAAACACTTTTCCTATCAAAGCGTGCAGTACAATCGTTTGGCGGATATGCCGATGCACAGCTAAGAAGATTAGAAAATGCACTTGCAAGAGACTCATATCCACAGGCAGACAAAGAACAACATATATTTAACTCTGTAAAAAATACTATGTACAGATTTAACTCTGCTTATAACTCCTTTGATAAAGGGCAGCTTAATATCTATATAGACACAGCCGTTAATCCTGAATTAGACACAGAAATATTCATTGATGCTAATTTAAAGCATTATCCATTAAGAGACTATAAGGGCATGCTTAGTGAAATGACAAATGTTGTTAAAGATTATGATAAACTTGGAAAACGCAATAAGAAAAAGGATGATAAACACCTTAATAAACATGCTATGCATCTTATACGGCTTTTTATGATGGCTATAGATATTCTTGAAAAAGGTGAAATTAACACCTACAGAGAAAACGAACATGATATGCTTATGGATATCAGAAATGGAAAATATCAAAACAGCGACCACACCTTTAATAGCGCCTTTTATGATATATTGTCAGAATATGAAAAGAGTTTTCAGTATGCTGCAAATAATACATCTCTTCCTGATGAACCAGATATGAATAACGTACAGGAATATGTAATATCTGTAAATGAAAGAGTGATAAGGTGATTTTTATGGTATAATTTACTCATTTATTAATATTTTTGTCATATCCTGTAATCTTTTTGATTATTGGCGCAATGACACATAGAATACACATAGCCCCATATTCTTCTTTATTATTATGCATTGACAATTTCAATTTATCTGAAATAATCTATTTGTCGGTTTATGCCTGTATCTCACCATCAAATATCATATTCCAGCTCATACGGATATCATACATCAGCCTTGTAAGTGCAATACTGTCTTCCGGTGTATAAATAGCACTGGCGCTGTTTCCTGATGCTATGCATCTGCCTGCTTCACGAATCTCATATTCAAATCCATTTATATCAACCGGGCACTCGATTGTTTCCGGTTCTTTACCATCCACCTCAAGTATCAAGGTCTTTGCGTGTTGGAAATCCGGCAAAAATATACTTCCCTTTGTTCCCTCAATTCTGGCATTACGTTTTAATTCCTGTCCTATTGTCTGGACTGATTCTGCAATACATCCATCATTATATGTCAGTTTGAGACAACTGTAATCATCTGTTCCATTCTCATTAATATGTACTTTTGTGGTTTCTACATTCTGCGGATCACACCCTGTAACAATACGCAAAAATCCCAGATTGTAAATTCCAATATCCAACAGAGCACCTCCACCAAGTGCAGAGTTAAATTTACGCTCTTTTCTGGCACCCGTTGCAACAAATCCATACTGACAGGAAATATGTTTAATTTCTCCTATTGTTCCCTGAAGAAGGATATTACGCAGACGATTATACAATGGCAGAAACCATATCCATAATCCCTCCATGATAAAAATATGCTTATCCTTTGCCAGCCTGTACAACTCCTGTGCCTGTTTCTCATTTATTGTAAATGGCTTTTCACAAAGTACATGCTTACCATGCTCAAGACAAAGTCTGCAATTCTCATAATGCAGACTATTCGGTGTTGCTACATAAACAGCCTCAACATCCGGATCATTTACTAATGCTTCATAAGAATCATAATATCGTGGAATGTCATGCTCCCTGGCAAAAGCTTTTGCACTATACATGTGTCGGGAGCCTACTGCTGCAAGCTGTTCATTTTCATTACTCATCTGATTTATAGTTGATGCAAATTTTTTTGCAATATTACCTGTAGCCATAATTCCCCACTTCATATCATTTTCCTCCTAATAACATAATTGCATTTCACATTCATATCTTGTTAATAATTATACACTATTTTACTACACACACCAACACAAAATACAAACTACTAGTTTATAAATCTAGACATCTAACGCGCGCCAAAAAAATTAGTGAGTGGCAAAATCTCTTTTGACATTCACATCATTATATATAATAATTCCAGCTACTATACTCAACATCTACGCAACTTTCCCTTGCTATCAGCTTCCCCTCCAGTTCAACTTTTGTTACGCTGGTATGCTGTCCTTTTATTCTGTTTATTAACAGATATACTGCAAAGCGTGCCATTTCTTCCTTTGGAAGTGCTACGGTAGTAAGCATAGGCTTCGTAAACTGTGCCTGTTCTATATCGTCACTTGATATAACCGATATATTTATATACTTATTCTTGGACTTTGCCATAGCCTTTAATATACCAACTGCTGTAATATCATTCGCACAATATATTGCTGTTGGTTTATTCTCCATCTGCAATATCTTTTCTCCCACATCATAGCCTGCTGTTTCTGTCTGCCTTGTTTCATATATATACGAAGGATTCGGAACAATATCATGTTTCCATTGTATTATCATCCGCAACAGGTCCAATTACCACATCATACTTATGCTGTAATCCACCTTTACTTCTATTTTCTTTAATAAATTCTAACCATTCCTCACTTAACGTATCAAATCTTTTTACATTTAATACAGAATTTTCTTCAAATAAATATTCATAAATAAAATAATTTTTCTTTTTTTCTCTTAATGAAAGCCTATAGCCCCATTCCTTTGACTGTGATTTCAAAATTGTAGTATAAAAACCTTTTCCAAAGTCTCTTCTATTATGAGATTTATTAAGTTCTATATTTTCAAATTCATAGCAGCTTCCATGATAAACTACTAATTCTTTTGAATTTTCCATTATAATTTTTTCTACATACTGTAATACTTCTTCAAAACTTATTTGATGAAGATATTCATGTTGTATAATCATCTTTTCAAAAACCTGATTTTTATGAAATAATTCAACTACATCATTTCCTGAAATATTATATTTTCTGGCATATGATTCCATCGCCTGAACAGATAACATCTCACAATCTGTCTGCACACTCATCCTTTTATTACTCCCTTTTTATGAAAATGTTCACACTCTTTTTTTATATTTTATTATAAACACATTCTATATAACTACGCAATAAAATTGAAACCATCCTTTCCTGCTGCAACTCTATTTTTAAGTCATTATTTTAAATTAGCTAATTTATAGCTATCACTTTATTTTTGAAACATTTTTTTTAGTCCTAATTTTATATTTATAATTATAAATGAATAAATCTCAGAAATTATATAATTAATTTTGTCTATTCTACAAAGCCTTATCTTTTGTTAGTTATTTAAACTTCTCTACGTCACAAAATTTTATCTTTTGTTACTTATTTGCGTCACAAACAAAAAACTTATTGGGATATTTTCTTTATTTACTCATTTATAGTTTACAATATAATTTAAAGGTTTATTATAACACTTGAAATTATATAACCTCCAGACTATTGTCACCATTTTCCAGACCAAGTATTCCCCTAATAGAATTCTCCACCATATCAGACACCGCCTGCTCAGTATAAAATGCCATATGAGGTGAGAGTATCACATTTGGAAAGCTCTTTAAAATTGCCATATTATCATTGTCAAGCTTCTGCGTTTCCTTATTGAGATAATACAATCCAGCTTCACCCTCAAAAGTATCAAGCGCAGCAAATCCGACCTTTCCACTCTTTAATGATGCTATAAGTGCCTGCGTATCTACTATAGGTCCTCTGGCTGTGTTAACTATTATAACTCCATCTTTCATTTTCTCAAATGCTGTTTCATCAATAAGATGTGTATTCTCAGCATTTCCCGGAACGTGCAATGTTATAATGTCCGAATTTTTCAAAAGTTCATCTAAACTTACATACTCTGCGTACTTCTTTACTTCTTCATCCTCATAACAGGAATATGCTAATATACGGCATCCAAATCCAGATAAATGCTTAACAACCGTCTTACCTATATTACCAGTTCCTATTACACCGACTGTCGATGTTGATAATTCCTTTCCAACTTTTCCTTTTAATGAGTAATCCTGACAATCTGCCTTTTTCATTATCCAAGGCATATTGCGGCACGCCATAAGCATTAACATAATCGTATAATTGGCAACACTGTTTGGTGAATATACTACGTGGGATGCTCTCATACCAATTGAATGTGCGTACTTAATATCAATATGTTCATAGCCTATGCTTCTCGTTGATATATACTTAACTCCCTCATTGTGAAGTGCATCAAGTATTTCCGGATACATTGGATTGGTTATAATTGATATCGCATCATATCCTTTCGCCAGTCCGATATTATCCATTGACGGATAATCTGATGTAAATGCATACTCAAATGAATACTGCTTTGCAAATTTTTCAACATATTTCTGCTCGTCATATTCTCTAAGGGCATAAAAAAATATTTTCATAATAATCCTCTTTTCTGCGTATATTTTTTTGCATATCAAGTTTGTGGCAAGTGCGCTCATACACAAACTTTGCGTGTAAAAAATCTATTTTTACACTACTGCACTTTTGTTTCTGCCTGCAAATGATTTTATTTTTAATCCTTTGTTTTTGACTATTAATAATTAAGTTCTTAGTTTATAATTTTTAGGTATTAACCATTAATTTAATACTTAACTTTCAATTTTTAGTCTAATACTTAACACATTTGTTTTTAGTATAGCACTATTTATTCCAGTATGCAATATATTGCATTTTTCAATCTTTTATTATTCTTTTACTTTCTGCCTCATATACTATCTACTATTAAATATCGTAAAATTTATAATAAACAGTATATAACAGTTGACAACTGTTGTATACTGTTATACACTGTTTATTGTAAAGGAGAACAATAATATGCATATTATTTTAAATCACTCTTCAATGATTCCAATATATGAACAGCTAATGGAACAGATTAAAACTGGAATAATTAACTCTGATATAAAAGAGAATGAAGCACTTCCATCTGTAAGGACGCTTGCAGGTGAGCTTCGCATAAGCGCCCTTACTGTTAAAAAAGCCTATGATGGGCTTGAAGCAGACGGATTTGTAACAACAGTTCACGGAAAAGGAACATATGTAACAGCTACTGATAAACAGGTAGCTATTGAAGCAAGACGAAAGGCAGTAGAAAATGATTTCATAAAAGTAATTGATAAAGCTAAGTCAATAGGTATGAATGATACTGAAATAATTGAAATTGTTAATCTGCTGATAGGTAATAATTAAATGATTACATTTGAAAATGTCAAAAAAGCTTATAAAAATTATAATTTTGATATTCCATTTATGAATATTCCACAAGGTGTAATTACAGGACTTGTAGGTAAAAACGGAGCTGGTAAAAGCACAGCTATAGGATTAATAACAGGACTTATAAAACCTGACAGCGGTACTGTAAAAACCTTTGGAATTCCAGCAGAAAAACTGACTCCTTCAGATAAGTTAAATCTTGGAGTTTTCTTAGATAATTCGGGATTTAGTACACAGTTAAACGTGTCAGATATTGAACATATATTAAAACATATGTATCCGGAATTTGAAAGAGAATATTTCAATAAAAAATGTATTGAACTCAACATTCCTAAAAATAAAAAAATTGCAGAATTTTCATCGGGAATGAAAGTAAAACTAAAAATTCTTGTTGCAATAACACATAAAGCCAGACTTCTTATATTAGATGAACCAACAACCGGACTTGATGTAGAAGCCAGAAATGAAGTTTTAGATATGTTGCGGCAATATGTTTCATTTGATGATACACGCTCGATATTAATCACCTCCCATATATCATCTGATTTGGAAAATTTATGTGATGATATTTACCTTATCCATAATGGCAGGATTATATTACATGAGGATACCGATGCAATAGTAGAACAATATGGTGTACTTAAAGTAAATGAGGAGCAGTTTAAAGAGCTGGATAAAAGTTACATTTTAAATAGCCTGAAAGAAAATTATGGCTATGCATGTTTTGTAAAAAGCAAAGCATTTTATAAAGAATTTTATCCCGGAATTGTTGTCGAAAATGGCGGTATAGACGAATTAATTCTTATGATGACTGGAGGTTATAAATAATGGCAGGATTATTTGAAAAAGATATAAGAATATTAATGCAAAGAAAGAAAGCTCTTTTACTATTCCTTGCACTATCTGTATTTATTGGATATTCACAGGATGGTACTTTTATCCTGTCATATCTACCTATGCTTATGATAATTGTTATGATAGGAACCATATCATATGATGAATATGATAACGGCTACCGCTTTTTAATGACTCTTCCTATCGACTCGAAAGTATATGTGAGTGAAAAATATATATTCTGTATAGCTGGAACTCTTGTTTCATGTATAGCTGCTACTTTGATATATCTGACATCACAGGCATTAAAAGGTATAAATGTTAATATTGAATCAAACATATCTGACATTCTTGCAGCACCACTGATAATGCTTTTATTTGTAGCTATAATACTTCCATTACAAATAAAATATGGAGCTGAAAAAAGCCGTGTAACATTGTTAGTTGTCGTTGGAATAATTGCTGCATTAATTTTTGTATTAAAAAAAATTGTCAACTTTGAAACTCTAATGAATATACTTCATTATTTTGACCAGATAGCTGATTGGATTATTATATTAATAGGGATTATGTCTGTATTAATTGCGCTTTTAGTATCGTATTTAATAAGTTACAATATTATGAAAAATAAAGAATTCTAGATTGAATTGTAAATTAACATAAAACTTACTTTTCGCATTTAATTATATATAATGATATCAGGGTCAAAACCCACCAGCTATGATACCTATGGATTGTTCCGTACTACGCACTCCCGCGTCTACGCTCCGCTTCGGTTCGTGATAAACATGTGCCACTGGCACATAGCACCCTGATATCATTATATTTCTGGAACTTTAAAATGCCAGCTCATCCATCGGAATTCTATCTTCCTCACGCACTTCGCGAAGTACTCTGCAAGGATTACCAACAGCCACCACATTGTCCACACATCTTTTTCAATCGTAACCGGCTTTGATGTACTAATTCCTTTTGCCCTCTGTTCATGGTCAATCGAATGTCCGGCACATGCAATACATACTCCTGGCGCAATAAAAGCATTTGCTTTTAACTCTTTCGGAATGTTTAAGTTATTTCCCTTATAAGCTTCATTTTTTTGAATAATATCTTTAATCTGCATATCTTTATTTAACCTTTTCTTATATTTTATCTGTTTGAATTATTCTTCTGACATCTGGATATTTTCTGGTTCATTTCATTAATAATCGCAGCTTTCTAATTTTCTATTCCAATAACTTTAATTATCTATCCCAAGCTAAATCTTATCATCATTCCTACCACTGTTCAAACAAAACTTTTATGAATTGCAATAATTACATATCTGCATAGCCGTACCATTTTCCATAACTGAAAAACCATATTTCTCATAAAATGCCACATTCTTTTTCTCTGCTGGCATACAGTCAATATACAGAAAATTTTTATATTTTTCTTTAATATATTCTATCATTCTTCCTGCAATACCTTTTCCCTGATAGTCAGGATGAACAATTACATAATGTATCTGGGCAAGCATTGCTGTATCATCAAGAACCCTTATAAGCCCGACCAGCCTTTCGCCATCCCATACAGTAAGCACTGTAGATGAATTCATAAGTGCCATATATAAACGCTCTGGATAGTTACCTGAAACCCAGTTTATAGATAAAAATAACTCCTGTACCTGTTCCTTTGTAAACTTCTTTTCCTCTGTGTATGTGTACATAATATCCTCATTTCTGCGCACGTTTTTTCCCATATCAGGCTTGTGTCAAGTGCGCCAAGACACAACTCCTGTGTATAAAAAAATTTATTTTTACTATATCCTTACCTGTGATAATCACATTTCTGGCACTGTGTCATTTCATTTTCCGTATCTTCCTTATAAAAAATGTCTGACCACTGACAGATACTCTGTAAAATAGGCACAACAGAACGTCCTTTTTCTGTCAGGAAATATTCAACCCGCGGTGGAATTTCATCGTAAGATTTTCTGTCAATAATTCCAGCTTCTATCAAATCTTTTAATGTTGCCGCTAAAACTGCATCCGTAATATTATACATTTCCTTGCGGATTTCACTATAGCGAAGTCTTTCATTAGCAGATAAAACACATATAATGCGCGACTTCCATTTACCACCAAATATCATTAATCCATATTCAAGAGGACACCGTATATCATCATCTAATTTCTTCTTATATTTAGCCATAAAAATACCCTCAAGCAATAATTATAATAAGTGTTCCAGCTAAGTAAAATATAATTCAGTCTGCATTTCTTATTGCATTTGTGATTCTGAATGGGATATTTACTTTACTTATTAATACATCTATGTTATAATACTTCAAATTTGAACTATTCATTTTTGTAGTTTTTAGTGTAAATGCTATAAAGGTTGCCTGTTTAATGTTAATACTACGAGAACCAACTATTCTATGAAACCTTAATATTAATACTATGACAACTGGTTATCTTATGAAATCTTAATATTACTATAAGGAGGACCAATAATCATATGAACTCAGGAATTGAATTCGCGCAGAAAATCAACCTTGCATATAATTCTGTATGCAAGCCGTTTTTACACAAGATTAATCTTCCACAGACCGCTTTCGATATTCTTATGTTTCTTGCAAATAATCCTGAATACACTACTGCAAGAGATATAGTTGAAGTAAGAAAGATTAAAGCAAATCTTGTTTCTGTCAATGTGGACAGACTTGTAGGAGATGGCTACATCATACGAAAAGAAACAGAAGGCGACCGCAGAAAAACCCAGCTTATATGCACACCTGCGGCAGACGAAATAATTAAAGAAGGGCAGGCTTTACAAAAAGATTTTCTTGAACATCTTTTTGATAGTATGGACACTGCTACGAAAGAAGCTTTTTTTATGGGTATGAAACAGATTGAAAATAATCTTGATAAAATACTTGAAGACAACTAGTGTCAGTGCGCACCTGACACAAAACTATTATTACTAAAATTGTGCGCAGAAAAGAGGATATTATATGTCAATATTATTAATTATTGCTGTAACATTTTTTGCTGGTATGGGAGCAGGACTTGGTACCGGATTTGCTGGTATGAGCGCCGCTGCCGTAATCAGCCCTATGCTTATCACATTTTTAGGAATGGACCCTTATATGGCTGTCGGTATCGCACTTTCTTCTGATGTGCTTGCCAGCGCCATATCAGCGTATACATATGGAAAAAATAAGAACCTTGACATTAAAAACGGACTTATTATGATGGTGAGTGTTCTCATATTCACAGTTGTTGGAAGCTATGTATCAAGCCTTGTTCCTTCAACAACAATGGGTAACTTCTCCGTATTTATGACATTCCTTCTTGGAATTAAATTCATCGTAAGACCTGTTATGACTACAAAGGAAGCTATGGAGGGCGTATCCGCTAAGAAACGTGCCATCCAGTCAGTTGTGTGCGGCGTATTAATCGGCTTTATATGTGGCTTCATCGGTGCCGGCGGCGGTATGATGATGTTACTTATTCTTACTTCCGTACTTGGATATGAACTTAAAACTGCTGTAGGAACAAGCGTATTTATTATGGCATTTACAGCATTTACAGGTGCTGTATCACACTTTGCGATTGGCGGAATTCCTGATATAACTGTGTGGATATTATGTATTGTATTTACATTTATATGGGCAAGAATTGCCGCTGTATTTGCAAATAAAGCCACTCCAAAGACACTCAACCGCGCAACTGGTGTTATCCTTGTCATACTTGGCATAGTGGTTATGCTTTTTTCCTACATAAAATAGTGAACAGCTTTTTCTTTTTATCTGTTTTAGCAGTTGCAGCATATGACATACCACCAGAATTATATGTATTATTAGAACTTACTCCCGCTACTGACATACCTTATTCCTCCATATTCTTTTGTAATTATTATTAACTATAAAAATCAACTTACATCTCTAGCAACTTCTGCATTTGGTAAATAAATAACACTATGTAGTAAATATTAATATATTTTAACAACCAGAACTATAGTTTTATAAAATAATATAAAATTAAAACATACAAAAACACAGCGTATAACAATCTGTCTAATACGCTGTGTCTACATAATATTTATATTAAATTGTTAATTAATTCCTAAGCTACTTCTGTCTCTTCCTGTGTGCTGCCTTTTCTTACAAATATAGCTCTGAATATAAGTCTTACAAGTGGCCCACAGTAGAACATCTGGTAAAGTATTGCCATTGGGAAGTTCATAGCCCATGTTTTAATCCACATTCCAAAAGATGGCTCTTTGAAAAGGATTGTTGCAACAAGGCTCATAATCGGACACATAATGCAGCATATACATATTGATATTGCATATGTGATAAACTGTGGTCTGTCTGTTGGCTTCATAACTGTAAATGCAAGCATCTTTGCTATCTTTCCTACTATAAAGAATTCAAGTATGAAAGCTACTGGCACCATTATAGGTAATTCGTGCGCTGCTGCGATAAAAGTTGTTCCATCAACTGTACCTGTGTTGAGGGCTACATTATAAACAACCATTCCATAAACCATAATAGTTGCCATAATAATTGTGAATACTACATCCTGAAATTTGTTTTTTGGCATAAAAAAATCCTCCTTTAATGATAACTTTTAACATATTCAATACTTTATGTGTTGTTCGTTATCATCCGGAGGATGTGTCGTTTCCAATAAAACCATTTAAAGCTTGCGTATTTTATCACATCTAAGATACTATTGTCAAATGTTTTCCAAATTATTCTATCGTAATAATATCTTTTAATATATAATCGAATGTCGGTGCCGAACTATCCTTATTTTCTATATAACCATCCCTTAAATCTATTGTATCCTGTGGATTATCCTGCTTTACACCGATGTAATCGCCCTTAAATACAGTAAGCTTTCCCTTATTAAGCTGCTCAATAACACTCTCAACTGCCTCTTTGGTACCATCTGCAACAACAATATCATTAAACTCAAGCATGGAAACCCAGCCTTCATCAAAGCCTGCCCCCACATCATTTCCATTTATATTGCCTTCGATATTCTTCTCAATAACATTTCCATTAAGAACTGCATCAACCGCAGCCTTCATATATGGCTTCCAGTCAATCTTACAGCCTGTAAGATAAGTGGTTGGCGCTACATCAAGCATACTCTGGTTATAACTTACATTAAAAACCGGTACATCAGATGACGTTTCCTCACACGCAGTAGCCGGTCCCGCTGTATCTGAATGTTGTGATATAATAATACACTGTTCATCTATAAGCTCTCTTGCGTATTTCTTTTCTGTACGGTAATCATTCCATTTGTATGTATACTTTACCGTCATAGTGGTCTGGCTTACCACTGACCTTGCTCCAAGCAGAAATGCTGTATACCCCGATATGACCTCTGCATATGGATACGCTCCTACATAACCTATCTTAGCCTCATTTTCTGTAATTATTCCTGCATCTATAAGCTCCTTTAACTTTATGCCGGCCGCCACACCAGCAGCATATCTTCCCTCATATATAGCACCCATAAATGTGTGATAATTGTCAAGATAAGGCTCTTCATTGGCATTAGAACAGGTTGCCATACAGAACTGGACATCCGGATACTTACCAGCTATTTCCTTAGTTGTAATGCCATAGTTATAACTTGTTGAAAATATAAGGTCACAGCCAGCATTTACAAGCTCTTCAAGATATTCCCTCTCTGTACCTTCGGCAACATTATACATAGGCATAACTTCAACCTTATCGCCATATTCTTCTTTAATATCCGCAAGTGCCTCTATAAAATTATCTGTATAAGCTGTACTCGCATCACCAACATATATTATCCCTACCTTAATGCTCTTATCCTCATCCTTTCTTGAATAGACCATATATACGCCTATGATGATACTTGCTGCAATACACGTCATAAGAGTTATTATGAACTCTCTTTTTACTGTATAAGACAGCATTTTACTAAATATGCCTTTAATATTACTTATCTTCATCAGCTTCACCATCCTTATACAGATTATCAATATCTATCATACCGCTTTCAATAAGTCCAAGCATTATATCAACAAGCTTAGGGTCAAACTGTGTTCCGCTTCCTCTCCTTATCTCACCTAACACATAATCCTTATCAAGCTTCTTTCTATACACTCTGTTAGCTGTCATGGCATCAAATGCATCTGCTATACCGATAATCCTTGCATTAAGAGGTATCTCTTCACCCTTAAGCCCGTGCATATATCCTTTGCCGTCATATCTTTCATGATGATACAGCGCTCCTTCTTCAACATGATTAACAAGTGTAAAGCTTTTAAGTATCTCTGCTCCTTTTTCAACATGCGATTTCATAACAGCGTACTCCTCATCCGTAAGCCTTTCAGGTTTGTTAAGTATTCTGTCAGGAATACCTATCTTTCCTATATCGTGAAGTAATGCTGCCTTTCGTAAATTCTCACACTCCTCGTCACTGTATCCAAGCTCTTTGGCTATAAGGACTGAATATTCTGATACTCTCAGTGAATGTTTACTTGTATTGACATCCTTTGCATCAACCGTCCTTGCTATGGTTATAACCGTTTCATTGCCCATCTCAAGCTGCTTTTTAACGAATTCCAGCTCTTTTTTCTGAAAATCCAGCATTCTTTTAATCTGTGTATGGAATATTATCCATGTAAGGTATGCAACGGCAAGTGCAAATACGCCAACCATATACACCTTAAACCACCAGTTGTCATATATTTCTGCTCTTTTTATGATTGTATAAGTATTCTCAACTATTGGCACTTTTCCCTTTTCATCAAGAACTGAAAGATAAAATGTATATGTACCAACTGGTATATTCATATATACTATATTAGACATATCACTTTGCAGCACTGTCCTTGGTTCAGTATCATATCCCTCAAGATATATACTTACATATGGAGTATTGACAGAATAATTAATAATCTCCGGAAATATCTCTATCATATGTGCCCCGCTGTCAATATATATATCTTCTCCTCTTTTTACCCTCAGGCGCTCGCCGTCTATTTTAACTGACTTCATCTGTATACGGTATGACCTTATATTAGTAGTGTAATCATTAAGATTAACACTCACCACTCCTTCATCAGTTGACATATACAGATTATTATTTTCATCAATATAATTCCACGCATTAGGCGTAAGCGCATTTTCAAGACCACAATCGCCATTAAGCAGCTTATATTCAAGACTTTTACCTGACAGCAAGTCTGTCTTATCTACCACATATATTCCGGCAGAACCAAGCACAAAAAGGTCATCATCATTTCCAACAACTATGTCATAATTATTATAATAAGGAAAGTTATCCAGTATTCTTACAGCACCTGTATTATCCATATAACACAGGCTATTACTCGTAACTACAAATATTCCTTCACCAGAACTGTCCTTCACCATTCTTAGTATAACTTCTGAACTAAGACCATCATCCTTGCCATAGTTATCTGTTATAACTCCATCACGTATAACTTCTATACCATTACCATCCGTTCCTGCAAGTATTACTCTGCCATATCCGGATATATCAGCTTCAAGTGTGCATAACACTTTGTTGTTTTTCATGGCAGAGCCTATATTATAGATGACACCTTCATTTTTTATAAAACTAAGACCTGAATCTCCTGCTGCAAGCATAGTATTATCGCTTAACTCTGTTATAGTCCTGTATCTGTTTCCATTAAGGCCATTATCTTTATCATACTTTATAATCTCTCCGCTATATGTAAGCTCATATACTCCGCTTCCTGTTGTACATATCCACATATTATTATTACTGTCAGTAGTTATGCATCTTATTCTTACATTATCAAGTACATTAACAAGCTCATTTACAGAACTGTCAATATTCTGTGTTTCGATACCCACATTTACATTTTCACTGCCTTCTGCCAGCGTGACTGCAAGTCCGCTGTCTGTACCTATATAATATCTTCCATTCCATTTACATACTGAATTCACAACTGAGCTTTCAGTATTCTGTACATATTTAAGCTGCGTAAATGATGACCTGCTTAATCTGAGCAGTCCAAGCCTTGATGATGTAAACCAAAGATTTCCCTGATAATCCGCTGTCATATGGTCTATAGAACTGTTAAAATCACCTGTGTCTATATTTATTAATTCACCCTTTGCATCATAATAACCTATGCCATTATCTGCACACACAAAAAGCGTTTCCCCTCTTGTAAGAGCACTATCTATAAACTGTAACTTATTTATATTATTAAGCTCATGACAGCTTACACTTTCACTGAATGTAAGAATTCCATTATCCACCTTATACTTATCTATATTGCCGCTTGATGTTGCGGCATAAAGTATTCCATCTTCGTCAAATGAACATGTCGTATAATTACTTCCATCTATGGCACTATAATCGGATATGACTGTATCTTTTTTTACAATACTAAGCTTTCCATTATCACTGACAACCGCTACATTACCATTCTTATCGGAGTCTGCACTGACAGCATAAGTTATATTATCTATAATACTTTTAACTGAAAGGCCACCAGACATCGAAACAACAGACATAGCACCCGTAGTTCCTATATAATAATCACCATCTGCGCCCTGCGTTATGCATTTTACGCAGTCTGCTGGCAGACCATCTTTTTCTGATACAACATTTACAACGGTTTCATTAATCATAATAGATAAACCATCATCATTAGTCCCTATCCACAATCTGCCCTCTTCATCTATGTACAGGCAGTTAACTGTCCTTACAGAGTCATACTCATCCATCCATACAAACTCTGTGCCATTGTATCTGTATAATCCGCCATAAGTACCTATCCATAATATTCCATCATTAGTCTGTACTATATCATTGGCACAGCCTCCCGGTATGCCGTTCTCTCTTCCATACACTGTCTGTATATATGAATTGTAATCCGGTGTTTCTTCTATATTAATATTATTCTGTCTGTCATTATAAGCCGCCTGCACACCAACAGACGAAGCACTTATAATAATCTGCCCAGCAGCTATAACTGATAAACCAATATACGCACAGGCTGTCATTACCCTTTTATCAAACCTGTTCCTGTCCTTATCAAATCTTGCAAATATATATAGCACAAGCATCGTTATGACCTTATCAAGAAAATCTATATAAAACTGTCCTGCAACATGGCTTAAAAAGCTGTTAAAACCTATTCTTAAAAGAGAGTCGATAACTCCATCTCCCCATACATTACTTGTATAACCATTAAAAAATGCATAATTAAAAATCACGGAAATAGCACACGAAACAAGTGCTATATAGAAACTTGCAGTAAGCGCACCAAGCAGCGTTTTCATATAATCCTTACTGATGCATATACCTGCGACAACTGCTATTAAGGCACTGACTATAGCATAACACACATATGTCCACGAATATATTATAGAATAAACAATATTAAGAGTAACTCCGACAATAACACCACACACCGGTCCGCACACATAAGTAGCCGCAACTGTCCCCAGTGAGTCAAGCCACAATGGCAGATTAAACCATTGAGACGCGCACTTTCCTGCCAGATTAAGCAATATACATAATACTACAAATAAACTAACAATATACCACTTGCCTTTTTTCATAAGTTCCTCTCCGTTCTGTATGCTGTGTCATATGTTGACTGCTGCGTTATGATGTCACTGTCAAAAAGTCATTCACACCTGTACGACAATATTCATCATTATATTATAAATGTCTTCTTAACTTCTACACTCTACTCTGATAAAGTTATAATTATTATATCAAAAAAATATATAAATGACAATATATATTCTTTCTATATATTTAAAAATTGTTCTGAACCCTCCCTAATTTCTGACAATAAACTGTATAATCCAAAAAATCCTCCCATATGCATATTTAATAATGCACACAGGAGAATTTTTTACACTTTAATATTTACTAACCTCTAAGCTTCGCAGCCCTCACAAGATGCTTTGCAAGCACTGATGTTGTGACTGAACCTACACCGCCGGGTACAGGTGTTGCTATAGCTGCAATATCTTTTATGCCATCATAATCCACATCACCACAAAGATTGCCAGCTTCATCAACATTTATTCCAACATCAATAACAACTGCACCTTCTGACACATAATCCGGTTTTATCATATGTGCACAGCCAGCAGCCGCAACAAGTATACGTTTTACAGCGTACACCCACTTTTTCCATTTTCTTTACTGCGCCACGTTCATATGCGCAGTCGTCAGGACGTTCGCCAACTCTGATTATTGCAAGCTGTGGTAATACATCCATATCTTTTATCTGTTCGATAAGCTTTTCATTAATTGCATTGGCAACTGGTAATCCTCTTAATTCTTCCATACTAATCCTCATTTCCACGCATTTTGCGCATAACCTTTAGAATAATCCTGTTATAACTCCATTATCGTCAACATCAATGCCATAAGCTGCCGGTTTCTTAGGAAGTCCCGGAAGGGTCATAACTGAACCTGTCAGTACTACAACAAAACCTGCTCCTGCTGACACATATACTTCCCTGACGTGAATTTTAAAGTTCTCTGGACGACCTAAAAGCTTTGGGTCTTCTGAGAATGAGAACTGAGTTTTCGCCATACATACAGGAAAACTGCCAAATCCAAGCTCTGTAAGCCTCTTAAGCTGTTTTACGGCCTGTGTATCATACTCAACACCGTCTGTCTTCTTGCCAAGACCGACAACGATATTTCTTAATACCCTGTCATTCATATCGATACAGCGTTTCCACACAATTCTTTCCGGGTCTATGCCCAGTACATTTCCCTGCTGTATATGGTTGTCAAGCAGTGCAGCCAAAAGGTTATTGGCAGATGTAATAGCGTGAAAATCTCCTGTAAAATGCAGGTTCAAGTCCTCCATTGGAACTACCTGTGCATATCCGCCACCTGCTGCGCCTCCTTTTATTCCAAAACAAGGTCCAAGTGAAGGCTCTCTTAATGCTATGACTGCTTTCTTATTGAATCTGTTAAATGCTTCTCCAAGTCCTACACTTGTTGTAGTCTTTCCTTCACCTGCCGGAGTCGGATTAATGACAGTCACAAGTATAAGCTTTCCATCCTTGTTGTCTTTTACTCTTTCCCATATATCTGAAGAAAGTTTAGCTTTATATTTTCCATAACATTCTAATTCATCTTCTTTAATATCAAGCTTTGCAGCAACCTCTCCGATGGGAGCAAGTACAGCCTCCTGTGCTATCTGAATATCTGACTCAACCATACCTCTTGTTGTAACTGCTGGTGTTCCTATTCTTACGCCAGATGTTACAAATGGGCTTCTAGGGTCATTAGGTACTGTATTCTTGTTAAGTTTGATATATGCCTCATCACATCTGTTCTGTAACTCTTTACCACTTATATCCATATTTCTAAGGTCAACTAACATAAGATGATTATCTGTACCACCTGTCAATATATCAAAGCCTTCATCTATAAGTGCTGCTGATAATGCCTTTGCATTCTTGACAACCTGCTCCTGATATGCCTTGAATTCAGGCCTAAGAGCTTCACCAAGACATATTGCCTTGCCAGCTATGACATGCATAAGAGGGCCGCCCTGTATTCCTGGGAATATAGCCTTGTTAAAGTTAAACTTTTCAGCAGCTTCCTTATTGGCAAGAATCATACCACCTCTAGGTCCTCTTAAGGTCTTATGAGTAGTTGTTGTGACAACATCTGCATATGGGATTGGGCTTGGATGAAGTCCTGCTGCTACAAGACCTGCAATATGAGCCATATCTACCATAAGTACAGCACCTACCTCATCGGCAACTTCCCTGAACTTCTTAAAATCTATTGTTCTTGCATAAGCACTTGCGCCTGCTATAATCATCTTAGGCTTACATTCAAGTGCAAGTCTTCTCACCTCATCATAATCAAGGTATCCGTTCTCATCTACACCGTATGGTACTACATGGAAGTACTTTCCAGACATATTAACTGGTGAACCATGTGTAAGATGTCCGCCCTGGTCAAGGTTCATACCCATTATGGTATCACCCGGCTGAAGTACAGCAAACTGAACTGCCATATTAGCCTGTGCGCCTGAATGTGGCTGTACATTGACATAAACACAGCCAAACAGCTCCTTGGCTCTTTCTATCGCAAGATTTTCAATTACATCAACATTTTCTTTGGTATGGTTGGTTTCCTCATACTTTTTATGCTTCCTGTTGCTATTATTTCTTCAAGAATTATGCGGAAGAAGAATATTATCAAGGTTGTTGATAAAGAAGAAAATGAATAATATTTAATATATATGATGTAAGTGTCAAAAGTAAATTTTGCCACTCACCGATGTATCAGAATGTAGCGAAGATGCCTGTGATGGTGAAATATCAAGCTTTGGTGCATTATGTACGGCATTAAGCGCAACCATTGGTACTGGTAATATAGTAGGTGTTGCAACTGCCGTTGGTGCAGGTGGTACGGGTGCTTTATTCTGGATGGTTGTAACCGCATTCTTTGGAATGGCAACTAAGTATTCAGAAGGTCTTTTAGCTGTCAAATACCGTGTTATAACTAAAGACGGACACAGCCTTGGCGGACCCTTCTACTATATAGAGCGTGGAATGGGAAAAAAATTCACACTGTGTCACTATACCACTCTTATGACAATACTCATGGTCTGCTGTAATTGCATCTCTTGTACTTACCGTATGTGTCGCACTTGTACTTATTGGAGGTGTTAAAAGAATAGCTAACGTAAGCCAGATAGTTGTTCCATTTATGGCTATATTATATGTATTATTTGTAACTATCCTTGTCATAACTAATATAACTCAGGTTCCCGCTGCAATTAAAATCATTGTAACTTCTGCTTTCGTGCTTATGTTATGTCTTGTATTTTTCACATTTACAACTATTCTTGGATGGGATTATTATAGTGAAAGATGTCTTGAATACTTAAGTGATGGCAACGTAAAACACATAAAGATATTCCGCTGGTTATACATATTGGCTGTATTTATCGGACCATATATGACAGTAAGCGCTGTATGGACTATTGCCGATATATTTAATGGATTAATGGCTATCCCTAATATGATTGTAATATTTGCATTAAATGGAGTTGTTGTTGCCGAAACACGTAAGTTCTTTAAGGCTAAGGCTGTCGGACGTGAAAATGAAAGTGACAGAGTATATATAACTCCTAATAAAAAGAGAAGCTTTCATCCAGAACATGCTAAGTAACATAACTAAAGAATAATATATATAATTAAAACATGTTCGTTCGTTAATGGCGCAAGAAAAGTAAATGGCTGCTTTGCAGCCGTTTCCCTTTCTTTTGCGCTCATTATATCAGGATAAACACTGTTTTAGTTATTATCTTACATCATTATATTTCCCTGCGTTTCCTTACAACGCTCACAATCTTAAATACTGCAAGCACAATTATCACTGTACATGTTACGAGCCACACCCACACTGGAACCTTATGGATATTAAAACATCTTACATTAATCCACATCTGGTTAATCTTAGCTGTCCTGTCTGTATCAAAGTACTGCATAACAGCACTTCTTCCCATAATATCATCTGTTGGATACTGTGCAAAAAGCTGTCCTTCTGTTTCATCCTTTGTTGTCTTAAATGTGTAATTCTTATCATCTGATATGCCAGAGAAGAAATAACCAAGTGAATATTCAGCTTCTTCCTGCTCTTCACCTGTTTCTTCAACTATAGAATCATATCCATAATTCCACTTGGCATAATCATATATAACACTGCTGTCACCACCGGAAATAGCAGATGTATATCCGATATAGTACATATTTCTCACAGCATTTTCAGGCATAGAAACGAAATTAACAAAGCTTTCTGCCGCCTGCTTTTTCTCTTCATCGCCGTTGATACCTGACTTTAACATAGCCCAGCCATCAAAGTAAATGTTAGTACTTTCCTTAGGAACTGCAAAGCTTAACTGCATATCTGACTCAGCCGCCTGCCCTATTGTATACACGGCATCACCAGACCACTGGTAGCTTGCACCTACCCTGCCATTCACTATATCAACCTTGGCGCTGTCAGTTTCAAAGGAATACACATTATCCTTTGCCTTCTGCAGATACTCCTGAACACTTTCAATAGCTTCATCTGAAGTATCATTCATTTCCTCAGCCAGCTTTTCCTTATAATCCGGCTGACTTACAAATGAAGGGTCTGTAAGCTTGTCTGCCTTGACTGCTCCTATTGCCGCAAACATTGAATCTCTTACATTATCTTTGATAGTTATTCTTCTTCTGAACTTGTCATTATTAATAATAGTCCATGTTGAGGCTTCTTCTTTAGTCACTTCCTCAGGATTGTATACAATGCCTGTAACGCCCCACATATAACCTGCCGCATACTTACTCCACGACTCACCATTTATCTTATTATCGTCAAATATTTTCTTAATAAATGGAGAAACACCCTTTGCATAGTAGTTTTCTTTGATGCTCTTGTCATAAAACTGCTCTGAGTAAGGCTCAAGCCAGCCCTCTGCCATAAGCTTCATAAACATATATTCAGATGGACATATAAGATCATACTCATCACCAAGAGTAAGCATATTATAAAGCTCCTCATTAGTTCCAAGACAGCTGTACTCGACCTTGACCTTTTTGCCATAGGTCTTATAGTACCACTCCTCAAAATCCTCAACCATAGAATTCACTCCCCTGATATCACCACTTTCAAGGTCGATAGTTTCGGACTCATCCCAGCCGCCTTCATCTATATACTCTTCCCAGTTACATATCTTAAGCGTTATCTCACTGTTATCGGCAGCACTGACAGTAACTGGTGAAAAAATGCTTTTGTCATCGCCTGTCATATGTATTCCAGCAAGTACTGAGCTTACTGTAAATATACCTGCAAGCACAACTGATGTACACACACCAGCTATATGCCTGAATTTACCACAATCCTTACTCATCCTTTGCCTCCTTCTTACCGCCAACAGGTGCAAAATTCATAACAACCTCGATAATCACAACAAATAAAAATATAATTGTTGAAAGAGCCCAGAGTGCTGTTTTAATCTGTGTCTGCGAACCTTTTGTTGCATTTACAACATAAGTACTTATAGTATCAAATGTAGCCGGCTTCGTGTATGTCGCAACAAAATAATCATCAAGCGATAAAGTTACCGCCATGACAAAGCCTGATAATATACCTGATGCCAACTGTGGAATAATCACATGTATAAGCGCATAAAAAGGTGTTGCCCCAAGGTCAAGAGCTGCCTCATAAAGGCTTGGATCCATCTGCTTTAACTTAGGCATAACCGCAAGATATACAAACGGCGCACTAAGCACTACATGTCCTGCAACTAAAGGCAGATATGTATCCTTACTTATTCCAAATACAACTACAAGTAATATACAGAGCGAAAAACCTGTAACTACATCTGCATTTACAACTGGAACCTGATTAAGTACTGAAATAGTACTCTTTACATGCTTTCCAGAATAAAATGCGCCTATAGCACCTGTAGTTCCTAATATAGTTGCAAGCACTGCACTTCCAAGTGCAAGCATAATAGAGCCCGTTATCATATCCCGCAGCTCTTCTGTTGTAAAAAGTGTTATATAATTCTGTAACGAAAATCCATGTATAGGTCCGATATTTGGTGCATCCGTAAAACTATACACCGCAAGTATAAGAATTGGAACATACATAAATATAAGAACAAGGCAGATAACTGCATACTTGATACATTTTTTCAACATAACTTCTCCATTCTGTGTATACACTATAAACTTTATAACTTACGTCCTGTGCTGTCTGAATCCTCTGCTGATACAAGACTCACAACGCATATGATTACAAGAAGTATAAGCGCTATCATAGAACCATTGTGCCAGTCGTATGCGCTGAAGTAACTTCCGATAAGGCTACCCATAATATATGTACTGTTATAAAGCATATCTAGCACGACATAGTTAGTCATCGCTGGAAGAAATACCATTGATACTCCGCTCACAATTCCCGGAACCGACAGAGGAAGTATAACCTTGACAAATGTCTGGAAATTATTCGCTCCAAGATCAGCCGCCGCTTCTATGACACTTTTATCCATCTTATCAAGCACTGTATACAATGGCAGTATCATAAATGGAAGGAAATCATATGTCATACCTATCACTGTATTGATGAATGGATAAAATGCAAGATTGCCTTCTATAAGTGAAAGTACTTCTTTAAGTGCTGTAATCCTTAATGTAAAGTTAATCCACATTGGAAGAATAAAAAGCATAAGTATAACTGACTTTCTTTTAAGGTTACTCTGTGCAAGTATGTATGCCACAGGGTAAGCCACTAAAAGACATACTATAGTTACAACGACTGCTAACACAAGGCTGTATACAAGTGTTCCAAGTGTGTTAGGGTCTGTAAAAAATCCGCTAAGATTACCAAGTGTAAACTGTCCTGAGCCATTTGTAAATGCATAGTAAAACAATACAAGAAGTGGCGCAGCAATAAACAATATAAGAAATATTCCATAAGGAATACCAAGCTGTTTTCTTGAAAAAACTCCACCCATATTATTAATCCTTTTTTATAATTTTTAGATAACTTTTTATAACTAATATCCATAATACTTTTTTACCAGCTACTTCTTTAACTGGAACTTCATCTTGTCCTCCGGCATGACAAGACTGACTGTATCATCCATGTTCCACAGATACTCATCATCAACTATCAGGTCATGTCCGTATTCAGTTCTTATGACATAACTGTAGTGGTCACCTTTATATATAAGGTTGATTATTCGTCCTGATACAAGACCTTCCTCAATATCATCACTCATTTTTATATCATAAGGCTGTATAGATACGACTATCTTAAGCTTGCTGATATCTATGCTTTCCTTATTCTCATCAACAAGAGTGCCGCCGCTCATACTTGACTTAGGTATAACCTTTGTTAAGTCGCAGTTAATAACCTTTCCGTTAAAATCAAGTGTATAATCAGCATTAATGCTTGTCACAAAGCTTGTTGTATGGTCTTCTGCAACCATAACATGTATGCCGTCCGGCTCAAGCTGCATACCAACCTTATCACCGACTGCATAACACCTGGTAGTTCTTATAACCATCTCATACTTGCCTGACTCAACTGTAACCTCATAATGCATACCTTTGAATATAACTGATGTAACCTCACCTGTTACTGTTCCGTTCTCAGGCTTAGTTATAATTACGTCCTCAGGTCTTACGACAACATCGACAAGTGTTCCATCCGGTATATCATCCATACCCATAAACTCACCGCCGCAAAATCTGACTTTCATATTACCGGTCATAATTCCCTTAAAAATATTACTCTCACCGATAAAATCGGCTACGAAAGCATTCTGAGGCTCGTTGTATATATCCTCAGGTGTACCTATCTGCTGTATCTTTCCTTCTGAAAGCACTACTATCTTATCCGACATAGTAAGCGCCTCCTCCTGGTCATGCGTTACATATATAAATGTAATTCCAAGTTCATCATGCATATGCTTAAGCTCAAGCTGCATTTCCTGACGCATTTTTAAATCAAGCGCACCTAACGGCTCATCAAGCATAAGTATCTCAGGCTCGTTGACAAGCGCTCTTGCTATCGCTATTCGCTGCTGTTGTCCGCCTGAAAGAGTAGATATCTTTCTGTCCTCAAAGCCTTCAAGGTCGACTATTGAAAGAACTCTCTTAACCTTCTTTCTTATAACATCCTTTGGCAGCTTCTTAAGCTTAAGTCCAAATGCTATGTTGTCATATATATTCATATGTGGAAAAAGGGCATATCGCTGGAATACCGTATTAATAGGTCTTTTATTGGCTGGAAGCTGTGATATATCCTCTCCATTAAGGAGTATCTGCCCGCTTGTTGGCATCTCAAATCCCGCTATCATTCTTAATGTTGTCGTCTTTCCACATCCTGACGGACCAAGAAATGTTACGAATTCACCGCGTTTAACCTGCAGGTTAAAGTTATCAACAGCCTTAAAGCCGTTATCATCATACACCTTGCATATGTCTTTTAGTTCAATTATGTTTTCTGACTTACCCTTATCTGCCATTGCTCCTCTTTCCATACCTTCTATGCATAATAAATAGCATGCCTTAACTTCATATAGAAGCTTTTTGACACACTTAATAATCATAGAATATACTTACGAATTTATAATTGTATTTTATAAATTTTTAATCAATTAATCAATAAAAATATGCAATAATATAAAAAAATAGCAGTCAAGTTACTGACTGCTATTATAATACTTTTACTAATTCTTCCCCGCGATATCCTTAATAACTTCTCCTGCTATTATAAGACCTACAACCGATGGAACAAATGCTGTACTTCCCGGAATATCTCTTCTTTCAGTACACTTGTGGGCTGCACCCGGAGGACATATACAGTTAGTACGGCAGCTTATAGCCATATCCTCTATTGGTCTTGTTGGCTGCTCCTCTGAATATACGACCTTAAGCTTCTTAACGCCTCTTTTCTTAAGCTCACGTCTCATAACCTTTGCTAACGGACACACTCTTGTCTTATATATATCAGCAACCCTGAAAGCTGTAGGGTCAAGCTTATTTCCTGCACCCATACTGCTTATAACCGGAATACCAAGTTCCTGTGCCTTCATAACAATAGCTATCTTTGCAGTTACCGTGTCCACCGCATCTATGATATAGTCATACTCCTCAAATGGAAAATCATCGGCATTTTCTGGAAGAAAGAAACACTTGTGCACACGCACATCAACATCCGGATTAATCTCCTCCATTCTTTCTTTCATAACATCAACCTTATACTTACCGATTGTCTTTCTTGTCGCAATAATCTGTCTGTTAAGATTAGTAAGGCACACTTTGTCATCATCTATAAGGTCAAACGCACCTACGCCGCTTCTTACCAGGGCTTCACAGGCAAAGCCACCCACTCCGCCTATTCCGAATACAGCTACCCTTGAGTGTGCAAGCTTATCCATGGCTTCTTTACCAAACAATAACTCTGTTCTGGAAAATTGTGTCAGCATTATATATATCTCCTTTACCTACCATTATAGTAGTTAATTCCTTATGAAATTATATATAATACATTTAAAAAAATCAACTATTCTATACCTCTTATAGTTTCTATAATGTTCTGGCGCTTTATCTTTATAAGCGAATACTGCATTATAAAGTATATCAGAAGGATAACTGCCACAACTGATATTATTATGGCTGCCACTGGTATATTGTATGTCATTCCTGAGCCTGAACCCTGTGCAAGATATATTATATATGAGAGCACATTTCCAAGAATAAGACCGCCTATAAGTGACTTACTTCCATAGAATATACTTTCAAGCCTTATCATTCTGTTAAACTCCCTGCCAGTCATTCCTATAGACCTAAACATCGCAAATTCCCTGCTTCTTAATTCCATACTTGTTGTAAGCGTATTGAAAATGTTGGTAACGCCTATAAGTGATACTACTATTATAAATCCGTACAGGAATATTGATACAAGCATAACAAGTCCGTCATTCTCTCTTTTTTCCTGTGCAAGATTAACTATATTGGAAATATCTATGTCGTAATCATTTACAAGGATATTACTTACTGCATCTGCATCATCACAGTTGATATTGATAACTGAGTCACCATAACTGCCGCCATCTTCACCGAAATAATTATTCATATACTCATCACTTACTACAAGATAACCACCAGATGCATACATATTACTAAAGCCGAGAGGCTTTTCATCTACACAGCCGACCACATTTATATAATAATAACTGCCATCGGTTATATCAGAGCTTCCATAGCTGCCTTTTCCTGTAACCTTATAGCACAAAGTATCACCAGCTTTATAGTTATATATATTGAAGTATTCTACTTTCTGCTCCTCATTATACTGATATGTCTTGTTGATAAGTATGCCGCCTTTTTTTGCCTCATCAACAGTCAGGCCTGCTTTCTTTGCAAATGTTTCATACTGCTGCCTTCCAAGTGAAATTATATTAATATAATAGTTCGTATCAGAATCATTGCTGCCTGCATTATCATTATTGCCACTATCATCCATATAAGACTTATATATCCTCTTATAATCATCTGTATAGTCAGGCTTTTCCTTAAACTGCGCCTCTACACCACGTACATAAGAATACTCGCTTACGTGTGTGCTGCTGTTTATATTATCAATCATACGGCTGACATCCTCGTCAGTTAATTTACTTGACATAACAAGCGCCTTTACATCAACTCTTCCCTGTGCATAAGTTCCAGCTGACTGCATAAGAAGACTGACAAAGCTATACATCGCTATAAATACTGTTACACTTATACATATAGATATAGTAACAACTCTGTACTTACTCTTATTACGCTTCATATTCTTATAGGCAATAATACCGCCTTCACCAAACATTTTATGAATATACGCCGGTGTTTTAAGCTTCTTTGACTTTATCTTTATATTGTCGCTGTGGCGTATAGCTGCTATAGGCGACATACGCGATGCCCTTACTGCTGGTCTTATTGATGACAAAAATATCATAAATATTGCAAGAATAACTGCAACACCGACACCTGCAAGTGATATCCTGTATACAATAGTCATCTCAAAAAGTAGTCCTATATATTTATTGGCAATTATAACAAGCACATATCCAGCGAAAAGACCGCTTAGTATACCTGCCACAATTCCGGCTGCTCCTAAAGCTGCCGCTTCATACAGCACATTTCTTCTTATCTGCCTTGGAGTAGCACCTATTGAAGCTAACATACCATACTGCTTTGTCTTTTCTGTTATTGATATCGAAAAACTGTTACTTATACATACTGCCGATGTCACAATAATAATCACTATCACAACCAGCGCCATATTGTATACAAAGGCTATGCTTGAATTAGTCAGATTATTGGACTCATATCTTATAAGCCAGTCATTTAAGTAATAAGCATATGTTTTACTAAGTTTCTCTATAAATTTATCATATTCGCTATCACTAAGACTAACTGAACTCTTACTATTTATGCTCTCAAACTTATCCCTGTCAACTCCAAGAATATCTGCACTTACCCTATACGCCTCTTTAATTCCGGCTTTATTATATCTTAAATATATGTCAGTTCCCCTGCTTACTGTCTTTGCATTGGCATCTAATACATCATCATCGGACACATTCTTGTCAGGTACCCCAGTATTGGCAAGCTGGGAAGCTGCACTGTTGACAGATGTAAACACTGAATAACCCGGCGCACTTCTTGCTTCTTCACCATATCCGGGACGTTCACATATACCAACTATTGTATAAGTTTTTGTTGTATCGGTTACAAGTTCTTCTCCATCTATATAGTACGAATTCTGATAGAGTTTACTTCCAGCATACTCTCTTTCTCCTAAATCTAATGTAAGCTTATCGCCTATATTATACTTTACCCCACCATTGGTCTTTATGTGGGCTGATATAACAAGTTCGCTGTCATTAACCGGAAGTCTTCCCTCTGTGAGCTTTATACTTGAGCTTTCAAATGCTTTGTCATCAAGCGCAAGCACATTAAGGTATGGCTTGCTGTTATTAACCGAGCCATCAAGATATGCATATCCTAACTGTTTCATCGTATAGAAACTGTCTACATATCTGTTGTTCTCTATTCCACTGACCTCATCATCCGGTACCGCATACAGCATAAAATGAAAGTCTCCATCTTTCTGCTTCTGTCTGACAATAAGGCTCTCTCTCATACTTGTCGCAATAGTCGTAACCGCTACAAGAAGTGCTGTTGCAAGCACAATACCAACTATAGTTACTATAGTTCTCTTTCTGTTTAACTTTAAGTTTTTTATTGTAAGTCTGTTAAGCACATTCATATCTTTATAGTCCTTTCTGCGCAGCCTCAGTCATTCTGCCATCTTCTATGCGAAGTATCCTGTCCGCTATTTTCGCTATTTCAAGATTGTGCGTAATCATTACAATAGTCTGCTTGTAACGCTTGTTTGACAGCTTTAACAGCTCCACTATCTCATCACTTGAACGGCTGTCAAGATTACCTGTCGGCTCATCCGCAAGAACTATGGCAGGATGATTAATAAGCGCCCTTCCTATAGACACTCTCTGCTGCTGTCCACCTGATAGCTGGTTTGGAAGATGATTAATTCTTTCATCCAGTCCAAGCGTATTTATAAGTTCTGCAAGCTCCGCCTTGTCCGGCTCTCTTCCATCCAGTTCACACGGAAGAGTTATATTTTCCTTTACATTAAGTATAGGTATAAGATTGTAAAACTGATATATGATACCTACCTGTCTTCTTCTGAATATTGCCATCTTGTCGTTATTAAGGCTGTATATATCTTCTCCCTGTATATATACTTTTCCCGATGTCGGTCTGTCGACACCACCTAACAGGTGCAGAAGTGTAGACTTTCCACTTCCTGAGCTTCCTACTATCGCCACAAATTCTCCCTGATTAACACTAAACGACACATCATTTACAGCTGTCACTTCACTGTCACCCTTGCCGTATTTTTTAACAAGGTGCTCCACCTTTAATATCTCCATAATATAAATTCCTTTCTTTTCTTACTCTTCCATCATCTTATATATCTCAGATGACATTTCAGTGACATTTTGTGATTTTATTAATCACATCTTGATATACTTGACTATAAATGTTGTCTTATCCTCATTACTATCAACCGTGATATATCCGCCCTGCTTCTCCACAACTGCCTTTGCCAGCGGAAGCCCTATCCCCATACTGTTATCCTCAAACTTCGCCTCACTGTAATACCTCTCAAATATCTGTTTCTGCTGCATATCAGTAAGCTTTTCGCCTGTATTGGTTATATACACCGCTGTATACACGTCATTATCCTCTGTTTTCACAGTGACATTTTCACCTGTATTGCTGTGTTCTATTGCATTTTTAATAATATTCTGTATCGCCTCCCTGTTCCAGTTATAATCACCATATATGACACAGTCCGTATCAGTGCAGACATTTACAGGAACATTTTTTATCTCAGATATAATAGCGAGATTGTCACTCGCCTCTTTTATAAGCTCTGTGAGGCAGACCTCTTCTTTTTCAAATTCCACCACACCAGCATCTATCCTTGAAAGCTTCAACATAGACACTATCATCCAGTTCATTCCACTTACCTGACTGAACACTTCATATGTAAACTGCTTTCTTAAGCCAGCCTCCATATCCGGATTGTTGATAAGGTTATCAAGAAGTATCTGCGCCGATGTGAGTGGTGTCTTTAACTGGTGCGATATATCCGATACCGACTGCGCTAAAGCCACTTTATTCTGTATGGCATTGTCTGTCTGCTCCTTCAGCCATACCATAAGCTTGTATAACTGGTTTTTCAAGCTGCTCAACTCATCCTCTGTGTTATTTTCAAGGTCAAGATTATAATTGCCCGCTGTTATCATATCCATATAACGGCTTAGCTGCTCAAGCCTGTATGTCCTCTTTCTTAAGTAAAGAATGAATATCCCCAGATATATAATGCCGCTTACAGCCAGTATAATGCCGCCCAGCAGCACATATGACCTCTTAAGCCCTGACAGTGACCTTACAGCAAATGCTTTCTCATCTATTCCGTAGCTTAGGAGAAGGGGCTTTATCGCTTTTTCTGTCTTACTGCTAATATTCTGTGGAGAATTAATTACATTTATAAGCTCTGTTACATCCACATCAGGATACTGGCGGCACACGCTGCCTATTATCCCCGTCATCGCGTCCATCTCACGCTGCCTGTACATATCCGAAAGCATTGAAGCTGTTATTATGTATACAATAAGGCTTATTACAAATGTTACGACAGCAATCGTTATATATTTTACAGCCTGTCTGTTTTTATATGTACCCATATTTTTATATACACTCCCTTCTTTTATTTACTCATATCTCCTATCTTATATCCCACACCTCTGACCGTTACTATAAGCTTTCCTTCCTTATCACCCAGCTTCTCTCTCAGTCTTTTTACTGTTACGGTCAGTGTATTATCATTAACAAAATTTCCAGCAGAGTCCCATATATATGACAGTATCTCCTCCCTTGTAAACACCTTTCTTGGATTGCCCGCCATTATCTTTAATATCTCAAACTCAAGCTTTGTAAGCGGTATCTCGTTATTTTCAAGATATACCTTTCTCGTGTCCGTATCTATTCTTAAGCTGCCTATATTAATCTGTGTGCTGTTTACATTACGCCTAAGGACATTCTTTATTCTTGATAAAAGCTCAAGATTTCTGAAAGGCTTTATAATATAATCGTCTGCACCCAGTTCAAGTCCCAGCACTACATCCTTTTCCTCATCCCTTGCCGTAAGAAAAATAACCGGTGCGATGTCATTATCCTTTATATATCTGCACAGTTCAAATCCGTCCCCGTCTGGCAGCATAACATCAAGTATGACTATATCCGGACTGTTCTTTGCAAGCTGTTTTCCTGCCTCCTCTATATTTTCTGCTACTATCGTTTTGTATCCATTTTCATTAAAAAGATAAGAAAGCCCCATTATGATAGCTTTGTTATCCTCTACTAATAATATACTGTTCATATCATTCTCCATTTTTATATATCATATTTGTATTATTAATATTGTATTTATATATTTTATTCAATAAATTTCAGTATAGATATTTTATTTTTTACTATTAAATTCTCCTAATGCTATTAAATAAAAGAAATATTCTGTATAAATATTTTGCCTTTTAGATGATTAAATCTAAAAACTGCATAATTTAGTCCTTATTATAAACACACATATTTTATAACTATAAATGAACAAATCTAAAATTCTGTACAATTATATCTGCCCATTTATAGATACTTATAACACGCCTAAATATGTATCTTTCTCCCCATTGTGCTAATACTATTTTGTATGTATAATAATATTATACCAAAGTTAAAAGGTTAAATAGTAATTAAATTGGGAGGCACCTATGTTAATTGGAGGTTACAATGTAACTGCTGAAATATTCAGTCTTATCACTTGTTCATTCCTGATTTTTCTTATGATTTATTCCAATCCACGAAAAACCAGCTCATATAGAATCATATACTGCGGAGCACTTATATCGCTGGCTGCCATAATATCACAGCTTGCCCTTATATACTGTGTATCACATAGCGAAACCTATTCTGTACAATTATGTATAGGTATTTCGCTTTTGTTTCTGGCATTATACTTTATAATAATAACATCACTGTATATATATATCAGTTTTCTGTCATCGAAAATATATAACCACAGAAAAGGGCTTCATTATATGCTCACAGCATTTACTATTGTCTACGCTGTTGGTGTCGTATGGTTTTACTCACAGAAAACTAATTATATTACGGAAGATAATATAATATCAATAGATGCATTTATCAACTTTTACCTTATGTATGGTATTTTGACATGCTTTTTATGCCTTTTTACAGTACTACACAACCAGAATACAATACCTACTGTAGTCAATAAGTATGCTCTCGTGTTCATACCTGTAGATTTTCTTATGCTTACAGTACAGTTTATAACCCAAAATGCTATATTTACAAGTCTGACTTATGTACTGCCTTTTATGATTTACTATATATTATTTCATAGTAACCCATATGATGAGCTAATAGGCTGTCAGAACCAGAATTCATTTGATGCACGTTTTAGTGACAGCGTTGCGATGAAGAGGAATTTTCTTGTTGTATATCTTAACTTTCCGCAGTTAAAAAATGTGAATTATGCTGCGCACAATGAAAAAATAGAAGAAACAGCTGCCAATGTCTGCCGTAAGATAGAACAGCAGCACCATATGGTACACATTTACAGACTTAATAATATTGACTTTGCTATGATTCTTTATATAAAGGATGAAGATAAGATAAAGCAGTTCCTTAACAATGTTGAGAAATGCCTGATAGATAATCTGCATTATTCTTCGTATAATATCAACTACAAGATAGTTGCCATACCGAATAATCCCGTAATATCTACAGTTCATAAGCTTAACTCTATGTCAGATTATCTTTTGGATAAGATTAATAACAAGACTGGCAATCAGTGTTATCTTGCAACTGACAAGGACTATAGGGAATTCCATGAGAATTATAAGGTAGAACAGCTTCTTCTTGATATAAGAAACCAGAATAATCTTAATGACGAGCGTGTCTTATGTTATGCACAACCTATATTCAGTGTTAATGAAAACAGCTTTAGAACAGCTGAAGCACTTATGAGATTATCACTTGACGGAACTATCATATATCCGGATAAGTTCATCCCTCTGGCTGAAAAGAATAATTGTATACACACTCTTACTATGATTATGATTAACAAGGTCTGTCAGACTATTAAGGAATTTGAATCAAAGTACGACTTCGATGCGATTACCGTCAACTGCTCTTCTTCCGAACTGTCAAACCGTGACCTTTTTGATGAACTTATGAATATAATAAATACCAATGGCATCAAGCCACAGCATATAAGACTTGAACTTACTGAAAGTGCCATATTTGACGATTTTAATATGGTCATCAACAATATGGAAAAGTTCAACAAGTCAGGTATTAAGTTCTATCTTGATGACTTTGGAACAGGATATTCTAACCTTGAAAGAATAATAGGATGTCCCTTCTACACAATTAAGTTTGACAAGAGCCTGTTATATAAGTCAATTGACAATTCTGCTGTATCTGACATCGTTTCGCACCTCACAAGCGTATTTAAGAAACAAGGCTTTGTCCTTCTTATAGAGGGGGTTGAAAATGATGAACAGGCTGACTACAGCATAAACAAAGGCTTTGATTATATACAGGGTTACAAGTACGCCAAGCCACAGCCAGTTATTAAGCTTAAGGATTACTTTAATAAGGCTACTGCGTAAGTGTAGTGTGTAAATGTGTATAATATAAATATATTATCTATATCACCATAATATGTATTCAATGACTTTATATGCAAATATGATAAAATAGTTCTAAACTTTACCTTGGAGGGTAAGGTTTAGAACCATTAAAATAACAATTATAAAAATTACAAATAATTAAGATACTATTAGTAATGTAACAACTATAATAAAAGTGGCTTCCCGATAATAATAAATAGGAAGCCACTTTTTAGTTTTATTACGTAAATTTTTATCAGCTGGTTTAATTAAGCTGAATATCTTTTGAATATGAATAGGAAATTATCAATAAAAAGTCTTAGAAATAGCCAATTAAATCTTCTGGCATCGGTGATATATTCCCCGCTATTTTCCGCTTATATTATGTTGTCCGTTCGCCAATAACTATAATCAGCCACTACTTTATAAGCCCATTAATCCTATTCTTCACCAGCATCCCTCCAATAGTTGGAAGTGGTCTTCTCCTCTCCTCTGAAGCCGCTGCACCCTTTTCTGCTTCAACTATACGCTTCTTAATCTGCTCCATTTTATAATCAAGCTCTGCAAGCTGGTCTGCATAGCTTGAAAGCTCCACTGCCAGCGTTTCTGCCTCGCTGTCAGGTATATTCTTCTTATATCTTAACTTATGCTCAACACTTGCCCAGAAGTCCATAGCAATAGTTCTTAACTGAACCTCAACCTTCATAGGCCTTTTCTCATTCTGAAGGAATATCGGTATCTCAATGATAAGGTGAAGACTCCTGTATCCACTTTCCTTAGGATGCTTTATGTAATCCTTCATCTCTATAAGCTTTACATCATCCTGCTGTAACAGGCAGTCTGCAAGCATATATATATCCTCTGAAAATGAACATATAACTCTTATTCCTGCTATATCCCTTATATTTTCCTCTATCGACTGCATTGTAAATGGAATTTTTTTCTTGTTTGCCTTCTTTATGATTCCTTCTGTTGACTTAATTCTTGTCTTTATAGATTCTATAGGATTTCTGTCATATTGTAGTGAAAACTGCTCATTGAGCACCTTGAACTTAGTTTCCACCTCCATAATCGCACATCTGTAGTATGCCATAAGCTGGTTGAAAGGTAGCGTATTAGTTCTTATAAAGTCAAACATTTCGTCTGTCATAAGATTATCCCTTATAAATCTTTCTTCTTCCTGCTTTAAAAATTCTTCTACGCCCATAATTATATTAACTCCTGTTTTGTCTTAAAATATTATTTTATACGCATCATCATATTTACTTCACTATTTATATCTGCCGTTAATAGGCTAAACCGTAATCCATAAAATGTCAATTAAACGCATATAAAAAGTTACTGTATAAAGTCTTATCCGCCAATAAATATAATGACTACAGATTGTTTCACTCTTTATACGTTATCAATCTAATCTGCCATAATATATATTAGTTTATATAACATTATACAGTAACTATAATATATAATATTTTATCTATATAATTAGCAATTTTTCAGATTTACTCATTTATAGATTTCATTTTAAATGTAACAAATATTCTGCTTATAATACAAACGTCTTCTCTAACTCAGGAATCCATTTACAATCTGCTCTTCCGCTTCTTCCTCTGTAAGACCAAGTGTCATAAGCTTTATAAGCTGGTCGCCTGCTATTTTTCCTATAGCCGCCTCATGTATAAGACTTGCATCAACACTGTTTGCCTTAAGCTGCGGACTCGCTGTAACACAGGCGTTATCCATAATAATGGCATCGCATGAGCTGTGTCCTGCACATTTTGTATTACCATTAATTCTGCTCACAAACTCCTGATAACTGTTATTCTTTGCAACACTTCTTGAAACCACATCAACCGATGCATCCTCACCATTGACATCCATATTAAACTCAGTCTTTGCGTGCTGCTCACCTGTAGTCATTATATTTTCATGAATAGTAAGCTTGGAACCAGCCGCCATATCGCCGCTTGTTTCCCTTAAAGTATCATCTATTCCTGATATCTGGGAAGTTTCCATATCCATAATAGCACCATCTTCAAGATGGACTATCGTTGTTGGATTCATAAGACGCTTTCCACGTCCTTCTCCCTCTCCGTAGTGCTTCTCTATATACTTTAACTTAGCATTTTTTCCAACATAAAATGTATGAATTCCATCATGTGTTGATGTATCATCTCCACAGTTGTGTATACCACAACCGGCTATGATAGTAACATCCGCATTCTCTCCTATATGAAAATCATTGTATACAAGGTCTTTAAGGCCTGTCTGGCTTATGATAACCGGAATATGCACACTCTCATTTTTGGTTCCCGGCTTAATATATATGTCTATTCCCGGCTTGTCATCCTTTGTAACTATATCAATATTGGCAGTTGTATTACGCGCTGCCGCCTTTCCATTTGCTCTTATATTGTATGCTCCAACAGGAAGTGCATCAAGTTCTGCAACCTCATGTAAAAGCTTCTTCTCTATTGCATCCATTATATGGCATCCTTTCTTTGAATATTATGACTGATTAACAGACCATTGAACCTGTTCCCTCAAGTAACTGTGGAAGTATATCCTCCTTATCACCATACTTATCAATAGTTCCATCCTTAATAACTACTATCTTGTCAGCTATATCAAGAATTCTTTCCTGATGGCTTATAATTATGATACTTCCGTGGTTTGTTGTATGCATTTCCTCAAATACTTTTATAAGATTTTGGAAGCTCCAAAGGTCAATTCCTGCCTCTGGTTCATCAAAAAGTGACAGCTTTGTTCCCCTTGCCCTTATCATGGCTATCTCAATTCTTTTTAACTCTCCACCAGAAAGACTACTGTTAAGCTCTCTGTTAATATAATCCTCTGCGTGAAGACCTACCTCCTCAAGATATCCCTTAAGCTCACTGTATTTAGCATCTTTACCTGCCGCAAGTCTTAGCAAATCCCTTACTTTAAGCCCCTTAAATCTTACAGGCTGCTGGAATGCAAAGCTTATGCCCTCCTTCGCCCTGTCAGTAATGCTCATATTAGTTATATCAACTCCATCAAGAAGAATAGTACCCTCTGTTGGCTGATATATACCAGCTATAACCTTTGCAAGTGTAGACTTACCACCACCATTTGGTCCTGTTATAGCTACAAATCTTTCATTAATCTTTAAAGTAATATCCTTCAATATCTCCATACCATCTTCAGTAGTATATCCGACATGATTAAGCTCTAACATTATACCTTAATCCTCCGTTCATTCCTTGTTATATATGCTGTCATACAGCACACCTTACATATATTCTACATAACAATCAGGCAATCGCATCAGGTAAAGTTATATAGAATAACTAATCCTATATTCCCCAGGGTAATCAGGATTAATCTGCTCTTTATATTAACACATAACACTGATAATAATCAATCAATAATATTTTTTACAGGCACAATATATTTATACCTGTAAATGAACATTCCCCTCATAATATGCTTCCAAAGCTGTAAAGTCATTCCTATCTTTACGATAATATCTCTTAATGTGTCCACTCCTGACTCTTTAATAGCTACTTATTTACTACAATTAAATTAATTGTCAGTCATATAATGTATATTTCCCCCAGCTCTTGACAAGGAACCCAAAGAACCAAAAGAAGGCTGCGAACTGCAACCTTCATGAATTAAAAAAAGAAGGCTGCAATCCACAACTCTCTGCAAACTGCAACTTTCTCTTTACATTTATACATAAATCATTAAATATCTCGCATTTAACACAATCCATAACAATGTACAACTGCATATGACATATGCGTACCCTGCCTACTTAAGTACATTTTCTTTTATATATGCAAATGTATAATCCTCACCCTTCTCTGCTAACATTGTAAGAAGACTATATATAAGCTCCTTTGTCTTAGGGTGCATAATATAATGGTTCATTCCACGCTTAAAATAATCAAGTGAGTCCGAATCCTTATACTTATCCTTGTTATATATCTTGCTGGCAGCCACTCTGTCACAGAACATTTCAACAACATAATTGACAGGCATTTCCATACCTACAAGACTTCCATCGCCACCCTTGGTTGGATAATCAATCCAGTACTCATAATGATGCTTGTTGCGTCCCTTATGGTGAAGCCACGCTGTCGAACAGCCCTCTGCCTCTCTTTGCGCATTATTCGGACTTCTGTTTCCATCCTGATAATACTTCACACCCGGAATAAACTCCGTAAAGCTGTACTTCGACATATCGTGCAATAGTCCCTGCTTATAAAGCCCTACCCTGAAGCAGTTCTTCATAACCTGAAACTTGTGATGATTAATAGTATTCAGATGTCCAAAAAAATTATGAAAAAATACCGCTGGTTTCATATATGCCATCCTTTACTTTTGTGTCTATTATTTAACATACTTATAAAGTGTATCAAATTCAAAAATAAATTCAAGCAGTTAATAAATATTTTATATATTCCATAATCTAATTCTGTTGTGCCTTCTTTACAACCTCATCATAAAAATATTCCTGCGAATTGAGCCTTGATACTCCGTCCACCGCATCCTTCTTATAATAATTACCATCATTAGCCATAATTCTTGCCTTGACATTATCAGAAAGCATTGTGTTAAACATACGCAGAATTCTTTCCTTTATGCCATCATCATATACAGGAGTAGCAACTTCGACTCTCCTGATTGTATTTCTTGTCATAAAATCTGCTGATGATATATATATCTTTGCCGTCTTACCTTTGCCAAATATATATATACGTGAATGTTCAAGAAATCTTCCTACAATACTTGTAATTGTAATATTGTCTGTATAGCCTTCTATTCCAGCCACCATACAGCTTATACCTCTTATGACCATATCTATCTTAACACCACTCATAGAGGCCTCAACAAGCTTTTCTATGATAGTCTTATCAGTAAGAGAGTTAATCTTTATACCTATATAAGCTTCTTCACCATTCTGAGCCTTTTTAATCTCATCATCGATAAGCTCAAGAACCTTATTCTGAAGGCACTTAGGTGCAACAAGCAAATGTTCTGTATGTTCAACTACATCTCCAAGTCCAAGATTATTGAACACATCTGCTGTTTCTCTTGCAATATTTACATCAGAGGTAATAAGCGCAAGGTCTGTGTAGAGCTTTGCTGTCTTTTCGTTAAAGTTACCTGTTCCAACGTGAGTTATATACTTAAAGTCCTCACCATCTTTATATGTTATAAGGCATAGCTTTGAATGTACCTTAATATGCTCTATTCCATATATAATCTTACATCCAGCCTCTTCAAGACGTCTTGACCATTCTATATTATTCTCTTCATCAAATCTTGCCCTCAGTTCAACAAGTACAACAACCTCTTTACCATTCTCAGCCGCTTCTATAAGAGCCTCAACTATCTGTGAGTTCTTGGCAACCCTGTAAAGAGTCATCTTGATAGATAATACCCTGTCATCACTTCCAGCTTCGTTAAGCAGCTTAATAAGTGGATGCATACTTTCATATGGATAACTTAACAGCACATCCTTTTTGGCTATCTGGTCCATAATTGGCTGCTTTATATCCAACTGCTTTGAATTCTGTGGTACTCTTCTTTCATAGAATAATTCTCTTCTGCCTCTTAAGTCATCCTGTATCTTTGATATAAATGACATCTCAAGTGGTGACTCCGAATAAAATACCTGCTTTTTGTCAAGCTTCAACTCCTTGCAGAGCTCAGATATAACCTTATCATCAAGCACCCTTGAATACTCTAACTTAACAGGACACAGTCTTCTTCTTTCTTTTATAAGCTGCTCCATAGTGTCCCTGTAGTCCATATCTTCATCAAAAAATGCCTCATCCATATCTATATCAGCATTTCTTATTATTCTTATAAGCGACTTGCTCTTAACACTGTACTTCTTGAATATCTTCGGCAGAAAATGCAGTATAAGCTCCTCAACAAGCATATACTTTCTGCTGTCTGAAGGAATAGGTATAAGTCTGTCAAATATCCCGTTACTGCAAGGTACAAGACCTATCTTGTCGTTATTCTTAGAACCAAGAAGGGCTACTGCATATATCTCCTTATTCTTAAGAAATGGAAACGGATTTTTCTTTCCTATAACTTGTGGTGAAAGTATAGGAAGTATAGACTTATTAAAGTAATTCTCAAGATATACTGCATCTGAATACTCCACATCATTAAAGCTTATAAGCTTAACCCCCTGACTGTCAAATTCATACATAAGTCTTGCATATATTTTATCCTTCTTATGTAACAATTCTCTTGTTTCTGCAAATACAGCATCTAACTGCTGCTCTGCCGTCATCATTGACTTATTGTCAAATCCTGTTATGAATTCCTGTTTGCTCTTCTTCGCAAGAATCATCTGGTCATACAACGAACCAACTCTTACCATATAGAACTCATCAAGATTGCTGTTAAATATAGAAACAAATGTTAATCTTTCACATAAAGGAACTCTCTTATCATCAGCTTCATCTATAACTCTTTCATTAAACTTAAGCCATGATAACTCTCTGTTCGCAAAAAAAGGCAGCTTCTCACCTTTCTTACGATAATTTTCCTCAATTTCTTTTAAATTCTTATGCGCACTGACAACATTCTGTTCGGCGCTCTTTATACTATTAGCTTCCATAGGCTGTTTTACCTGTTCTTCCTGTTTTATTTTATCTGTTGTTTCATTTATAATTTTATTTTTATCAAGCTTATTATATTGTTCCATATCCACCCTCTGTTTCCCAGTTTCTTTTGTTTCTGGCTTTGTAATGTCGTTCCCGTCATTTTCCATTGATTGATTATTCTCTTTCTCCGGATGATTTCCTGAAACTTCTATGACATCTACACTTTCTGATGCTTGTTTCTTAGCCGTTACATTAACATCTGATTTTTTTACCTGCGCTGGTTCAATTGCCGCCTTTATGCGTTCCTTAGCTGTTTCCACAGATTTTACGTCAATAACAGTCTGCTGTTCATCTTTTTTCCTTTTAAATGGAAACTTTATTGCCTTTAATCTCCAAAACATATACCCATCGCCTTTGCTTCTTTTATTATTCCAGCATCAGGATTGACAGTCTTTAACTTGCCAGCAACTTCTCTTAATGCAATCTTATCCATCTGGTTATTCTTAACACATACCATATAGCCATATTCCTCATTCATAATAAGCTCTGCGGCCTTAGCGCCAAGTCTTGATGCAAGTACCCTGTCATATGCACAAGGACTTCCTCCACGCTGTACATGTCCCGGAACTGTAACTCTTACCTCCTGACCTGTTCTTTCCATAATACCGGCACCTATCCTGTATGCTGCTGATGGAAAATGCTCTCTCTTTCTTATCTCCTTAAGCTCCTTTTTGGTAAATTCCATCTCTTCCTTTGATATAATACCCTCTGCAACTGCAAGTATTGTAAAATGCTTCTTCTGGCTGCTTCTTTTATTAATAGCCTCTACAACCTTATCTAAATCGTATGGAATTTCTGGAATAAGAATAACATCTGAGCCGCCCGCTACACCTGCGTGAAGTGTCAGCCAGCCTGTCTTATGTCCCATAAGCTCTACTATAAATACCCTGCTGTGTGAGGCTGCTGTTGTATGTATACAATCAATAGTGCTTGTAGCAATATCTACCGCTGACTGGAAACCAAAGCTGACATCCGTACCAACAAGGTCATTATCAATAGTCTTAGGCAGTGTAACTACATTAAGACCTTCTTCGCTCAACAGATTAGCTGTCTTGTGAGTTCCATTTCCACCAAGAATAACAAGGCAGTCAAGTCCAAGCTCCTTATAAGTCTTCTTCATAGATACAATCTTATCTTTGCCATTCTCATCCGGCTCAGTTATCTTCTTAAAAGGAGTTCTTGAAGTTCCAAGAATAGTGCCTCCGATTGTCAATATTCCTGAAAAGTCATCAACATTCATAACCTTGCAGTTATTATTGATAAGCCCCTTATATCCATCAAGAAAACCATATATCTTTACATCTGGTATCTTATTATATAAACTCTTTGCAACACCTCTCATAGCTGCATTCAAAGCCTGACAGTCACCACCACTTGTTAACATTCCAATCTTCATACGTCTGCCTCCTATTCTTCTCATGTTATTCTCATGTAAAATCATTTTATTATAAATTCTGTTTATACTTACTTTTGTTTAACAATTATTATACATCTTATATATGAATTCTATCTGTTGTTTTATGTAAAATCTATGTAAATTCGGATATACCCTTATCATTTTGCAACTTTTCTTTATTTACTCACCTATAATTTGTTAAATTTAATATATTTATTTTATTATACATCCAATTTTATAATATTACAATCATTTTATTAAGTATAATATACTCTCGTAAATATACTCTTTACTTCTTTAAACATTCATATATACTTTAATAATACTTTTAATCTTGTGAAACTTGCAAAATTATCATTACTACTATAAATGAGCATATACAAAAAAATAATTTGTTTTTGTTTGTACCTCAAATACATTTCAATAGATTATGAAAAATCTGTTTTTTAACGCCAACATACTTGTGCAATATTTTAAATTTGCTCATTTATAGATTACTATTTAAAATCAATTAAAAAATATTACACATTTTCTTAATGAGATTTATCCGCCATATAAAATTGACAAATATAATTAATATGCCTGATGTTTCAGACACATTTCTGTGGTAAAATAATAATACTATCCTGTTAAAGTACAAAAACAGGAATATTAATGCTGCTTTTCAGAGCTATTCAAAATCTGACAATAAAAGGAGAGTTATATCTATGACACGTAAAGAAATAAATGAAATAAAATCCCAGTTTAACATTGAAGACTGCGGTATCTTAAGATTATGTGGCTGCTATGTAGATGGAGAGAAAAATAAGGTAACAACATTTAATGAAACATTTCTTAATCTTCCTGAGGAAGAACGCCACAAGTATCTTGACATTCTTAAAAAATGTCTTTCCGGAACGCCGGGCAGAAACCTGATTGATATGAAGTTTACACTTGATGCTTACGGAAAAGACCAGCAGAGAGATTTTCTTCTTGAACTCAGAAAATGTGAGCTGAATGATGATAACCTTATTAACCAGTTATACGACAAGATAATTACCAGCTACTATTATCCTGGCAACTATCTTATTCTTATCGTAAACCAGACATATGATGTTCCCGGTGTTACTGCTGACAACATTGCTATGGATGATGCCTCTGATGAGGTATATAACTACATATTATGCTGTATATGCCCGGTTACACTTTCTAAGGCTGGTCTTGGGTACTTTGAGAATGATAAGGCATTTCATAACCAGACACAGAGCCATATGGTGGATAACCCTGATATCGCATTTTTATTTCCTGCTTTCAATAACAGAAGTACTGATGATGAAAGTATACTATTCCACTGTAAAGATACAGATGACTTCCAGCAGGAATTTCTGAACTCAGTTCTTAGTTGTGAAGTTCCTCTTCCTGCCGATGTCCAGAAAGAAACCTTTAATAATCTTGTAACTGAAACACTCGGTGAAGATTGTAACTATGAAACGGTAAAGAATATCCACGATAACCTGAATGAAGTTATCGAAGAACATAAGGCTGTATCAAGTGCCCCTGTAATGCTTGATAAGACAGAGGTTAAAGAAATATTAGAGCGTAGTGGTGTTTCTGATGAACGCCTTACAGACTTTGAAGAACATTTTGAAATGGCTGCAGGTGAAAATGGACGACTTGCCGCTGCTAACATAACTCCTTCAAGAAAGTTTGAGGTAAAGACACCTGACGTTGTTATAAAGATTAATCCTGATAAAACAGACCTTGTAGAAACCCGTCTTATAGATGGAAAACAGTGCCTTGTCATCCAGATTGATGAACGGCTTGAGGTCAACGGAATATCTGTAAACCCTGACACTGGTGAAGTTATTGATAGAACTGAGGAGTAAATCAGGCATTTACTTTTCAAACGAATTAACAAACGAACAATCCAAGCAATCTGCTAAGCAGGAAAAAGAGCGCGATAGTGCGGATTATAGGGTGTAACAGCAATAAATTGCGAATTATGATATAAGAGGAAGGCAATAATGACATATTCACTATTGCCTTCCTCTTAATATTCACTATTTATTTTTCATCTTTATACTCGTAAGTTCGCGCTGTTAAGCATTTCTTACCTTACTTTAAAGAAGCTTACTTCCATATTAAGCTGCTCTGATATCTTCATAAGGTCATTAGCTGTATCTGCAAGCGTACCGATAGTTGCTGAAAGTTCTTCCATAGATGCTGTTGTCTGCTGTGCAGAAGCTGCATTTTGCTGTGATATTGCTGACAGATTAGTTACGACATCATCAATCTGCTTTCTTGCCTCATTACAAGAATCCGCGTTACTTTCGATAACAGAAGTCTCCTGTCTTGATACTGCAATACCATCGCTCACATCTACAAAACTGTCCTTAGTTGCATTCAGATTATCCATCTGCTCATTAATAAGAACCTTAGTATCATTCATATCAGAAACAGTCTTTTGTGACTCTTGCTGAAGTCTTTCAATAATATCCTTAATCTCTCCTGCGGCTTCATCTGACTGTGATGCCAGCTTCTGTATCTCAGAAGCTACAACTGCAAAGCCTCTGCCTGCCTCACCTGCTCTTGCTGATTCAATCGAAGCATTAAGCGCAAGAAGACTTGTCTGGTCTGCTATATTAGTAATAAGCGATGCAGCCTGACCGATTTTACCAACTGACTCATTAGTTAAATTAATCTGGTTTGCAATCTTATCAATAGATTCATTAGTCTTATCATTAGACTCAGAAAGCAGAACCATAGTATTCATAGATGTATCGCCTGCCTTACTCATAGTGTCTGCCGCCTGTGTAAGATTAGCAACCTTTTCTACAATTCCACTTATAAGTTCACCCATATTGGCAATCTGGGCTGATGCATTCTGTATATCCTCCGCCTGTGCGATTGCACCCTTTGATATGTCCTCAACTGCACTTGATATTTCTTCTGTAGCCTTGCTTGACTGTCCTGCAGTGTTAGTCATGCTGTCACCTGCACTGTGAAGTGCGGCAGCTGTACTCTGTAAGTCTGTGACAATAGTATGTAACTTGTCAATAAGTACCTGAACAGACTTAGCCATCTGTCCTATCTCATCCTTTCTTGCAAGAAGTGCAGGATTAACTTCTCCTGTAAGGTCACCGTCTGCAAGGGAAATAAATACTTTGTTAACTGAAATAAGTGCATTTGCAATTCTGCTTGATACTGAAAATGCTCCTACAATAACAACTATAAATACTACCAGTGATATAACTATAAGTGCTATAATCTTGTTCATAATAAATGAAGTTATATCAGTTCTTGGCTGTCCAGAAAACATCATACCGACAACACTTCCACTAAAGTTCTTAAGCGGAATATACACACCTGTATATTCAGTTCCATCAATATCAACATGTGAAGTTGTATATATAGTACCTGACTTAACATTTTCCCATATCTTCTCATCTGCCTTAAGACTTAACATTCTCTTGTTATTAGAATCTTTTAAAGATGTCAGCTTACAATCTACTCCAATAAATACTGCAAGATCCGCATCATTATCAGTTATATACTTATCTATTCCATCCTGCTTCTGTGAAAGATTCGTATCTCCCTTAAACAGATTACCATTATTATCTACACGCCAGTCACCCATATAAGTATTCTCATAACTTGCCTTTGTAGACTCACCCAGAAGTGTCAGACCATTGACAGCCTGTTCATTCATACCCTGTGTGATATTAATAACAGCAACTATAAGTACAATTATTACACCTACAACCGTAGGAAGCAGTGAAGTAATTATAAGCTTGGTTTTAATGCCTCTCATAAAGCTTTCTCCCTGCTTTGCAGTGTTATTACTTCCATCGCCTGTATTATCCCTATAAATATTAAATGCTTTCTTTGCCTTTGAAGACTTCTTTCTGAAAGACTTCTTTCTGAAAGACTTCTTTGTATCCACAGAAGCAGATGCATCCGTAGTTACATCTCCTTCTCCTGCTGCTTCATATGTACCATCTATCTGATTAACGCCATTATTACTTTCATTTATCTGAGTGGCAGATTTTCTGTTTTTCTTCCCAAATCTTTTCTTAATCCCTGATACTTTCTTTTCTTTTGTATGTGCTGATACGCTTTCAGCTTCTATGGATGCTGTAATTATGTTATTATCCTGCTCCATAATAAATCCTCCCTGTATATTATCAGTAATATGTAAACATATATTATCTACTTACATTTATTTGTTAATTATATCACATTACTTAATTTTTGTAACTCAATTTTTACCTGTTTTTTACTAATTTTTACAGATTTTGTCAACATTATTAAGACATATTTATATAATACTACTCAAACTTCGCACATGAATTTTAACTATGCACCTTGAAAATTCAATACCTGGCAGTTATTAAGTTGTCAATGTTCAGACCTTAAGCAACTTGCAGTTTCGTTTTCAACAATTCAGGAAGTGCATTCATAAATGCATCCAGTTAATTTGAACCATTTTCATAAAACGATACACGGTATCTTTTGCAAAATTAGGGGTATTTTTTCCTGTGAGCAGACTCATATACATACTTCTGTTGGAGAAAATCAGCAGAAACATGTATTGAATAATCTCCGTTACAGGAGTGCCTTTCCTTTTGTAGGCATTGATTGCTTTCAAGGCTGAGGAAATATGAACCCTTGTGAAAAAACTTTTGATTCAGAAATCTGCTTATTATTTTGAGTCGCTTGTGTTATACTTTTATTCATAGCATGAGCCTCCGGTTTATAATTGTTTTTAGACAACTCAATTATAGCAAAACCTTTGGTTTCACGCTATTTTTATGCCAGTTATTATTGAATTTTCAAGGTGCATGGGCACATTTTAATGTGCGAAGTTTGAGTTATTTTATATATTTTTGAGTAATTTTCTTGTATTGCTTATTTTTTATTACTTAGAATTTTTATTTAAGATTGGAGAATTGTATATCCCATAAAAAAGAGCTATACTCCATACAAGCTGTATGATAGTAAGCTCTTTCTTCTATGAATAATGTAAGTATCAAAATATGCATTAATACATTCATCCACCGCCTCCGTTACCACTTCCTTTACGTCCATTTCATAAACATCCGTCTTATTACGAACCTTATTAACAAATGTCATATAATCCCTTAAAGACTTACATCGGTTAAGTATGT
>ERZ833515.284-NODE-284-length-47544-cov-13.401335_pt1 | contig 47544 bp, 39 predicted proteins | sample MGYA00519949_ERZ833515 | MGnify/ENA primary metagenome ERZ833515 (study PRJEB31850, sample SAMEA3708741) | human gut metagenome | biome: human gut; feature: human-associated habitat; material: faeces | place: China | collected 2014 ...
CCGTGCCCGAACTCGCCGGCGTGCGCACGCGGCAGCTCGCGCGCATCGCGCGGCGCCGCGACGCGGCCGACGCCGTGGAGGCGGTCCGGCGGGAGTCCGCCGTCGCGGGGCCCGAGCTTGAGCGCCTCCTCGAAGCCGCCCTCGAGGCGCAGACAGCGCCCGACCAGACCGAACGGTTCGAAGCCTTGAGCGCCGAGACGGTTGCGCTCTCGCAGCGCATCTCCGAAGGGATGCACCGGCTCGACGCGGCGCAGGCGGCGCTCGAGCGCCGCATGCGCACGGAGCGGCTCGCCGAAGCCGACGCCGAAGCGCGCGAGGAGGTGATCAGCGCCGCGGCCGACCTTGAGCGCTCCGCGGCGCTGCGCTCGGGCCTCAAGGCGCCGCCCCCCAATGCGGCGCTGCGCGGTGCGTTGAGGCTCTCCGCCAAGCGCCTGCGGAAGGCCTCGGAGGCGGTGCGCAGGACGGTTCTCGCGGCGCTCGACAAGCTCCCGCCCGGGAACGAACTTCCCGTGACGGACGAAAAACTCTCCGAAGAGGTGGCTGCCCTCGGCGAAGCACGCCGCCGCGGCGCATCGAACCCCGAGGAGGCGCTCTCGCCCGAGACGACGCGCCGCATCCTCATCTGGAATTCCAAACGAACGCTTGAAGCGCGCCTCAAGGCCCTTTGGGCTGAGCTCGAGCGCATCGACGCGGCACTCACAGGCGACGCGCCGCAGCTGCGCGCCCCGAGGAGCTTCGGCGCGGCCGCGCTCGCCGCCGACTTTGCGGCCCTGCAGGCGATCGACCGCCGGCATGCGGCCGACACCGAACGGCTCGTCGAACTCGCCTCCCGCTCCGAAACGCTGGAGGAAGAAGCGGACGTGCTCCGCGCGAGCCTCCCGGAAAAGGGCGTCTCCTTCGAGTCGCCCGACGCGGCGCGCCTCGCGCGCGCCTCCGAAGCGTTGGCACAGCACCTCACGGTCCTGCGCGCGCTTCTCGGCGGCCGCCCCAACGCCGACATCATTCCGACCGAAGCGGAGGCTGCCGGGGACGAGAAGGCCGCCCAGGCGCGTCCCCGCATGCTCGAGCGCCTCGCCCTCTGGGACGCGAAGGCGGAGAAAATCGCCGCCGCCGCCCGGGCGCTCGCCGACTTCCGCTCGGTCTTCCTCGCGCCCACGAAGGACCCGCTCTCCGCCCAGAAGCTCGCGATGCTCGAGAAGTCGCTCCGCCACGGGTTCGCGCTCGACGCCGAGGCGCGCTCGGCCCTCGGCGCGGCGGGGGAGGCCGCTGCGCCCCTCGACTTCGACGCGGCGGCGGCCGGGGCGCCTGATGTGCCGGCGGCTCCCGCAACGCCCCCCGTCCCGACCGTCCGGGAGGCGCCGCCCGCGCCCCGGGAGACGCCCCGCGCGGCCGCCTCCGGCGACCGCCGGGAGGACCTCGAGGCGCTGCGGGACATTCTTCCCGTCTGGCGCTCCGACCTCCCGAAGCCCGTGCTCGCGGACCTCGTTCCCTCGGAGGAGGATGCGGCCGCCCGCCACGACCTCGCGGAGCTGCGCGCGCGACTCCTCGAGCGCGCCGAGCGCCGGCGCAGCTTCTCGGCGCGCATCGACGCGATCGAATCGCGGCTCGCCGAAGCGAAGGCGCGGCTCGGGAATCCGCTCTCCGACGCGGCCGAGACGCAGTCCTTCGTCGATGCGCTCCTCGCCGACGCGGAGGGCTTCTCCAAGGAGCTCGCCGCCCTCAGGAACGCAAACGCCCGGCGGGCATGAAGTCGTCGGGCGTTTCAGGGAAGCGCCGGGGCGCTTCGGAGGATGCGGGGGCGGAGCCTCAGAGCGGCAGCCCCCGGTCGTCGTCTTCGGGCCGGGCCGCGGCGGGCTGCGGCCAGAAGTCCACGGGGCAGTCCTTCGCGTGCTCGAAGGTCACCTCCTCCCAGGCGTCGGGCTCGGAGAGGAGCTTTCGCAGGAGCTGGTTGTTGAGGCCGTGGCCGGACTTCTCGGCGACGTAGTGCGCGAGAAGCGGAGCGCCGAGGACGTAGAGGTCGCCCATGGCGTCGAGGATCTTGTGCTTCACGAACTCGCCCTGCTCGCGCAGCCCCCCGGGGTTGAGCACGCGGAACTCGTCCATCACGATCGCGTTGTCGAGCGAGCCGCCTTGAGCGAGCCCGATGCGGCGGAGCATCTCGACGTCCTGCACGAAGCCGAAGGTACGGCAGTGGGAGACGGCCTGTTCGTAGTTCACCTTCGCGAAGTCCACGTCGGCGTACTGGTCGGTCGCGTCGATCGCGGGGTGCCCGAAGGCGATTTTGAAGGAGAGCCGGAACCCTTCATGGGGCTCGAGGCGCGCGAGCTTGTCGCCCTCGCGCACTTCGACGGGCTTGAGAATCCGCACGAAGCGCCGCGGCGCATCCTGCTCGACCAAACCCGCGCTGTGGATGAGGTAGACGAAGGCCGCGCCCGAGCCGTCCATCACCGGAATTTCGGGAGCGTTCACCTCGACGAGGCAGTTGTCCACGCCGAGGCCGCTGAAGGCGCTCATCAGGTGTTCGATGGTCGCGACCGCCGCCCGGCCCACGTTCACCGTGGTCGCCATGCGGGTGTCATTCACGTTGGTGGGCTTCGCCGGAATGTCCACCGCGGGCTCGAGGTCCACGCGGCGGAAGACGATGCCGGTGTCGGCGGGGGCGGGATGCATCACGAGCCGGATCTTGCGGCCGCTGTGAAGCCCGATCCCCACCGCGGCGACCGATTCGCCGAGAGTGCGCTGACGGAACATCTTCTTAGCTGCCGCTCGTGCGCAGATAGGTCGGAATCGCGTAGCCGCCGGCCGAAGGAATCGCGGCGGGTTCGCCCGGATTCTGCGCGGGCGGCTGCTGCGCGGCGTCGCCCGCAGGCTGCTGCTGCGCGCCGCGGCCGATGTCGTTCAGGGTCGGCGCGGAATAGGTCGGAATGTCGGGAGCGGCCGCCGGATTCGTGAAGCCCGCGCCCATGTTGGGCATGCCGGGCTGGCCCGAGCCATCGTCGGGGGAAGCCGGGTCGAACGGGTTGTCGAGGCCCGTCGCCACGACGGTGACGCGCACCTCGTCGCCCATCTCCTCGGAGATAGCCGAGCCGAAGATCACGTTCGCCTGCTTGGCGACGAAGGTGTTGAGCACGCCCATCGCCTCGCGGATCTCCGCGAGGGTGAGGCTTTCGTCGCCCGTGAAGTAGACGAGCATGCCGCGGGCGCCCTGCAGGTTCGCGCCCTCGAGGAGCGGGCAGGCGATCGCCTTTTCGGCCGCCACGCGCGCGCGGTCCGGACCCGCGGCGGTCGCGAGACCGATGATGGCGCTGCCGCGCTCGCTCATGACGGTCTTGAGGTCCTCGAAGTCCACGTTGATCGTGCCCGGCGTGTGGATGATCTCGGCGATGCCGACGCAGGCCTTGTAGAGCACCTCGTTGGAGGTCTCGAAGCACTCCTTCATCGTCGCGTTGGGCGGGCACTCCTCTTCGAGCTTCTCGTTGAGGATGACGATCATCGAGTCCACCTTGCTCTTGAGGTTCTCAATGCCGAGCTCGGCCGTGCGCATGCGGCGCGCGCCCTCGAAACTGAAGGGCTTGGTGACGACCGCCACCGTGAGGATTCCCATCTCCTTGGCGATCTCGGCGATCACGGGCGCGGCGCCCGTGCCCGTGCCGCCGCCCATGCCGGCGGTGATGAAGAGCAGATTGGCGCCGCGGATCGCCTCGGCGACCTGCTCGCGCTTCTCCTGGGCCGCCGCCGCGCCGATCTCCGGACGCGCGCCCGCGCCGAGCCCGGTGCTGCCGAGCTGGATGTTGACGTGCGCCTTCGAGCGCTGCAGCGCCTGATGATCCGTATTGGCAGCGATGAACTCAATGCCCTTGGCGCCGTGCGTGATCATGTGCTCGACGGCGTTGCCGCCGCCGCCGCCCACGCCGATCACCTTGATCACGGTCTTGAGGGGATCAAAATCAGGAAGGACTTCAAAAGGCATCTCTAACCTCAGGAGGAAAAGTCTCGAAATTATCCAATATGTCGGGGGCCCGTGGGGGCGGCGCGCGTCAGTAGTCCCCGATGAAGAAGGTCTTCACGCGTCCGAAGAAACCCGCACCGCGGCGCACGCCGTACGCGCGCTCGTCGCCCTTGGCGCTCTCGGTCAAGGCGCATTTGATGAGCCCGGCGGCCACCACCGCGTCGGGGCGGCCAGTGACGTGCGTCTCGCCCTCGACTTCGCGCGGGATGCCGATGCGCACGCGGCGCCCAAGCACCTCGGCCGCCTCGTCGGTGATGCCGGGGAGCATTGCGCCGCCGCCCGTGAGCACCACGAGCTCGACGTGCTCGAGCGCGCCCGCGTCGGCGAGGAGCTTTCTGTAGATGCCGAAGAACTGCCGTACGCGCGCCGAGAGCGTCTTCACGACGAGCTCGCGCAGGTAGGGACGCGAAACGCCGCCCTTCTGCTCGATCTGCACGACCTCGTGCGGCAGGACCTCCGAGGGGCGGCATTCGCCCACGGCGCACTTGAGCCGCTCGGCGTCGTCGAGCCCGATGCCGAGCACCATCGCGAGGTCGCGCGTGAGGAGCTCCGCCCCCCAGGGACGCACGTCGGTGAACTGCACGCGGTTTTCCGAAAAGACGATGAGTGAGGTGGTTTCGGCGCCGATGTCGATCAGCACCGAGCCGCAGATGCGCTCCGTCTCCGAGAGCGCCGCCATCGCGGCCGCCCAGGGGTGCGGCTCGTAGTTGAGAAGCTCAAGCCCCACGCGCTGGATGCAGCGCTTGAGGTTCTTCGCGGCGAGCGCGGACCCGTAGAGCGCGTGCACGTGGCACTCGAGCTTCGGGCCCATGAGGCTCTTCGGATCGTCGGTGACGACGTCGCCGCACTTGTAGCCCTGCTCGATGAGCTTGATGAGGTCGCGCCACGGAGGAGCGGCGCGCAGTGCCGACTGGCGCGCGTTCTCCGCGACCTGATCGACGTCGACGGTGCGCACCTCGCTGCCGCGCAGCACCGTCTGACCGGTGCAGTTCGCGCTCACGAGCGACCCGCCGCCGATCGAGGCCCAGACGCCGCTGATCTGCAGGTCGGCCGTGTACTGCGCGTCGCGCACGGCCCTCTGAATCGAGGCGACCGCCTCCTGCACGTTCGTGACGCACCCCTTTTCGAGACCCACCGACTCCGCCTGTCCGATGCCGAGGATGCGCAGCGACCCGGGCTCGTTCCCGGGACGCGCGACAAGACAGAGCACCTTGCTCGAACCGGCGTCGAGTGCGGCGAAGACTTCGTTCTCCTTGGTCTGCTTCTGCGGCTTCATAGTGCTGAGAGGGGTGTCTGAGGGGTGTCGGGTGTGTCTGCTTGAGGCGCCGCCCCGGCTGCGGGGACGACGGGGGAGGCCGGAAGGGGCTCCGCCGCGGTCGTCTCGGCCGCATCGGCCGCATCGGCCGCGGCGTCTTCGGCGTCGTCGACGGTTTCCGCGCCCTCGGCCTCGCCCGCCGCGTCCTCCGCCCGTTCGGTCTCGGCCGCACGGGCGACTTCGGCAAGATAGGCGGCGAGGGCCGTCCGGTCAACCTTGCCCGCGGCGATCGCGCGCCGGTAGCGCGCGTCGATCGACGACGGGGGGCCGCCCAGGAGTTCGGCCATCTTCGGATAGGCCGCAACCACCTGCCGCAGGCGCTCCTCGACGGGTGCGCCCGAACTTTCGCGCCCGAGCTCGACCTTCGTCGGCGGAATCGTCGGGCTCTGGAAAGTGAGCGACCAGCTGCCGCGGTCCGAGAGCGTTACGTCGGAGACGAAGACGCCGAGGTCGCGCATCATGCTCGAAAAGCGCCGGTAGCGACGCAGGAGCTCGGGCACCTCGTCGGCCGTGCCCGAGAGGCTCGGCAGATGCGAGGCCTCCACGCCCTCGTCGGGATTGGCCGCGAAGAGCCGCCCCTCGACGCTCACGAGCCGCCCGTCCTCGAACTGCGCGACCGCCTCGTAGACGGTCACCTCAATCACAAGCCGGTCGGGCCAGACGCGGCGCACGACCGCGTACTTCACCCAGGGCACGGTTTCGGCGGCTGCGCGCACCGCGTCGAGGTCGGCGGAGAAATAGGTCGTCCCTTCGAGAAGCGGCTCGACCGCCTCGCGCAGGCGCGCAAGAGGCACCTTCTCCGTGTCGCCCTTCATCTCGAGGCGCTTCAGAGTGAGGTAGTCCTTGCCCGCGGCCGGAACCTGCGTCCACAGAAGGGCCGCGGTCCCTATGAGGACTGCGGCGCACCCGAGGCGCAGCAGAAGGCCCGTGCGCAGGCGCCGGGGGCGGGCGGCGCCCGCCCCCTCCCGTCGGGATTCGTCAAGGGGAATCTGCCGGAGCGCCTCGCCGGGCGCGACCGATTCCGGATGCCGGTCGGACAACGTCGCCTTCCTTCGCGTCAGTCGGTCTCGGCGAGGCCGAGCAGCTTCATGCAGAGCGAGGCGTAGTCGAGGTCCACCGCACGGGCGGCCATCGGCACGAGCGAATGCGGCGTCATGCCGGGCGCGGTGTTGATCTCGAGAAGCACGAAGCTCCCGTCGGGGCGCTGGAGTGCGTCCACGCGCGACCAGCCGCGGCAGCCGAGAACGGCGAAGGCCTTTTCGCAGATCGCGGCGAGGTGCTTCGCGGGCGCCTCGTCGAGCGCCGCCGGGCATTCGTAGCGCACCACGTCGGTGTAGTACTTGTTCTGGAAGTCGTAGCTGCCCTCGGGAGCGATGATCTCGATCACCGGGAGCGCCTTCCCGTCAATAAGCGCGATCGTGAATTCGCGTCCGTGGACGTACTCCTCGACGAGCGCCGTGTCGGCGCCGCCGCGCTGTGCGGCATCGAGAGCCGCGCGCAGGCTCTCAACTGTCACGTCGTCCTTCTGAAGCTTCGTCACGCCGATCGACGAGCCGTCGTGGTCGGGCTTCACGACGAGGCCCGAAGCGCCGTACCGCGCGATCAGGCGCGCGAGCTCCTCGTCGGAGGCGCCGGCGACGACGCGCTCGCCCTCGGGAACGGGCAGCCCCGCGGCGCGCCAGAGGGTCTTCGTGAGCTCCTTGTCCATGGCGACCGCCGAGGCGGTGACGCCCGGGCCCGTGTAGGGAATCCCGAGGCAGTTGAGGAGCCCCTGGACGGAGCCGTCTTCACCCAGCTTCCCGTGAAGCGCGATGAAGGCCGCGTCGAAGCGCCCTTCCTCGAGGAACCCCACGGCGTCGCAGGCCGGGTCCCAGGTCTCGACTTCAAGGCCCTTGGAGCGGAGCGCCTCGACGACGCCGCGGCCCGAAAGAAAGGACACCTCGCGCTCGGCGGAGATGCCGCCCTGGAGGACCACCACGCGCTTCAATTCATTGGCTGCTCTGGTCATTTCTCTTCTCTTCCTACATCCATCATGGGAGGCCGCGCACTTCTCAGACGCGGCCGGCAAGCAGGGGCGCGACGCGCCCGATCGAGCCCGCGCCCATCGTGATCACCACGTCGCCGTCGCGCGCGATGGCGTGCACGGCCTGCGGCACGTCCTCGATCTTCGCGACCACGGGTCCGTGGAAGCCCTGCGCGGCGATCGCGCGGGCGAGGTGCGCGCTGTCGGCGCCCTCGATGGGCGCCTCGCCCGCCGGGTAGACCTCAGCGAGCACAAGTCCGTCCACGTCCTCGAGCACCTTCACGAAGGCGTCGAAGCAGTCGCGGGTGCGCGTGTAGCGGTGCGGCTGGAAGGCGACCACGATGCGCCGCCCGGGGAAGGCCCCGCGCACGGCCGCAAGCGTCGCGGCCATCTCGTGCGGATGGTGGCCGTAGTCGTCGATCAGCGTGAAGCTCCCGGTGATGCGTCCGGAGGCGTCGCGCAGGGGCACTTCGCCCCACTGCGCGAAGCGCCGCCCGACGCCGCGGAATTCAGCAAGCCCGCGCGTGATGTCGGCGTCCTTCACGCCCGCGATCGTCGCGATCGCGATCGCGGCGAGGGCGTTGCGCACGTTGTGCACGCCGGGCAGATTGAGCACGACGGGCAGCGGCGGATGGTCGGGGCGCAGCGCCGTGAAGCGCATGCGGGTGCCTTCGGCCGCCACGTCGATCGCACGCACGTCGGCGTCGGGCGAGAGCCCGTAGCCGATCACGGGCTTCGTCACGCGCGGACGGATCGCGCGCACGTTCTCGTCGTCCACGCAGAGGACGGCAACGCCGTAGAAGGGCAGCCGCTCGAGGAAGTCCACGAAGGCGGACTTCAGGCGCTCGAAGTCGTGCCCGTAGGTGTCCATGTGGTCTTCGTCGATGTTGGTGACCGCGGAGATGACGGGCGTGAGGTTGAGGAACGACGCGTCCGACTCATCGGCTTCGGCGACCAGGAATTCGCCCGTGCCGAGGCGGGCGTTCGCGCCCGCGCTGTTGAGCTTCCCGCCGATCACGAAGGTCGGGTCGAGGCCGCCCGCGGCGAGCAGCGACGCCGTGAGCGACGTGGTCGTGGTCTTGCCGTGGGCGCCCGCGATCGCGATGCCGCGGCGCAGGCGCATCAGTTCGGCGAGCATCACCGCGCGCGGCACCACCGGGATGCCGAGTTCGCGGGCGGCGACCACCTCGGGGTTGTCGGCCTTCACGGCCGAGGAGACGATCACGGCGTCCGCCCCGCGGATGTTCTTCTTGTCGTGCCCGTAGGCGATGCGCGCGCCGAGCTCCTGCAGACGCTCGGTGACGGCCGTGTGCGCGATGTCCGAACCGCTCACGACGTAGCCGAGGTTGAGGAGCACTTCGGCGATGCCGCTCATGCCCGCGCCGCCGATGCCGACGAAATGCAGATGGTTGACCAGAAACTTCACGTCTTCTTCTCTCTCAGTCTTTGCTGTGTTCTTTTCCGCGGCGCGCTACTTCGTGGCGCGCTTCTTTTCATGCTCGACGAGGGTCTCCTCGATCAGGTCGGCGACCTTCACCGCGGCGTCGGGCACCGCGATCGCGCGGGCGGCTTCGGCGACGGCGAGGAGCTTCTCGCGGTCCATGCCCTCGATGAGGGCCGCGGCCTTCTCGGGGGTGAATTCAGGCTGCTCAACGACCCACGCGGCCTTGCGTTCGGCAAGGTAGCGGGCGTTGCCGAGCTGGTGCTTCGTCGTCTTCGCGATGAAGGGGACGAGGACGGCCGCGGCGCCCGCGGCGCAGAGCTCCGAGCAGCTCGTCGCCCCGGAGCGGCAGATCACGAGGTCGCTCTCGCGGTAGCGCGCGGCCATGTCGTCGATGAAGGGCACGACCTCGGCGGCGACGCCCAGCTTCTCGTAGTGCGCACGCACTTCGGCGTCGCGCCCGCGGCCCGTCTGGTGGAGCACCACGGGACGGCGCTCGGCCGGAATGCGGGCGAGCGCCTCGGGGACGACGTCGTTGAGCACCTGGGCGCCCAAGGAGCCCCCGAAGACGAAGAGGCGCAGCGGTCCGAAGCGGCCGGCGAAGCGCTCCGCCGGCGCCGCAATCGCGGCGATTTCAGCGCGCACGGGGTTGCCCGTCGTATGGCCCTTGGCCCCCGCGAAGGTGCGCGCGCCCCCGGCGAAGCCGCAGGCGAGCGCGCTCGTGAAGGGCATGAGCGTGTTGGTGGACATCAGGAGGTCCGCGTCGCAGTTCATGAGCACAATCGGGCGCTTGAGGTTCTGCGCGGCGAAGCCCACGGGCACGGCGACGTACCCGCCCGTCGAGAAGACGAGGTCGGGCTTGATTTTCTTCAGGAGCGCGCGGCTCTCCCAGATCGCCTTGAGCATCTTGAGGCCGCCCTTGACGGCGCCCATCAGGCCCTTGCCGCGCACGCCCTGGAAGTTGAGCGCGTGGAACTCGATCCCCTCGCGGGCGACCAGAGCGCCCTCCATGCCGGTGGTGGTGCCGATCCAGACGATGCGCCAGCCGCGGCGCTTCATCACGCGCGCCACGGCGAGGCCGGGCATGACGTGTCCGCCGGTGCCGGCCGCAACGATGACGAGCGTGCGCCCGCCGGACGCTTGGGTTTTGAGATTCTCAGTCACACCTGACCTCCACGCATCAGAATTTTGTTTTCCCGGTCCACCCGCAGAAGGAGTCCGATCGCGATCATTGAAGAGAGGAGCGCCGAGCCGCCGAAGCTCACGAAGGGGAGCGTGAGGCCTTTGGTCGGCAGCGCCCCGGAGGCGACGCCGACGTTGACCACCACCTGCGCGCCGTACCACAGACCCACGCCCTGCGCGAGAAGCCCCGCGAAGTAGCGCTCGAGCTTGATCGCCTGGCGTCCGATTTCAAACGCGCGGCGGATGAGCCAGTAGAAAAGAAAGAGTACGAGGATAACACCGACGAAGCCGGTCTCCTCGGCGATCACGGCCATGATGAAGTCCGTGTGGGCTTCCGGGAGATAGTTGAGCTTCTCGACGGAGCCGCCCAGTCCCACGCCGAAGATCTCCCCGCGGCCGAAGGCGATGAGCGAGTGCGAGAGCTGGTAGGACTGCCCGAGCACGTACTCCTCCGACCAGGGGTCGAGATAGGCGAAGACGCGCGAGAGGCGCCAGGGCGTCATGTAGATCATCAGGCCGACGAAGGCCACCACGATCGCCGTCACCGAGAGGAAGATCGTGAGCGAAAGCCCGCCGAGGAAGAGCACCCCCATGATCTCCACGACGATCACGGCCGTCGCGCCGAGGTCGGGCTGCTGCATCAGGAGGAAGGCAATCAGCACCATCGGCAGCGCGATCGGCGTAAAGCCCGAAAGGAAGGAGTGCATGTACTCCTGGCGCTTGACGGTGAAGGCGGCGGCGAAGATGAGCGCGCCCACCTTCACGAGCTCCGAGGCCTGGATGGAGAAGCCCCCGAGCAGGATCCAGCGGCGCGCGCCGTTGACGCTCTTGCCCACGTAGGGCAGGAGCACGCACATGAGCGCAAGGATCCCGAGGACGCCGATCACGTTGGACCACCGGAACCAGAAGCTCATCGGCACGCGGTAGACCACCGCGCCCGCAGCGAGGGCAAGCACGATGCTCGCGAGGTGGCGCTTCAGCTCCCCCGTGTCCGCGAACGCGAAGGCGGCGCCCGCGCCGATCGACGAGGTGGCAGAGAAGACCATCACGGTGCCGAAGGCGAGGAGCGCCCCCACGCAGATGAGGGTTTCCGTGTCGAGCCCGGGTGCGGCGGAGCCGCCCCCCGCCCAGTCGTCGCGGGGAATCACGCGGCCCCCTCCGGCTTCCCGGTCTCTTTCGTCCGTCCGGACGCTTCAGGCTCCTCGCGCGCGGCGATCGCTGCGGTCGCGGTCTTGAAGCGGTCGCTGCGCTCGGCGTAGTCGCGGAACATGTCCCAGGACGCGCAGGCGGGCGAGAGGAGGATCTGGTCGCCCGGAGCGCTCGTGCTCCAGAGCCACTCGACCGCGTCCTCGAGCGTCGCGAAGCGCTCCATGGCCATCGCGTCGTCCGCAATCGCCCGGCCGATCGCTTCGGCGTCCCGGCCGATCAGCGCGGCGGCGGCGACGCGGCCCTTGAGCACCTCGGCCAAGGGCGTGAAGTCCTGCCCCTTGCCGTCGCCGCCGAGCAGAATGCGGATGGGCCGGCCCTGAGCGGCGAGCCCCCTGACGGCGGCGGCCACCGCCCCGACGTTCGTGCCCTTGGAGTCGTCGATGAAGTCGCGCCCCGCCACGGTGCGCACAAGCTCGACGCGGTGGGGTTCGCCCCGGTAGGTGCGCAGCACCCCGACGGCGACCAGCCGGTCGATGCCGACGGCGGCCGTGAGCGCGAGCGCGGCGAGCGCGTTCATCGCGTTGTGGCGGCCGCGGATCAGCAGCTCTCCTTCGGGGAGGTAGAGGATCTCCACCTCCATCTCGTCCATCGAGGCGAGCCACAGGCCCTGCGAGGCGTGCGCGGCGAGTTCGAGCCCGAATTCACCCGGGTGCTTCGGGCGCGAGGCGCCGAAGGTGCGCAGGAGCTTCGGGTCTTCCAGATCCTCCGTCGTCATCGCGAGCGCAAGCGCGTCCTCACGGTTTCCGACGCGCACGGTGTCCTTCGAGAAGATCCGCGCCTTGGCGCGGGCGTAGGCCTCCATCGAGCCGTGCCAGTCGATGTGGTCCTCAGTGATGTTGAGGAGCGCCGCGGCGTCGCAGTAGAGCGTGTGCGTCGTGTCGAGCTGGAAACTCGAGAGTTCGAGCACCCAGAGGTCGGGGAGCGTCCCGGCGGCCTCGGCCTTCTCGAGCTCGAGGAGCGCGTTGGGCCCGATGTTGCCCGCCGCGATGGTCGAGCGCCCGGACGCCTCGCCGATCTTCGCCGTGAGGGTCGTGGTGGTGGTCTTGCCGTTCGTGCCGGTCACGCCGATCACGGCGGGCTTGTACCCGCTCGTGCGGCCGAGGTGCGCGAGGTGCTGCGCGAAGAGCTCGATCTCGCCCGCAACGGGGACGTTCTTCGCGCGCGCGTCGCCCGCGAGCGCCGCCGCGGGTCCGTGCCAGGGCGAAATGCCCGGCGACATCACGAGGAGGTCCGTGCCGGGGGGAAGCGCTGCGGGGAGCCCCCCGAGCGTCACCTCGACGGCGGGGTTCTGCGCGCGCCAGTCGTCGAGTCCCGCGACCGCGGCGCGGGTGTCAGCGGCCGCGACCCGCCAGCCGCGGCGCGCGAGATATGCGGCCGAGACGCGCCCCGAGGCGCCCAGACCCGCGACGAAGGCGCGGCGGCCCGCCCCTTCGGCGGCGTTGAGTTCAATGTAGCCCTGATCGGCTTCCTTCAGCATGACTTGGCTCCAGCGCCGGAGGCGCTGCGCACTCCGGCGAAAAAAACTTCTCTTCCTTTGCGGATCAGCGGATCTTGAGGGTCGCGAGGCCGATCAGCACGAGGATGAAGGTGATGATCCAGAAGCGGGTGACGACCTGCGTCTCCTGCCAGCCCTTGAGTTCAAAGTGGTGGTGGATGGGCGCCATCAGGAAGATGCGCTTGCCGTGGGAGAGCCGGAAGTACGTGGTCTGGATCATGACCGAAAGGGTCTCGACGACGAAGACGCCGCCCATCACGGCGAGGACGAGCTCCTGGCGCGTGACGACCGCCATGGTGCCGAGGCACCCGCCCAAGGCGAGCGCGCCCACGTCGCCCATGAAAACCTGCGCGGGGTGGGCGTTGAACCAGAGGAAGGCGAGGCCGGCGCCCGCAAGAGCGCCGGCGATCACAACGAGCTCGCCCGCCCCGGGAATGAAGGGGAAGATCAGATAGGCCGAGAAGTCCGGACGCCCCACGACGTAGGCGAAGACGCCGAGCGCCATGCCGACGAGAACCGTTGGGAGGATGGCGAGGCCGTCGAGGCCGTCCGTGAGGTTCACCGCGTTGCTCGAGCCGACGATCACGACGTAGGTGAAGACGAGGAAGCCGATCAGCCCGAAGGGGAGCGCGACGTCCTTGAAGCACGGGATGAGGAGGTGGATGTTGGGCGAGAGGTCGAGCGGGAAGCGCGCGTCGTACCACTTCGCCACCGCTTCGGCGAAGGTGCCGCCCGGCTCCACCGAGAGCGCGAGCGCGAGGTAGAAGGCCGCGGCGAAGCCGATCACCGACTGCCAGGCGAACTTCTCCTTCGCGCTCATGCCGCGCGGATTGTGGTGCACGACCTTGCGGTAGTCGTCGATCCAGCCGATCGCGCCATAGCCCAGAGTGACGAAGAGCACGACCCAGATGAAGCGGTTCGAGAGGTCCGCCCAGAGCAGCGTCGAGACGGTGATCGCGAAGAGGATGAGGGCGCCGCCCATCGTGGGCGTGCCGTCCTTCACGAGGTGCGTCTTCGGGCCGTTCGTGCGCACGGCCTGCCCGAAGTGGAGTTTTTTGAGTTCGCGGATCATCCAGGGCCCGAAGGCGAAGCCGATCACGAGGGCGGTGAGGCACGCGAGGAGTGCGCGCAGCGTGAGGTAGTTGAAGACCCCGAAGCCCGACCAGCTCGTCGAGAGCGAACGGAAAAGTTCAAGAAGCATGATGGAGTTGACTTCGAATCAATGAAAAAACCGGTGTCCCGACGTCCTTTAGAGCGCCTTGAGCGCCTTCACCACGTCGGCGAAGCCCGACGAATGGCTCGCCTTCACGACGACCACGGCGCCCGCGAGCGGCAGCTCGGCGAGGTGCGCGACGAGCTCGGTGCGCGAGGCGAACCAGCGCCCGGAGGCGCCCTCGGACTTCGCCGCTTCGAAGGCCTCGGCGGCGTGCTTCGCGTGCGCACCCGTGGTCCAGAAGCGCTCGACGCCGGCCGCGGCCGCCGCGCGGCCCACTTCGGCGTGCCAGCGCTCGGACGCGCCGCCCAATTCGGCCATGTCGCCGAAGATGAAGATCCGGGGCGCGGGCTCGGCGGCGAGCATCCGTACCGAGGCGAGCGCGCTGTCGGGATTGCAGTTGTAGGCGTCGTCCACGAGCGTGAAGGTCCCGCGGGCGCTCTCGACCGTGGTGCGCTCGCCGCGGCCGGCGAGCGCACGGAAGCCGGCAAGCGCCGTGAGTGCCTGATCGGGGTCGATCCCGAGCGCGAGCGCGCCCGTGAAGACCGCGAGGGCGTTCCTCGCGTTGTGCGCGCCCGCAATCGAGAGGCGCGTGCGGTGCTCCTCTGCGCAAACGCGCACGAGAAGCTCCCCGTCGGGGAGCAGTTCTCCCACGACGTCGGCCGGAACGTCCTTCGTCATCGACCAGGTGAGGAGGCGCGCGCCGCGCGCCGCGGCGATCGAGCGCCAGACGCGCGTGCCCGGGTCGTCGGCGGGAATCACGGCGCCGCCCCCTTCGGGGAGCGCGGCGATGAGCATGCCGTTCTCCCAGGCCGTCTCCTCGACCGAGGCGAGGTGCTCCTGGTGCTCGCGCTGCGCGTTGGTGAGGATCACGAGGTCGGGGCGGATCAGGTCCGCCAACGCCCCCATTTCGCCCGGGTGGTTCATGCCGGCCTCAACCACGGCGGCGGAATGCGCCGCCGAGAGGCCGAGGAGCGTCTGCGGCACGCCCACGTCGTTGTTGAAGTTCCCCGCGGTCGCGTGCACGTGCCGCTCGCCGAAGCGGGCGCGCAGCACCGCCGCGGTCATCTGCGTCACGGTGGTCTTGCCGTTGCTGCCGCCCACGGCAACGACGGGGACCGTGAAGCCGAGGCGCCACGCACGGGCGATGCGCCCGAAGGCGCGCCGGGAGCTCGCGGCGACGAGCTGCGGGACGTCGCCCGCACCTTCGACCGGACGCTCGACGACGAGTGCGGCTGCGCCGGCCTTGGCCGCGGCTGCGGCGAAGTCGTGGCCGTCGAAGCGCTCGCCAGGGAGCGCGACGAAGACCGACCCCGCGCGCACGGCGCGCGAGTCGGTGGTGACCGTCGTCCACGTCGTCCTGAGCGCCGCGAGGCCGCCCCGGGCGCAGACGAGTTCCGCGCCCAGAGCCTCGACGAGGCGGGCGAGCGTTTTTTCCTGATGCATGGGCGTCTCCACGTGGGGCTACTCGCCGCGGGCGTCGCGGATGCGCCGCTCGTTGAAGGCTTCGCGCAGCACCTCCGCGTCGAGGAAGTGGTGCGGGCCGTCCTTGAGGATCTGTTCGCTCTCGTGACCCTTGCCCGCGACGAGCACGACGTCGTGCGGGTCGGCCGCGAGCACCGCCGCGTGGATCGCCTCGCGGCGGTCCGTGACGATGCGCACGTTCCGGGCGCCCGGGCACCCGGCCGCAATCGCCTCGACGATCGCCTGCGGGTCTTCGCTTCTCGGGTTGTCGCTCGTGATCACCACTTCGTCGGAATGTTCGGCCGCAACGGCGCCCATCATCGGGCGCTTGCCCGGATCGCGGTCGCCGCCGCACCCGAAGACCGTCCAGAGGCGCCCGCCGCGGGCGCGCGCGTTGGGCAGCAGGCTCGTGACCGCCTTCTCGAGCGCGTCGGGCGTGTGACCGTAGTCGACGACGCCGAGCGGCATCCCTTCGGCCTCGACCATCTGCATGCGGCCCGGAGGCGGCACGAGGGTCTCGAGGTGCGGAAGGACCGCCTCGAGCGGGTGCCCGAGGGCGAGCACGGCCGCGAGCGCCTCGAGCGCGTTGTCCACGTTGAAGAGCCCGATCGCCGGGAGGTGGAGGACGCGCTCAACGCCGTCCACGCTGAGGATGAAGCCCGTGCCGCGCCCGGTGGGCGCGATGCGGTGCGCGTCGAGGAAGTGCGCGCACCCGTGCTTTTGGGCGAACGCCTCCGCCGCGCCTTCGCGGCCTGTCGCCCAGACGGCCGCGCCGTGGGCGCGCGCCGTCGCGGCGAAGCGCTCCGACACGGGGTCGCCCGCGTTCACCACGGCGCTTTCCAGACCGGGCCAGGTGAAGAGGATCTCCTTCGCCGCAGCGTACGCCTCCATCGTGTGGTGGTAGTCGAGGTGGTCGCGCGTGAGGTTCGTGAAGACGCCGACGCGGAAGTGCGACCCGGTCATGCGGCCCTGCTCGAGCCCCACCGAGCTCGCCTCGATCGCGAAGGCGCGCGCGCCCTTGGCGAGGACCTCGGCGTAGATGCTCTGCAGCGACGGGGCGTCGGGGGTCGTGAGGTGGGGCGAGGGAATCTTCTCCCCTTCCAGGAAGACGCCGACGGTGCCGATTACAGCCGTGGGGAGGCCGAGCTTCCCGAGAAGCTCGCTCACCCAGAAGGTGGTGGTGGTCTTGCCGTTCGTGCCCGTCACCGCGACGCCCGCCATCTTCGCCGACGGGTCGCCGTAGAAGGCCGAGGCGATGGCGCCGAGGCGCTCCGAGAGGTGCTCGACCCCGAGGGAGGCGACCGGGTGGTGCGCGGCGGGCGAAGTCTCGCGGGCGTCGCCCGTCTCGTAGATCACGCCGGCGGCGCCGCGGGCGGCCGCGACGCGGATGAAGCTCCGCCCGTCCGCCTTCGCGCCGGGAACGGCGCAGAAGACGTCGCCCGGGCGCACCTCGCGGCTGTCGAGCCGCAGCTGCGCGCCTTCATGCACGAGGTTCGCGAGCCAGCGCGCCACCGCGGCGTCGTCCGGATCCCGGGCGCCCGCGGGGGCGCCTTCGAATGTGTCGGTCATTGCTGTCCTTCCCGAGTAGATCTTGTTCCTTGAGTGAGGCTCCGTTCGGAAGCGCGTCAGTTGCGGATGCGCGCGAGGAACGCGCCGCCGCCGCCCGAAGCCGCCTCGTCGGGCGTCACCATCAGGGTGCGCAGCGCCCCGGCGGCGACTTCGCTGAAGACCGGGCCCGCGACGGTGCCGCCATAGCGGCTACCCTTCGTGGGTTCGTCGATCATCACCGCGACGATGAAGCGCGGATTCACCGCCGGCACGATGCCGACGAAGCTTGCCACCGTGTCCTTCGTGTAGCGGCCGTTCTTCACCTTGTTGGCCGTGCCGGTCTTGCCCGCCACCGTGTAGCCCTCGACCTTCACGCGCGAGGCGGTGCCGCCGCGCCCGACGGTCTTCATCATCATCGCGCGCATGAGCCGCGCGGTTTCGCCGCGGTAGACGCGCTCGCCCTCGACCACTTCGCCGGGGCGGCGCTTGTAGAGCGTGAGGTCGATCACGTCGCCGTTGCGCGCGAGCGCGGTGTAGGCGCGCACGAGTTGCATGAGCGAGACGCTCACGCCGTGGCCGTAGGAGATCGTCGCCTGCTCGATCGGCCGCCAGGACTTCGCCGGGCGCAGGCGCCCGGCGGTCGCGCCCGGGAAGACCACCTTGGGCGCCTGGCCGAAACCGAGCGCGGTGTACATGTCCCAGAGCGTCTGCGGCGCCATTTCGAGCGCGATCTTCGCCGTGCCGATGTTGGAGGACTTCGCAACGATTTCGGAGACCGTGAGGAGTCCGTAGTCGTGCGTGTCGCCGATCGTGCGGTCGTTGATCGTGAGCTTGCCCGGAGCCGTCTGAATGGTGGTCGCCGCGTCCACCAGCCCCATGTCGAGCGCCTTGGCGATCGCGAAGGGCTTCAGGGTCGAACCGGGTTCGAACTGGTCGGTGAGCACGCGGTTGCGCATCTGCTCGAAGAGCATCGTCGAGCGGTCATTCGGGTCGTAGGTCGGCACGTTCGCGAGCGCGATCACCTCCCCCGTATCGACGTCGGCGACGACGACGGCGCCCGCAAGCGCCCCGGTCTTCTCGACCTGCGCGCGCAGCGCCTCGTAGGCGATGAACTGCACGCGCGAGTCGATCGAGAGCGTCACGTCCCCGCCCGGCACGGCCTCCTTCTGCCAGATGTCGTCGATGATGCGGCCCTTGCGGTCGCGGATCACGCGCCGCGCGCCGGGGCTCCCCGAAAGGAGCCGGTCGTTGGCAAGTTCGATCCCCTCCTGACCGTGGTCGTCGCGGCCGGTGAAGCCCACGATGTGAGCGGAGACCGGGCCGTCGGGGTATTCGCGCAGCACCTCGGGCTGGATGCCGACCCCGGGGACCCCGAGCTCGCGCACCTTCTCGGCGCGGCGCACGTCGCAGGCGCGCACGAGGGTGACGAAGCGCGATTTGGGCGCGTGCAGCTTATCGCGCACGGTCTTCACGGGGAGCTCGAGGAGCTCGGCGAGCTTTCTCACATCCTCCTCGGTCGCCTCCTTCGAGAGCAGCGGATCCGCCCAGACGCTGCGCACGGGCTGCGAGGCCGCGAGCACGATGCCGTTGCGGTCGAGGATCTCGCCGCGCTCGCCCGGAATGGTGAGCGTGCGCGCGTAGCGCTTCTCGCCCTCGTCCTGCAGGAAGTCGTTCGAAACCACCTGCAGCCAGAAGGCGCGCACGCCGAGGAGCAGGAACGCCGACGTGATGAGGCCGAAGATCAGGTACGTGCGCCAACGCGGAATCGGAATGACGATCAGGGGGCTCGCCGGGCTCTCGGGGGGCACTTCGCGCGCGGTGCGGTCGCGCCGCACCACCGCCGCGGCGTACGCCCAGACGGCGGCGAAGGCGGCCGCGATCAGATCGAGGACCTTCTTCACGGTTCACCTCCCGGCACGGCCTTCGCGCCCTGCGCGGCCGCGGCCTGGCGGCGGCGGTAGTCCTCGAGCTGGCGACGCATCTCGGGGAGGAAGTCCACCGAGCCGTCGGGCGCTTCGACCAAGGTCACCGTCTCGCCGCCCGTCGCGCCGTAGAGGTCGAGCATCGCCGCGCCCGCGCCGATGTTGCTCGCCAGGGCGGCGCGGCGCACCTTCATCTCAAGCTCGGCCTGGTCGTCGAGGAGCTTTCTGTGCACGTCCGCCTCGTGCTCGTGCGCAACGAACAGCTGCCGCGTCTGGCAGTGCAGCTCGACGAGGCAGAGGGCGCTTGCGAAGAGGCAGCCGCCCAAAAAGAGGATCCAACCGAGTTCGGCCGGCGAAACGTTCGAGCCGGTGCGCATCACGCCCTCCCGGTCTCCCCGGTCCAGGCGCGCGCGGTGCGCTCGGCGACGCGCAGCACTGAGGAGCGCGCGCGGGGATTCGACTCCGCCTCGGCCTTCGAGGGGAGGATGCGTCGCGCTCCGGTGAACCAGGGTTCGGCGTTGAACCCCGCCGGAAGCGGCAGGCGCGGGTCGAGCCCGCGCTCGGGGTGTCCCGTGCGCTCGAAGAAGCGCTTGACGATGCGGTCTTCGAGAGAATGGAAGCTGATCACGGCGAGCCGCCCGCCCGGTGCGAGAAGCCCGCCCGCCGCTTCGAGCGCGCCCTTGAGTTCATCAAGTTCGTGGTTCACCTCGATGCGCACGGCCTGGAAGGTGCGCGTCGCGGGGTGCTGCGCCGCGTCGCGGCGGTTCTTCGGCACGGCCGACTCCACGAGGCGCGCGAGCTCGCCCGTTGTTTTAAGGGGCGCCGTGCGGCGGCGCTCCACGACCGCGGCGGCGATGCGGCGCGCGAAGCGCTCCTCGCCGTAGTCGGCAAGCACCCCGGCGATTTCATCGACCGAGGCGCGCGCGAGCCATTCGGCGGCGGTTTCGCCCGCCGTCGTGTCCATGCGCATGTCAAGCGGCCCGTCAAAGCGGAAGGAGAATCCGCGCTCGGGGTCGTCGATCTGGGGCGAGGAGACGCCGATGTCGAGGAAGACGCCGTCCACGCGCGCGACGCCGAGGCGCCCGAGTTCGTCCGCCATCGCCGAGAAGGGCGCATGCACGATCGTGAAGCGCGGGTCCTCGATGCGGCGCGCCGCGGCGACCGCCTCCGGGTCGCGGTCGAAGGCGATGAGGCGCCCCTCGGGCGCGAGGCGCTCGAGAATGAGCCGGCTGTGTCCGCCGCGGCCGAAGGTGCCGTCCACGTAGAGGCCGTCGGGGCGCGAGACGAGCGCTTCCGGAGCTTCCTGGCTGAGCACGGGCAGATGAACGAAGGCGGACATGGAGGAGCGATCCTTTGAGCGTGGCGTGAAATTGTTCTCTTCGGATGGGGAGCCGGGGGTGCGGCGCATTTCGCGGGCCTTCAGAAGGTGAAGTCCGCCGCGTCGACGCCTTGGGCGAGCGCGGCCTCTTCGGCCGCGCGCAACTGGGCGCGGTCCCAGAGCTCGAGGTGTTCGCCGAGCCCCACGAGCGCGCATTCGCGCCCGAGGCCCGCCAGCCCGCGCAGGTCCGCCGGTATCAGGATGCGGCCGGCCGCGTCCGGCGTCACCTCGAGGGCGCTGCCGAGCACGAAGCGCACGAACCCGCGCGCGCTCCAGGGGAGCGCGAGGAGCTTTTCGCGCCGCGGCGCCCAGGCTTCGAGCGGATAGAGCACGAGGCAGCCGTCCGGATGGCGCGTGACGACGACCGTTCCACCCCGTTCGGCCACCTCCGCACGGGCGCGCACGGGGAGCGCCAGACGCCCCTTGGCGTCGAGCGTCACGAGTGAAGTGCCCTGAAACATCGCCAATCCGAATGAAAGAACTGTTGTCCGCGTCCCGAAGCGGGCGTCCCGCACGAACGCCCCCACCGAATCCCACATTTTCCCACAGTGCGGGGACGATGCGGGCGGCTCCGGCGAGGGGGACGCACAAAAAAAGCGCAAAAGAATGCGGCGGATCAGACCGCGGCGGCGGGGTGCGGCGCGCGCCCCCGGAAGAAGGATGGGTCCCGCAGAGGGGATGAGCGGGGACCGCGGCGCGGACGGAGAAGGGGAAGGTGCAGCGGACGCAAGCCCTCGTGTAAGCCGGATTCTGTCGCCGCAGTCCCCGAAGGGACCGCGGCGGCGGCCATTCGTCTAGGACGGCGCTCGCGCGCCGCCTCAAGCCATCTACCCGCAGCCGAACCGGGCAGGTTCATGGGCTGCCTATTTGATGTTGCTCCCCGTAGAGATTGCCCGTTTCACCCGGCCCGAAGCCGGCTCGTCTCTGTTGCTCTGATCCGCGCCTTGCGGCGGAGAGGTGTTACCTCCTACGGTGCCCTGCGGAGTCCGGACTTTCCTCCCGCGGCGCAAAGCCGCCGACGACCGCCCGGAGAACTTGGCCGCTGCAGGGGCGCTACTTTACCCGCACTTCACCGGAGGATCAAGCGTCCGGGTGTTGCCCGCATGAAACAAGCCCGCGCCGTGCGGCCCAGTCGCCCGAAACGGTGTGTCAAAATGGCTGGCTCCAACCCCTCCCTCGAGGCCTCCCCGCCGCTCCACTCCTCCGCAGGCAACCGTCATGAACAAGCTTCACCCCGCGCATCTTCTCCGCTTCACCGCCGCCGCGGCAGCCCTCGCCGCCGCCGGCGCCGCACAGGCCGGATTCTGGGCCTCCGTGGTGGACACCATGCCGGCGGGACTCGCGCGCGCTTCGGACGAGCGTCCGGGCGACTGGGCCTCGTTCTGGTCGGACGCGAAGGAAGGCGCCTCGCGCATCATGAGCGAAGGCAACACCACATGGGTGGCGCCCGTCTACACCAACCACCCGACCTGGGCCTGGGACAACCGCGCCGAGGAGAACGGCTGGCCCATGGGCATGGGGCTCGCGCGTCAGGTGATCGACGAAAAGGGCAACGAGCGCATGCTCTACCTCGTCACCTTCGTGGACTCCAACTACCGGCCCGAGCCGATGGTGGGCTACACCTGGGTGGCGCGCTGGCCGCTTGGCGCCTCGGGCCTGCACGTGGGCGCGGGCTACCTCGCCGGCGTCACCTTCCGCGGCGACTACAAGTGGCTGCCCGTCGCCGGGCCGCTGCCGCTCGCGAAGATCGGCAACGACTGGTTCTCGTTCTACGGCACCTACATCCCGTTCACGAACGTCTTCTTCTTCTTCTCCTCGATCACGGTGGACGACAACAAGGGGCGCAAGATGCCGCTCCCAGCGTCGAGCCCCTGGGTGAAGTCCCCCAACCTCCTCTACGGCGCCTGGGGCGGACAGTACGCGGACAACGGCGAGAAGTATTCGCCCTCGCACATCAGGAACGCCGCCGTCTGGGGCGTCGGTCTGCGCCGCTATTCGGGCCGCTCCTGGCAGACGGACCTCAAGTACTCGCGCTCGGAGCACGACGTGGTGAAGCTCTCGGGCGGCACGCAGCCGCTCAAGATCGAGACCTACTCGCTCACCATCGCCTACAACATCGACGTGACGAAGCGCCTGCGGCTCTTCGCGGGCGGCGGCTTCGGGTGGTCGAAGGGCGAAGCGTCGGGCGGCTCGGACACGAGCCTCCACCCCTCGCTCACGTTGGGCGCCACCTGGGCGGCCCTGGACAACCTCTTCCTCACCGCCTCGATGGACACGAACTTCCCGCGCTTCAAGGGCGTGCTCGAGGACCGCGGTTCGGGCTACACCGTCCGCTCGATGCCGACGAACTTCACGCTCGGCCTCGGCCTCGCCTTCTGACGCCTGCCTTCAAGATCCGTTGCAGACTGCCCCCCGCCGCGTTAATCCCGCGGAAAGGCGGCGCCCTTAGAATCCCGCCCGGCACAGAATGTTTTTCGGGTGCGCCCGGGCTCCCGGCGGAGCGTCGGGCGCCCTGCGGGCGGCGAATATGAACTCGGGCGGCGGCAGCACCGCCCGCTCGCGCTCCGCCCATCCTTTGGAGACAAGCAATGGATCTCAATCAAGCGCTCATCGAGCGCGCACAGAAGGTCATCCCCGGCGGCGTCAACTCGCCCGTGCGCGCCTTCGGCTCCGTCGGCGGCGCCCCGCGCTTCATCGAACGCGCCTCGGGTCCCTACATGTGGGACGTCGAGGGCAAGCGCTTCACCGACTACGTCTGTTCCTGGGGTCCGATGATCCTCGGTCACAACGACCCCGATGTGCTCGAGGCCGTTCACGCCGCCGTCGACCGCGGCCTTTCCTTCGGTGCGGCCACCCGCGCCGAAATTGAGATCGCCGAGGAGATCTCGCGCCTCGTGCCCTCGATGGAGGAGGTGCGCCTCGTGAGCTCCGGCACGGAAGCGGGCATGTCCGCCATCCGCCTCGCGCGCGGCTTCACCGGCCGCAACCGCATCATCAAGTTCGAAGGGTGCTACCACGGCCACTCCGACGCGCTCCTCGTGAAGGCGGGCTCGGGGCTGCTCACCTTTGGCAACCCCTCGTCGGCGGGCGTTCCCGCCTCGGTCACCGAGCACACGCTCGTGCTCGAATACAACAACCCCGCGCAGCTCGAGGACGCCTTCAGGAAGTACGGCGACGAGATCGCCTGCGTGATCGTCGAGGCGTTCGCCGGGAACATGAACCTCGTGCGCGGTTCGCAGGAGTTCATCGACACGATGCGGCGCCTGTGCACCCAGTACGGCGCGCTCCTCATCGTCGACGAGGTGATGACGGGCTTGCGCGTCGCGCTCCACGGCGCACAGTCGCTCTTCAAGGTGACCCCTGACATCACGATGCTCGGCAAGGTGATCGGCGGAGGCATGCCGGTCGCCGCCTTCGGCGGCCGCCGCGACATCATGCAGAAGGTCGCGCCCTGCGGCCCGGTCTACCAGGCGGGCACGCTCTCGGGCAACCCCGTCGCCGTCGCCTGCGGCATGGCAACCCTGAAGAAGATCCAGGAGCCGGGCTTCTACGAGCGCCTCGGGCGCCAGACCGCGCGCCTCGTGAGCGGCCTCACCGCCGCCGCGCATGAGGCGGGCGTGCCCTTCAGCGCGGACTCCGTGGGCGGCATGTTCGGCCTCTACTTCCTGCCGCAGCGCCCGCAGGGCTTCGCCGACGTGATGAAGGCCGACACGCACGCCTTCAACACGTTCTTCCACGGGATGCTCGACCGCGGCCAGTACTTCGCGCCCTCGACCTTCGAGGCGGGCTTCGTCTCGATCCGCCACGACGACGCGGTGATCGACGCCACGGTCTCCGCCGCCCGCGAAGTCTTCGCCTCGATGGCGAAGTAATTCCGCCGCCGCCCGGGCCCGGCCTGGGCGGTCTTCTCCGCCGCAACCCTGCGGGCGGTCCTGCGCGCCGCCCGCCGCACCCCGAGCACCCCATGTCCCTCGCCGACGTCCTCTCCACCCGCGCCCGCAGCGCCGCCGCCGCGCTTCTCTGCGCCGTCTGCGCCGCAGCACTCCCCGCCACCGCTCCCGCCGCCGGGAGCTCGGACGGCTGGATGTCCGCCATCAGCGCCGGGAGCCACACCGAGAAGCCGCGCCCGCACGTCTTCGTCGAGCTCGTCGCGGAGAAAACTGCGCTCACGCCGCAGGCGGAGAACCGGCTCGCCGTGCGCTTCACCCATGAAGAGGGCTGGCACACCTACTGGAGGATGCCGGGCGACGCGGGGCTGCCTCCCGAATTCAGCTTCACGCTGCCCGGAGAGATCCGCGCCACCGCGCCGCTCTTTCCGCTCCCCGAGCGCACGATCACCTCGGGGCTCACGAGCTTCGGCTACGGCGGCGTGACGCTCTTTCCCTTCCGCGTCGAGGTGCCCCGCGGCGCGTCGGGAAACGTCACCGTGGCGCTTCACGTCGAATACCTCGCCTGCCGCGAGATGTGCGTGCCCGAATCGGCCGACGCGACGCTCAGGCTCCCCATCGCGGTCTCCGGCAAAGAGACGCCCGAGGCGGCCGAGATCGCCCGCGCGCTCAAGCTCGTGCCTGAGCGCGCCCCCGATGCGCAGGCCGCCTGCGCGAAGATCGAGGAGAACCGCATCCGCATCGACCTCGCCGGGGGCGCGGTCGTCGCGAAGAGCCTCGACTTCCTTCCCTTTGAAAAGAACGTCCTCAAGCTCTCCGCCGCACCCGCGTCGGCCGTCCGGGAGGCGGAAGAAACGGGCGCCGCCCCCGCCTGGAGCCTCTGGCTCACGGCGGCGGACCGCTTCGCCCTCGCGCCCGCGAAGACCCTCGAAGGCGTCCTCGTCGCCGACGGCGGCCCGCAGCGGGGCGGCTGGGCGGTCGAGACTTCGATTCCGCTTGAGGCAGGTCCGGTGGCGCCGCCTCCGGCCGCAGCGGCCGCCCATCCGGACGGGCACGCCGCAGCGGCACCCGTCCTCGGCTTCACGGCGCTCTCGGCCCTCGCCTTTGCGTTCCTCGGAGGCCTCATCCTCAACCTGATGCCCTGCGTCTTCCCGGTCCTCTCCCTCAAGCTCCTCGACCTCATGCGCGGCGCGGGCGAAGGCCGGCGCCTCGCCGGGCACGGCTTCGCCTTCACCGCGGGCGTGGTCCTCACGATGCTCGTCCTCTCGGGGACCCTCATCGGCCTCAGGTCGGCCGGACACGCCCTCGGCTGGGGGTTCCAGCTTCAGTCGCCCATGGTGGTGTCGGTCCTTGCGCTCCTCTTCACCGGGATCGCCTGCAACCTCCTCGGGTTCTTTGAATTCACGTTCGGCAGCCGCGTCGCCGACGCCCGGGCGCTGCGCGCGGCGCCCCAGGCGGGCCTCCCCGCGAGCTTTCTCACCGGCGTGCTCGCCGTCGTGGTGGCGAGCCCCTGCACGGCGCCCTTCATGGGCGCGGCGCTCGGCTACGCCCTCACGCAGCCCGTCCTCGAGGCGCTCCTCGTCTTCGTCGCCCTCGGGCTCGGCATGTCGCTCCCCTGGCTTCTCCTCTGCCTCTTCCCGGCCTGGGCGAAGCGCCTCCCGAAGCCCGGTCCCTGGATGGAGACCTTCCGGCGCGTGATGGCCGTCCCAATGCTCCTCGCCGTGCTCTGGCTCGTCTGGGTGCTCTCGCGCCAGCTCGACTTCCGCGGCGTGCTCACGATCCTCTGCGGCATGGGGGCGTTGGGCGCCTTCTGCTGGCTCTTCGGGCGCCGGCAGTGGGGGCGCGCAACGAACACGGCCCTGATGGCGCTCCTCGTCGCCGTGTCGGCGGCCGCCGCCGCCGTCGCCGGGAGCGGTGTCTTCAGCCGAACGGAGGAGACTTCCTCCGCCGCAGCGGGCTGGGCGCCCTGGAGCCCCGAGGCCGTCGAGACGGCGCTCGCCGAGGGGCATCCCGTCTTCGTGGACTTCACCGCCGCCTGGTGCCTCACCTGTCAGGCGAACCGCGTCGCCGCGCTCGACCGCGGGGAGGTGCTCCAACGCATGGACGAGCTCGGCTACGTGCGGCTCGAAGGCGACTGGACGAACCGCAACCCCGAAATCGCCCGCGTGCTCGCCGAGTTCGGCAGAAGCGGCGTGCCGCTCTACCTCATCCACCGCCCCGGCGGCCGCGTGGAGGTGCTCCCCGAGCTCCTCACGCCCGGCATCGTGATCGAGGCGCTCGAGCGGAAGTAGCTTCCGCTTCTTTGAAGCTTTGCCCCCTGAACGCGGAACGGGCGGCGGGAGAAGTGCTCGCCGGCCGCCCGTCGTCCTTCCGACGGCGCGCTCCCGCGCCGCCTTATTCGAGCGCGTACACCCAGTCGATCAGGGCGTTGAGGAAGGCGATCCCGCCCGGGACGCTCCGCTCGCCGTCAACGCCCGCATAGACCGCGTAGCGCCTCCCCGACGTGGCCTGGACGTAGCCGCCGATGCTCCTCACGTCGGCGAGATACCCCGTCTTGATGCGTCCGCGCTCCTCGGCCACCTTGCGGCGCGCCATCGTGCCGTCGCGCCCCGTGATCGGGAGCGAGGCGAGGTATTCGGGCATGTAGGGGCCCTGCCAACCGGCGACGAGGAGCTTCGTCATCGCCCGGCCCGTGACGCGCGCGTCGCGCGAGAGCCCCGAGCCGTTGTCGATCTTGAGCTCCTCCACGGGGAGCCCGCGCGAGACGAGCCAGTCGGCGAGCGCCGCGCGGCCGTCCTCGATCGTCGCCGCGGGCGGAAATTCGAGCCCCTTCTTCTCCGCCTTTCGGGCGGTCTTCGAAGCCGCCTTCTCACGCGCCTCCTCCCAGGCCTCGTGCACACGCTTCACGCCGAGCGTGAGGAGGATCGTGCGCGCCATGGTGTTGTTCGACCACTTGTTCGTGAGGGCGGTGGTTTCGGCGAGCGTGCGCGAGAAGTGGCTCGCAAGGCGCTCGGCGTCCACCGGGACGGGGCCGGTCTTCACGCGGCCGCGCCAGGTGCGCCCGTCGCGCTCCCAGTAGGCGCGGAAGAGACGCTCGAAGTATTCGTCGGCCCCCATCGCGATCGTGTTGAAGGTCTTCGGGCCGCAGGCGGCCGGGAGTCTTCCCGTGAAGACCGCCTTTCTGCCGCCGTCCTTGCCTTCGAGGAGCTTGAAGCCGATCGCGGTCTTCCAGTCCCCGCAGGGGCCGCGCCCGAGACGGATGGTCTTCGGGTACGCAACCCCCGCGAGCTTCGGGACCGCGACCACGCGCGCGACGCCCGCCTCCGGGGCCGGAACCATCTCGAAGGAGAGGTTGCGGTAGTTGACGAGCACCGGGTCGGGCGGCAGGTTGTAGGGGCGCGTCGCGCGCCCGTCGAAGGCGCCGGGGTCCGCGGCCGGAATCGTGAAGGCCGAGCGGTCGAGGACGACGTCGCCGTCGATGCGCTTCACGCCCAGCTGCGCGAGGCGCTCGAGCTCGAGCTCGAAGGCCTCGACCACGAAGGTCGGGTCGCCGCTGCCGCGGACGTAGAGCGCCCCCTTGAGGACGCCCCGGGCGTCGGGCTTCACGCGCGAGTAGAAGTCCGTGCGCCAGCGCCAGTGGGCGCCGAGCACCTCGAGGCCGGCGAGCGTCGTCACGAGCTTCGCCGTCGAGGCGGGCTCTTTGGGAACGGCGTCGCGCCAGGAAAGCACCGGCGCCGCGGGGGCGTCGAGGGGCACCACCGAGACGACGACGTGCGCGGGGTCGACGCCGAAGCGCCGTGCGGCGCGCTCGAGCGCGTCGGGAAGCGCCCGCGCCGTCGGGCGCGAGGACGCCGCCGGAGCGGCGGGCGCCGCCCCGGCCCCCGCGCAGAACCCCGAAAATGCGGCCCAGGAAGCCGCGAAGAGCGCCAAAACCGTTGTTTTTTGAAGTGAATTCTTCATGCCGAGGACCTCGAGGAAAAATTTTTCCTCCCGGGGCTTGAAATCTTTTTGACCGCCCCCATATGGGGAGTAAATGGTAGCGGAGGGGGCGTCCCCGAAGAGGAGCGCTCCGCCCGCGCACAGGTTTTCTTAAGTTGCGGACCGTCCGCCGGGAGCGTTTCGGAAGCGAAGCTCCGGCCCGGGCGGCCCTCGAGATCATTTCTCAATGGAGATATCCAAGATGCAGATCCGTCCCTTGCATGACCGCGTCATCATCAAGCGCCTTGAAGCCGAAACGACGACCGCCTTCGGCATCGTCATTCCGGACACGGCCGGCGAGAAGCCCGACCAGGGTGAAGTGATCGCCGTCGGCCCGGGCAAGCGCGATGAGGCCGGCCGCATCATCACGCCGGACGTGAAGGTGGGCGACCGCGTCCTCTTCGGCAAGTACTCCGGCCAGACCGTCAAGGTCGACGGCGAAGAGCTCCTCGTCATGCGCGAGGAGGACATCATGGGCGTGCTCGAATAATTCCGCACTCTACAAACTCCGCACAGATTTTTGAAAGAAACGCTTTTCAAGGAATAAGAAATGGCTGCCAAGCAGGTTCTTTTCGGTGATGACGCCCGCTCCAAGATGGTCCGCGGCATCAATGTTCTCGCCAACGCCGTCAAGGTGACGCTCGGCCCGAAGGGCCGCAACGTCGTTCTTGAACGCTCCTTCGGCGGCCCGACGGTCACGAAGGACGGCGTCTCGGTCGCCAAGGAGATCGAACTCAAGGACAAGTTCGAAAACATGGGCGCCGCGATGGTCCGTGAAGTCGCCTCGAAGACGAGCGACAACGCCGGCGACGGCACGACCACGGCCACGGTTCTCGCCCAGGCGATCGTCGACGAAGGCATGAAGTTCGTCGCCGCCGGCATGAACCCGATGGATCTCAAGCGCGGCATCGACAAGGCCGTTGCCGCCGCCATCGAAGAGCTCAAGAAGATATCCAAGCCCACCACGACCAACAAGGAGATCGCCCAGGTCGGCGCCATCTCCGCCAACTCGGACCACGAGATCGGCGAGATCATCTCCGAGGCGATGGACAAGGTCGGCAAGGAAGGCGTGATCACGGTTGAAGACGGCAAGAGCCTCAAGAACGAGCTCGAAGTCGTCGAAGGCATGCAGTTCGACCGCGGCTACCTCTCGCCCTACTTCATCAACCAGCCCGAGAAGCAGTCCGCCGTCCTCGACAACCCGTTCATCCTGCTCCACGACAAGAAGATCTCGAACATCCGCGAGCTTCTGCCGGTGCTCGAACAGGTTGCCAAGGCCGCTCGTCCGCTGCTCATCATCGCCGAGGACATCGACGGTGAGGCGCTCGCCACGCTCGTCGTGAACTCCATCCGCGGCATCCTCAAGGTCTGCGCCGTCAAGGCCCCGGGCTTCGGCGACCGCCGCACCGCGATGCTCGAAGACATCGCCGTCCTCACCGGCGGCACGGTCATCTCGAGCAACGTCGGCCTCTCGCTCGACAAGGCGACGCTCGCCCAGCTCGGCTCCGCCAAGAAGGTTGAGGTCTCCAAGGAGAACACCACGATCATCGACGGCGCCGGTGATGCCGCCGCGATTGAGAACCGCGTCAAGAACATCCGCACGCAGATCGAAGGCGCCACGAGCGACTACGACCGCGAGAAGCTCCAGGAACGCGTCGCCAAGCTCGCCGGCGGCGTGGCCCTCATCAAGGTCGGTGCCGCCACCGAAGTCGAGATGAAGGAGAAGAAGGCCCGCGTCGAAGACGCCCTGCACGCCACCCGCGCTGCGGTTGAGGAAGGCATCGTCCCGGGCGGCGGCGTTGCGCTCATCCGCGCCAAGCTCGCCATCAAGTCCCTCAAGGGCGAAAACGACGAGCAGAACGCCGGCATCCGCATCGTGCTGCGCGCGATGGAGGAGCCCCTGCGCCAGATCGTCGCCAACGCCGGCGACGAACCGAGCGTCGTGGTGAACACCGTCGCTCAGGGCGAAGGCAACTTCGGCTACAACGCCCAGACCGCCCAGTACGGCGATCTCGTTGAGATGGGCGTGCTCGACCCGACGAAGGTCACCCGCACGGCTCTGCAGAACGCCGCTTCGGTCGCCTCGCTCATCCTCACGACCGACTGCATGGTCGCCGACTTCCCCGTCGAGGAGAAGGGCGTCCCGGCCGGCATGGACGGCATGGGCGGCATGCCCGGCATGATGTAATCAGCCGCGCATCCCAAGACTGAACGTCTGAACTGAAAAGCCCCGTCTCCCGGAAGTGGGAGGCGGGGCTTTTCTTGTTCCGTCATCGGGCCGGCCCGCACCCCCGGGGGGCATGGACCGGGCGCTGCGGCGCGCCCGGCCGCTCAGGCCTTGAGGCCCGTGAGGACGGCGAATTCAGCGGTGGTGGACTGCTTCAAGGGGAGGTACTTCCCGTCGGCGGTGCGCACGACGCCGAAGGGCACCGAAATGCCGCAGGCGCGGCGGAAGGCCTTGGAGTTGTCCCAGACCTTGACGCGCTTCTCCCAGGGCATTTCCTTCCCGCGCACGTCGAGGCCACGGAAGTCCTTGTCCTCGAAGTGCGCCTCGTGCTCGAGGAACTTCGCCTTCGGGTCCTGCGCGGCGAGGATCGCCGCACCCTGCGGCTCGCTCCAGGGATTGAGCACCGCGACGGGGTGCCAGATGAAGGTGGCGCGCCCGAGGAAGGGCTTGAGCTGCTCGAACTGCCACTTGCACCACGGGCACTGCGTGTCGAAGGCGAGGCGCACGACCGGGCCGTCCTTCGGCCCTTCGAAGACCACGCCTTCGCCCTTTTCGGCGAGCTCGACGAAGCAGCGCTCCGCCTGGAAGTCGGTCGGGACGTCGGGCTGGTCGGGCCAGGTGCGCTTCTGCGCCTCCTTGGCGCCCACCGCAGGGATCGCCGCGGCGGCGGCGGCGCCCGCCGCGAGCATGAAGGCGCGGCGGGTGATGTTCTTCGTCATGAGGATCTCCTCCTTGTATGTTCTTCAAGGCGGCCCACCCCCCCCCTTCCGACGGGAGCGCGGACCGCGCGCTCCGTCCATCCTATCGCCTTCGGCCGCCCGCCGCGCCCGCGCGTACGTTTGAGTTCCTCAAGGAAGTCCCCGCCTTGACCCGGCGACGCCCCGCGCCCGACAATACGCGCCCGAAGACGAATCCTCCCGCCCGAGAGCGGCGGACCTCCCCGGAGAAGAAACAAAGATGAAGTTCACCGAAATGCTGCAGGCGCGCTGGCGCAATCAGAACACGCTCCTCTGCGTAGGGCTCGATCCCAACCGCTCGCGCTTCCCCGAAGTGCTCGCGGACTCCCCCGACGCGGTCTACGAATTCTGCTGCGGCATCGTGGACGCCACCGCCGACCTCGTCTGCGCCTTCAAGCCGCAGATCGCCTACTTCGCCTCCGAAGGGGCCGAGGACGCTCTGCAGCGCATCATCGCCTACATCCACGCGAACCACCCGGGCATCCCGGTGATCCTCGACGCCAAGCGCGGCGACATCGGCTCGACCTGCGAGCACTACGCGCGCGAGGCCTTCGAACGCTTCGAGGCGGACTGCGTGACGCTCTCGCCCTACATGGGCGAAGACACGGTCGCGCCCTACCTCGCCTGGCCCGAAAAGGGCGCGTTCCTTCTCTGCCGCACCTCCAACAAGTCGGGCGACGAACTGCAGATGCTCGACGTGGGCGGCGGCGAGCGGCTCTTCGAGCGCGTCGCGCGCCTCGTCGCCGAGAAGTGGAACCGCACGGGCGAACTCGGCCTCGTCGTGGGCGCCACCTATCCCGAGGAGCTCGCCGCCGTGCGCCGCATCGCTCCGGACATTCCGCTCCTCGTGCCGGGCGTCGGCGCGCAGGGCGGCGACGTTGAGGCGGCCGTCAAGGCCGGCATGGACACCTGCGGCGCGGGCATGGTGATCAACTCCGGACGCGCGATCCTCTACGCGAGCCGCGGCGCCGACTGGAAGGAGGCGGCGCGCGCCGCCGCGCTCGCGACCCGCGACGCGATCAACGCCGCGCGGGGCTGCTGACCGGGAGTCCGCGCCGCCCCGCCGAGGCGGCCGTCTGGAACGAAGCGCCCCGGGAGGTCAGGACGACCCGCGGGGCGTTTTTCTTGTCCGGAGCCGCTGGGGCGGGCCCGAGTTCAGGCGACCTCCTCGTCCTGCATCCGTGCGCGCACGACGTACTGCTTGGGCGTGAGCCCGAAGGCGCGCGGGCGCATCGAGGCTCGGGCTCGAGCGCATCGACTTCTGAGTCGTCAGTGCAGCAGCTGATAGACGCCCGGGCCGAACACCGGCACGTTGTTCGAGAAGATCCCGCCCGCGGTGAGCTCGACGTGCGCCCGGTAGACGCCGTCGACGAGCTTGATCTGCCCGCGCGCGAGGGGGTCGGCGATGGTCGCCGGGGCGACGAGGTCCTGCGGGATCGCGAGTGAGAAGGCGCCCCAGCGCGGGATGCCCGTCTTCAGGTCCTCGGCGTAGGCGAGGCGTCCGGTGAGGACCGCGCGCTTCTTGCCGCGCACGTACTGCGCCTCGTCGAGCTCGACCGTGAGGCCGTCCTTCATGAAGGCGCCGCCCCAGAGGGCGAGCACGCCGAGGGCGGCCGCGGCGCCGGTGGACGCGTTGATGAAGTCCTCGGTGAGGTTGGTGATGCGCAGCGTGAAGCCCACGCGGTCCGCGCTGTCGCTCTCCGCGCGCGGTTTCTCGACGGAGAGCGCGATGCGCTCCTCCCAACGGGAGGCCTTCGCTCCAGCATGGAGATCGGGCTCCGCACCGGCCTTGCGCGCCATCTTCTCCGACGTGAGCGTGAGCGAGAAGCCGTCGCCCGCGAGCCCTTCGGCCGAGAAGGCGCCGCCCGAAACCGTGAGGTCGGCGAGGGGCTTGCCGTCCGCAAAGGTTATGCCGAAGGCGAGGCCCCGGAGATCGGCCGTCTGCACATCCTCGGGGCTGCGGCAGACGATCCCTTCGAGGCCGGCCGTCAGCGACGCCCGGCCCGCGACCTCATACGCCTCGATCACGAGGGGCTCGGTGCGGCAGACGCCGCCCGTTTCGCGGTCCTTGATCGTGAGCGGGTCGATGCGCCAGACGAGCGGCTTCACCGCGCCCGTCACCGACGTCTCGACGGTCATCGCATCGCGGTACCCCTCGATGCCCTTCCCGGCGAGCGCGAGGCCCACGCCCTCGGTGAGCTCGAGCGAGAGCGAGGTGTGCGTGCCCCAGCCCATCGAAGCGTGTCCGCGCCAGAGCGCCGTGAGGCCGCCCGCGGACTCGGCGCGCACCCGGAAGGTGCGCGAGCGCCAGGTGCGGCCCGTCTCCTCGTAGACCACCTTCATGCCCGCCGGAGGGTTGGCGGCGAATTCGCGGACCTTGTCGTCCCAGACGCGGCCCTCCCAGCAGACGAGCCCCGCGCCGGCGGCGGCAAGGGCGGCGAGGAGCGCGGTGCCCCCGATCCAGATCTTTCCCGACATGCTCTTCTCTCCCGATGCTGTGCGCTTGGCCTGCGCCGCCGCTCCCGGGGCCGGGCAGGCCCCGGGAGCGGCGCAGAAAGCAAGGGCCGCCCTGCGCACTTTGAGCTCGGGCAGCCCTTCATTGATTCTTTTCACCGCAAAAGGCTACCAAAAATCATCCCGCCCGGGGCGGCCCCTCCGGGAGACGGACGCCCCAGGCGTGCACCGCGTCACTTGTCCACAGGCCGGGGCGCTTCGGGCTTGCGGTCATCCACAGGGTTGTCCACAGTCTTTGGAGCGGCGCGGTCCGCGCCGTCATGGGACGCGTTCGGAGCGGACGGGATCTGAGCGGGGGCCTTGGGCGCCGCCTTGGGGACAACTTCCTCTTGCGCGGCGGGCTTCGCCTTTCCCGGGCGTTCGCCCAATTCAAAGGCGAAGACCTTGTCCACGCGTCGGCCGTCCATGTCCACAATCTCAAAGCGCCAACCGCCCCATTCGACGAGGTCGCCCTCGCGCGGCAGGCGCCCCAAGAGAAGCATCAGCATGCCCGCGAGGGTGCTGTAGCGGCCCTCCTCCTCTTCGGGGACGCGCTTCAGGTTGAGGACGTCCTTCAATTCCGGCACCGGGATGATGCCGTCGAGGCGCCAGGAGCCGTCCTCGCGCCGGCTCGCCCAGCTGTCGCCGGGCTTCTCGGGCTTGAATTCGCCCGCGATCGCCTCGAGGACGTCGCGGGGCGTAACGAGCCCCATCACCTCGCCGTATTCGTCCACGACGAGGGCGAGCGGAACGTCGGTCTTGCGGAAGTGCTCGAGGAGCTCCATGCCGGTGAGGGATTCGGGCACGTAGTTGACGGGCGAGAGGTGGCTCGAGAAGTCCGGGCGCCCCGTCTCGAGGATCTGCTGCAGGAGCGTGCGCGTCGAACACACGCCCTTCACGTTGTCGAGGCTCCCCTCGCAGACGGGCAGGCGCGAGCGGCGCGAAGTGCGGATGCGCTCGATGTTCTCCTCGACGGGATCCTCAACGTTGATCCAGCTGATGTCCGCACGCGGCGTCATGAGGGAGGCGACCTGACGGTCGTCGAGGCGGAAGACGTTGCGCACCATGTCGCGCTCAGCCGTCTCGATCACGCCCGACTCCTGACCCTCCTCGATCATCGCGTGGATCTCCTCCTCGGTGACCGAGGCGCCCTCCTTCTCCTCAATGCCGAGGCGCTTGAGCAGCCACCGGGTCGAAATCGAAAGAAGCTGCACGAAGGGGGCGGCGACCACCGAGAGGAAGTGGATCGGGGGCGCGATGCGGCAGGCGATCCGCTCGGGCGACATCTGCCCGATGCGCTTCGGGACGAGCTCGCCCAAGACGATCGAGAAGTAGGTGATGAGCACCACGACGATCACGACGCCGATCCCCTTGGCGGTCTCGGGATTGACGCCGAGGCTGATCAGGCCCGCGGCCACCGGCTGCGCGAGGGCGGATTCGCCCACGATGCCCGAGAGAATGCCGATCGAGGTGATGCCCACCTGAATCGTCGAGAGCGCGCGCGTCGGATCGGCGTTGAGCTCCTGCGCGCGCTGCGCGCCCGTGGTCTTTTCGTCAAGAAGCTTCTGCAGGCGTGCGCGGCGGCTCGTGACGACGGAGATCTCGCTCATGGCGAAGACGCCGTTCAAAAGAATAAGGACGAGCAGAAGCAGTATGTCCAGTGAACTCGACATGGTGGTGTGCCCCGTGGGGGTGACGTGTTGAGGGAGAAGTGAAGAGGATTGGAAGAGGCCGAGATCGCGCCGTCAGTCGAATTCGCACGGCATGCGCATCGGATCGGCGCCGTCGATGAGGGCGATGAGGCCCTGGAGCGCGGTGAGCGCCGCGGCGAGGCGCACTTCGCGGCGGCCTCCCGGCGCATGGATCGTGCGCACGGAGGTGACGACGGCCCCTTCGGGCGTGCGCTCGGCCCAGCCGATCGCGACGGTGCCGACGGGCGTGGTGGCCGTCCCGCCGGAGGGGCCGGCGACGCCGGTGAGGGCGACGGCGAGGTCGGCGAGGCTCGAGGCGAGCGCTCCGCGCGCCATCGCCTCGGCGACGGGTTCGGAGACGACGCCCGCCGCTTCGATCGTCTCCGCGGGCACGTCGATCATCTCGATCTTCGCGGCGACCTGATAGGTGACGAAGCCGCGGTCGAACCACCCCGAGGAACCCGGGACCGAGGTGATGAGTTCGGAGACGAGCCCTCCGGTGAGGCTCTCGGCCGTGGTGATCATGCGGCGCGACTCACCCGCGCGCCGCCCGAGGATCTCCGCGGCGAGCTCGGCGCGGCTTCTGAGCTGCGCGGCTGCGGACGGAGTTTGGGTCTTTTCAAGGTTCATGGGAGGCTCGCCGATGAAGGAGACGGAGGAGATAGGCGGGGCGTCAGGCGGCGAGCCGTCCGGCGCTCCAGTAGAGGGCGAGCAGGATCTGGATCGCCGCCCAGGCGTAGAGCGCGGCGACGAGGTCGTCCAACATCACGCCGAAGCCCGTCTTCACGCGGTGGTCGATCCACGACCCCGGCCAGATCTTCACGATGTCGAAGAGCCGGAAGGCGGCGAAGGCGGCGGCCCACCAGCCCCAGCCCGCGGGGAGCGCGATGCAGAGCGCCCAGACCGCGGCCACCTCGTCCACGACGAAGCCGCCGTGGTCGCAGACGCCGATGTCGCGCCCGGACTTTTCGCACGCCCAGCAGCCTGCCGCGAAGAGGAGCGCCGTGAGGACGATCCAGCCGGCCGTCGGGATGAAGGAGTAGAGAAGTCCGTAGACGAGCACGCCCGCGAGCGTGCCCCAGGTGCCCGGCGCCGGGCGCAGCAGCCCCGCGCCGAAGAAGACGGCGAGCGCGTGCGCCGGAGACGAGAAGGCCCACCGGGGCGTGAGGCGCACCCGGTTGGCGGGGTTGGCGGGGTCGTACTTGCCGATCATCAGCTACTCTTCTCCGGGGGCGAAGTGGTCGAATCCGACCGAGGGCGTCAGAACGAGCGCGCCGTCGCCCGCGCGCACGACGACCGAGGTCGTGGTGCGCGGCACGATGCGCCCGATGCGCGTCACGGGCGTGCCGGTTCTGAGTCCCGCCTCGTAGATGCGCTCCGCGGCTGCGGCCGGCGCGGTGAAGACCAACTCATAGTCGTCGCCCCCGGTGAGGGCCGCCTCGTGCTGCCGCGCGATGGTGAGCGAACGCAGCGCCGTCGAGACGGGGATGCGGTCCCAGTCGACTTCGGCCGAGCAGCCGCTCCGCTCGAGAATGTGGCCGAGGTCCGCGAGGAGGCCGTCGGAGACGTCCGCGCAGGCCGAGGCCGCACCGAGAATCGCCTGCCCGAGCGCGACGCGCGGCGTCGGCCGGTCCATCCGCGCGAAGAGTGCGGGCTCGAGGTCGGGCATCACCTCCCAGGCGCCCCAGCGGCACTGCAGCGCCGCGTAGGCGTCGCCCAGCGTGCCCGACACCCAGACGTCGTCGCCCGGGCGCGCGCCCGCACGCGTGAGGCCCATGCCGGCGGGGAGATCCCCCATCGCGGTGATGCTGATCGTCACGGGAGCGCGCCTGCCCTCGACTTCGGGCGTGCGGGTGGTGTCGCCCCCGAGGAGCGCGCAGCCCGACTCGTGCGCGAGCGCCATCAGGCCCCGCGAGAAGTCGGCGAGCCAACCGTCGTCGCGTCGCGGCAGCCCGATCGACAGGAAGAAGGCGCGGGGCACGGCGCCTGCGGCCGCGAGGTCCGACAGGTTGACGGCGAGCGCCTTGTAGCCCACGTCCTCGGGGTCGGCGTCGGGCAGGAAGTGCGTGCCGAGCGCCATCATGTCGCACGTGACGGCAAGCCGCCCCGCGCCGGTGTCGATGATCGCGCAGTCGTCGCCCACGCCGGCGCTCTTCCACGCGCCGAAGCTCTGGTACGTGAAGAACTTCTCGATGATCTGGAATTCGCCTCTCTGCGGCATTTTGTTCGACTCGCCTCCCCAATCAAGTTCGGAGGGCGGCGGCGCAGACCCTGAGGATCCGGCCCGCCCTCCTTCCGACAGGCATCATCATATTTCGTCGGCGCCGCACCGGCTGAAACAAGATTTTCAAGGGCCGGAGTGCGCCGAAAGGCCGCCCGCGGACGACGGACGGCCTTTCCTCCTTCAGATCGGACGGCGTCCCTCAGGGGCACACCCGGCGGCTCACTCAGCCTTTTCGACCTTCTCGACCTTTTCAGCCTTCGTCGCCTTCTCGGCGGCGCGCTTCGCATGATCGTCGGCGAACTCGGCCGCGCGGACCTTCTCGGCGACGCGCTCGAGCACGGCGTTCGTGAAGCGGTAGCCGCTGCCGAAGCGCTTGGCGAGCTCGACGTCCTCGTTCAGAACGACGCGGTAGGGCGTCTGCGGGCAGTGCATGAGCTCGTAGGTGCCGAGGAAGAGAATCGAGCGCTCGACGAGCGAGACGCGCTTCAGATCGCGGTCCACGAAGGGCGCGAAGACCTCTTCGAGCGCCGCGTGCTGGGCGACGACGCCCGAGAGGAGCGTCGAAAAGAGCTCGCGGTCGCAGACCGCCCAGTCCGCGGTCGTGACGCCGGCGCCCTCGACGGGGCCGCCGTCCTCGTCCTCGATGAGCGACTCGAGGCCTTCGGTGATCTTCGCGGCGGTGAGTTCCGGATCGGCGATCCATTCATAGACGCCGAGGAGCGCGAAGACGCGCGCGAGGCGGCGCGACGAATGGAGCTGATGACGGGACTTTTGCGCTTCTGACATCGTGCGATTCCTGAAAAAATACTTCCCTGAAGGAAAAGCCGCGCATTTTAGCGCGGCCCGGGCGCGTGCGTCCGCTCCCCGAAGGGCGGACGCGCACGCGCATCAACGGTCCGCGCGGGGATTATTCCTCGCGGTCGTCTTCGTCCTCTTCCTCAAAGTCGTCGGCGGTGACGAACTCCTTGGCGAGGTTGGCCATCTCGACGGCGCACCGCGCGCAGTCGCGGCCCTTCATCTCGAGGCGGGCCTGGCACTGGTCGTCGTCCTCGGTCGTGAGCACGCCGTTGGCGATCGGAATTTCATAGTCGAGGCCGATGCGGGTGATGCCCGCGCCCGACTCGTTCGAGACGAGCTCGAAGTGGTAGGTCTCGCCGCGGATCACGGCGCCCAACGCGATCAGGGCGTCGTACTCCTGGGTCTGCGCGAGCTTCATGAGGGCGAACGGAATCTCGAGCGCGCCGGGAACGGAGACCTTCGTCACGTCCTCGTCCATGACGCCCAGCTTGCGCAGCTCGTCCATGCAGAACTCGAACTCGCCGCGGCCGGCGTACTCATTGAAGCGCGAGACCACAATGCCGATGCGCAGATCGGTGCCGTCGGTCGAGGTCGGAATGATGTCAACTGCCATTTGCTTCTCCTTCATGGAACGGGCAGGCCGCGTGCGCGCCGGACGCGCCGGACTCCTTCGAGCCGGCCTCCGGTCCGCGCACGCCCGGATTGCTGGAATTTCTCGGCGCGCCCGTCGGGGGCTTTGCCGGAGGCGGCGCCGTCGGCGAAGCCCTCCGCCCCGCCACCGCGCCGCATGCTGAATTCTTGATTTTACCGCAGGCGGCCTCCGTCGAACCGCTGCGCCCCCGGGCGCCGCGCGGTTTGCGCCGGTGCGGGAAGCCCCCCCCTTCATGACGAAGCCGTGACGGCGCGCCCGAGAAACTTCACCGACGCGTCACGCCGCCGTCAATGGCGCTTCATGCGCGCTCCCTAGAGTGAAAGCCATTCCCAACGACGGCCGCGCCCCTTCACGCCTGCTGCGGCCGCCCCTCCGGCAACACCTACAGGAATCATTCGCCGTGAAGAAGACTCTCCTCACCCAGGCCGCCCTTGCGGCCCTCGTCGCCGCCTCGACCTGCGGCGCCGCCAACGCCGCCCAGATCTACCCGGTCGATCAGGCCCGCTTCATGACGAACGCGCGCTTCGACTTCAAGGTCGAGCTCGACAAGGTCGCCGCCCGCAAGGACGTCTCGATCGAGATCAACGGCGCGGACTACAAGAAGGTTCTCAAGGGCGACGAGATCTACCTCGCTCAGGAAATCGACGCCGACGGCTCGGCGATCATCATGCGCGACGTCGAGATCAAGAAGCCCGGCCGCTATACGGTCGTCGTGAAGAGCCCCGAAGGCGAAATGCGCGCCGAGTGGGATCTCTACACCACGGCGAAGAAGCCCGTGGCGAAGAGTGATCATTCTGCTCGCCGACGGCCTTTCGGTCGGCCACCGTACGGCCGCCCGCATCCTCTCGAAGGGCGTGAAGAACGGCATGTACCAGGCGCCCCTTGCGATGGACGACATGCCGCACATGGCGCTCCTCGGCACGAGCTCCGTCGACACGATCGCCGCGGACTCCGCCAACACCGCCTCGGCCTACATGACGGGCCACAAGTCCTCCGTGAACGCCTTGGGCGTCTACGCCGACCGCACGAAGGCCTCGCAGGACGACCCGCGTCAGGAAACGATCGCCGAACTGCTGCGCCGCAAGACCGGCAAGGCGATCGGCGTCGTCTCGGACGCCGAGATCGAGGACGCGACCCCCGCCTCGGTGGTCGCGCACACGCGCCGCCGCGCCGACAAGGCCGACATCGTCGGCATGTTCTGGGACGTCAAGCCCGAGGTGATCCTCGGCGGCGGCTCCGCGTACTTCCTCCCGCAGGGCACCCCCGGCTCCAAGCGCAAGGACTCGACCAACTACATCGACCTCTTTACGAACGCGGGCTACAAGTTCGTCACCGACCGCACGGAGCTCAACGGCGCCGTTGCGGGCAAGGCGCCGCAGAAGCTCCTCGGCCTCTTCCACACGGGCAACATGGACGGCTGGATCGACCGCCACCAGTGGAAGGGCAACACCGTGAAGAAGTTCCCCAACCAGCCCGACCTCACCGAGAGCTTCGACGCCGCGGTGAAGGTCCTCGAACAGAACAAGGAGGGCTTCTTCCTGATGCTCGAGGCGGGACTCGTGGACAAGTTCTCCCACCCGCTCGACTGGACGCGCTCCGTGGGCGACACGATCGCCTTCGACAAGGTGGTCGAACGCGCGCAGAAGTACGTGGACGAGCACCCCGACACGCTCCTCATCGTGACGGGCGACCACACGCACTCGATCTCGGTCGCGGGCACGGTCGACGACAACAAGCCCGGCCGCGACATGCGCGAGAAGGTGGGCGTCTACGCCGACGCGGGCTACCCCAACTACGAGGACAAGGACAAGGACGGGTTCCCCGACGACTTTGCGCCTTCGAAGCGCCTCGCGGTCTTCTTCGGCGCGCACCCGGACTACTACGAGACCTACCGTCCCTTCCCCGAGAAGACCTTCAACCCGACCGTGAAGAACGAAAAGGGTGAGTACGTCGCCGACTCCGAGTACAAGAACGTCGAGGGCGGCCACTTCGTCGAAGGCAACCTCCCGCGCAAGGAGTCCCAGGGCGTGCACACGGTTGACGACCTCGTCGTCACCGCGCGCGGTCCGAAGTCCGAGGAGATCAAGGGCTTCATGAACTCCACCGAGATCTTCCGCGTGATGGCCGACGCCCTCGCCCTCGGTCACTGATCTCCGGCAGGGGCGGGACGCGGAACGTCGCAAGCGCTTCCAAGACGGGCGACGGGGAGACGAAAGCGCCCCGGCGTCCGCCCTCCGGAAGAGCTCCCGGTCCGCCCCCCGAACCCCGACTCACGCTCAAGGCGGAGCGCTTCCTCCCCATCAGGAAGGCGGCGCTCCGCCTCGGCTTCTTCTCCCTATGTGAACTCGCATGCTCCGCCGCCAGCTCCTCACCCGCCTCGCCCTTGCGACCCTCGCGCCCGCCGCCGCACTTCCCCGCGCGGCCCTTGCGGCCCCGAAGCCCAACCTCGCCTTCGACGAGATGTACGCGGGCGTCTCCGTCCTCGGCATCAAGTTTTCCGAAAAGCTCAAGAGCCTCGCCGGGCGCGAAACGACGATCCTCGGCTTCATGGCCCCGCCCCTCAAGGCGGACGCGGACTTCCTCGTCCTCACGAAGAGCCCGGTGAGCCTCTGTCCCTTCTGCAACACCGACGCGGACTGGCCCGACAGCATCATCGTGGTCTACCTCGGCCGGAAGCAGGAATTCGTGCAGAGCAACCGGCTGATCGCCGTCACGGGCACCCTCGAACTCGGCAGCTGCACCGACGAGGAGACCGGGTTCGTGAGCCTCGTGCGCATCGTGAACGCGCACTTCGAGGTCGTCTGACGAAGGAACGGGCGATGGCGGACTTCGACCTCACGCTCCCCGAAACCGAACTGCGCGTGCCGGACGGCGAGGAGACGCGGCTCATCTTCTCCACCTCGGGGTTCACGCTCCCCGAAGGCGCGGTGCTCGGCGTGCGCGGCGCCTCGGGCGCGGGAAAGAGCACCTTTCTGAAGCTCCTCTCCGGGATCCTCACGCCCACGCGCGGCGCCGTGCGCTGGGGCGCGGTGAACCTTTCGCTGCTCACGGAGTCCGCGCGCGACCGCTGGCGCGGCGAGCACTGCGGGTTCCTCTTTCAGGACTTCCGGCTCTTCGAGGACCTCACGGCCGAGGAGAACGTGCTGCTGCCCACGACCTTCACCCGCGCGCTCAGGAGCGAAGACCACGTGCGCGCCCGGGGACTCCTCAAAGCGCGGGGCGTGCGGCCCGACACCCGCGCGCGGCTCCTCTCGCGCGGCGAAATGCAGCGCACGGCCCTCGCGCGCGTGCTCTTTGCAGAACCGCAGGTGATCCTCGCCGACGAACCGACGGCGAGCCTCGACCGGCTGCGCGCCGCCGAGGCGGTCGAGGCGCTCCTCGAAGCCGCACGCACGCTCGGCGCCACCCTGATCCTCGTCTCGCACGACGAGCGCGTGCTCCTGGAGCTCCCGCGCCTCGTCGAAGTCGCCGACGGGCGGCTGATCGACCTTTCCGGCCGGAGGTGATGTCATGCACGTCACAATGCTCCTCAAAAGCGAACTGCGCCGCTCCGCGGGCGTGATCCTCGGCATGGCGCTCGTGCTTGCGCTCGCCCTCTCGCTCGCGCTCGCGACGAGCCTCACCGAGCGGATGCTGCGCGCTTCGAGCGCCGCGGCCACGGACGACTTCGACCTCCTCGTGGGCGCGAAGGGCAGCTCCGCGTCGCTCCTTCTCGGCACGGTTTATCTGCGCGACGAGCCTCTCGGACTCGTCCCGGCGCCCGCGCTCTCCTCCCTCATCAACGCCAAGGGCGTGCGCTGGGCAGCCCCCGTCGCCTTCGGCGACCGCACGGGCGACTCTCCGCTCGTCGGCACGACGCGCGCGATGGCGACCCTCGGGGGCGAGCGGCCGCTCAGCGCGGGCCGCGTCTTCGCCGCCCCCGACGAAGCCGTGGCGGGCGCGGGTTCGGGCCTCAAGGTAGGCGACGCGTTCACGCCGATGCACGGGCGCGCCGCAGGCGCGGGTCACGCGCACGAAGCAGCGTCCTTCCGGGTCGTGGGCGTGATGCCCGCCACGGGCACGCCCTGGGACCGGGCGGTGCTCGTTCCGATCGAGCGCATCTGGTCAATGCACGCGCACGAGGACGACCACGCGCACGGCCGCGAGCCGCTCGAGCACTGGATGGAGGAGGACCTCACGCATCTGCCCGGCATGTCCGCGGTGGTGGTGAAGCCCGTCTCGGTCGCCGACGCGTACCGGCTGCGGCAGCGTTTCTCCACGATGTCCGTCACGTCGCCCGAGGGCGCCGTCGTGAACCTCATGGGCGTCTTCTCGGGCGAGGTGCTCGTGGATCTCTACGCCTCGATGGGGAGCGCCGCCCGCGCGCTCTCCTTCATCACCGCGCTCACGCTCGCCGTCGCCCTCGCGGCGACCCTGATCACCGGGGTGCTCCTCGGACGGCTTCGGCTCCCGACGCTTCTGCAGCTCCGGGTCCTCGGTGCGCCGCGGCGCTACGTGGGCGCCCTCATCTGGCTCATCGTCATGACGGTGGTCGTGACGGGCGCGGCCGGCGGACTGCTCATCGGTTGGGCGATCGCTTCGGGGTGCGCGGCCTGGCTCGCCGACGAGACCGGCATCGTCATGGCGCCCGCACTCAGCCGGGCGGAGGCGCTCCCCATCCTCCTCACGCTCGCCGCGGGCGCCCTCTGCGCGCTCGTTCCGGCCTGGGCGGCGGGGCGCGCCAAGATGACCTGAGGACGGGCGCGGGGCCTTCGCCTCCGGAGTCCGGCCCTCGGGACGCCAAGGGCCTGCGCTGACCGGGTGCCGCTCCCCCGCTTTCCATCCCTGAAAAGCAAAGGACCACGCGGCCTCACTGAAGGTGAGGCGACGTGGTCCGCGTGAGCCGCGCCGCCCCCTTCAAAAGGAGGCGGCGATGCGGCGCGTCAGTAGGAGAGGCCGCGCAGGTACTGCGGCGGCACGACGAGGCCCGGGACCTCCTTCACGTGCAGCGCGCTCGCGGCGTGCCAGCCCCAGTGCGGATCGTCGATCATCCCGCGGCCGATGTCGATCACGTCCGCCGCACCCTCGCGCAGCAGCGTCTCGGCCTGCCAGGCGTCGCGGATGAGGCCCACGGTGAAGGTGGGCATGCCGGTCTCCTCCTTCACGCGGCTCGCGAAGGGCACCTGGTATCCCGGCCCCACGGGGATCTTCGCGTCCGGGGTGTTGCCGCCCGTGGAGACGTCCACGAAGTGCAGGCCCTGGGACTTCGCGAGCTTCACAAGCCTCACGGTGTCCTCGAGCGTCCAGCCCTCGGGCTCCCAGTCGGTCGCCGACACGCGCAGACCCACGGCGGTCGTTTCGGGAACGGCCGACTTCACGGCGTTCATCACCTCGCGGGCGAAGCGCATGCGGTTGTCGAGCGCGCCGCCGTACTCGTCGATGCGCTGGTTGGAGAGGGGCGAGAGGAACTGATGGATCAGATAACCGTGGGCCATGTGGATCTCAATGCCGTCCACGCCCGCGCGCACGGCGCGCGCCGCGGCATCGCCGAAGGCGAGGGCGAGTTCGCCGCACTCCTTGAAGTCGAACACGCGCGGCGTCGGATAGCCCGGCGCAAAGGGAACGGGCGAAGGCGCGCGCACGCGCCAGCCGCCGTCCATGGGCTCGACGGCGCGCTGCGGCGCGTCCCAGGGACGCGTGACGCTGCCCTTGCGGCCGGCGTGGTTGAGCTGCACGATCACCTTGCAGCCCGGCTCGATCTCGCGCATCAGGGCGATGAGCTCGCGCAGTCCCTGCTCGCACTCGTCGGACCAGAGGCCGAGGTCGCTGTCGGTGATGCGCCCGTCGGGCGTCACGGCCATCGCCTCAATGCACACGAGGCCCGCGCCCGAAGCGGCAAGGTGCCCGTAGTGCATCTTGTGGAAGAGCTGCACAACGCCGCTCTTGGCGCTGTACATGCACATCGGCGGCACCGAAATGCGGTTCGGGATCGTGAGGGGCCCCAACTGCATCGGCGTAAAAAGCATCGTCTCCATTTATCTTTCCCTTGGGCTCCGGCGGAGGGCTTCTCCGGCCGGGCGCGTCTTGTTCTGCTTTTCGTCTTCTCGGGTCCGTCCGCCCCCGGGGACGGAGGGCGGGCCCAAACAAAAAGCGCGCTCGGGAAGCCCCTCCGTCTGGTCCGGGAGGCCTCCGCGGGCGCGCAATCGTTCACTTCAGGAATGAAGGAGCTTCTTTTCCCTTAGAAAAGCGCGTCGTCATCCTTGAGCGACATTATGCGCTCGACGTAGCGGGCGATCGTGTCGATCTCTACGTTTACGTAGCTCTGCGCCTTGAGGTGCTTCAAGGTCGTCACCTGCACGGTGTGCGGGATGAGGTTGATCGTGACCAACGTATCGAGCGCCGTATCTTCGACCTTGTTGATCGTGAGCGAGACGCCGTTGATCGTGATCGAGCCCTTGTAGGCGACGTAGGGCGAGAGCTTGCGCGGCACGCGCACGACGAGGCGCCAGGACTCGGCGACGGGCTCCATCGACTCGACCTGACCGACGCCGTCCACGTGGCCGCTCACGATGTGGCCGTCGATGCGGTCCGAGAGGCGCATCGCCTTCTCGAGGTTCACCTCGCCGAAGGTGTCGAGGCCCGTGGTCTTCGAGAGGCTCTCGGCCGAGACGTCGATCTTGAACTCGCGCTCCGTCACCTCCACGACGGTCATGCAGGCGCCGTTGACGGCAATCGAGTCGCCCACGCGCACGTCGTTGAGCCCGAGCTCGGGGGCGAGAATCGTGAGGCGCACGCCGTTGCCCAACTTCTCGGGTTCGCGCACCTTGCCGATGGCCTGAACAATGCCGGTAAACATGTGATTTAGCTCCTCAGGAGAATTCGCAGGTCGCCCCCCAGCGGGAGGGCGGAATGGATGTGCCAGCGCTTCGCCGCGGAGGGCGAGGCGGGCGGAGTGACGTCGGCCGGGGCGAGCCCCGCGCCGAAAAGACAGGGCGCCACGTAGGCGAGGATCTCGTCGACGAGCCCCGCCTCGATGAAGGCGCCGGTGAGGCGCGGACCCGCCTCGACGTGGACTTCGTTCACCTCGCGCCGCGCGAGTTCACGCAGGAGCGCCGGGAGGTCCACGCGGCCGGGATTCCCGGCGGCCGGGAGTTCGATCACCTCGCCGCCGGCCGCCTCAACGGCCGCGCGGCGGGCCGCCGCGCCTTCGCCGGCCGCGGCGGTGACGAAGAGCACCGGACCGCCCGGCGAATGGAGAATCTTCGCGTCCGGATCGGTTTCGAGCCGCGGATCCACGACGACGCGCAGCGGTTGGCGCACCTGGTCGGCGAGCCGCACGTTCATCTGCGGGTCGTCGGCGCGCACCGTGCCCGCGCCGGTGAGCACGGCGCCCGCCCGGGCGCGCCAGAGCTGGCCGTCCGCGCGGGCCGCTTCGCCCGTGATCCACTTCGAGCGCCCGTCGGGGAGCGCCGTGCGCCCGTCCAGGGTAATGGCGGTCTTGACGCGCACCCAGGGCGTGCCGCGGGTCATGCGGGTGAGAAAGCTCGCGTTCACCTCCTTCGCCTGCGCCTCAAGGACGCCCAATTCGGTCGGGATGCCTGCGGCCTCGAGCATCCTCAGCCCCCGGCCGTGCACCTTCGGGTTGGGGTCGCCCGTCGCGGCGACGACGCGGCCGACCTTCGCCTCGATGAGCGCGAGCGCGCAGGGCGGCGTGCGCCCGTAGTGCGAGCAGGGCTCGAGGGTCACGTAGACCGTGGCGCCCTCGACGGATTCGCCGCGCGCCGCGGCGTCGCGCAGGGCCATGATCTCGGCGTGCGGGCCCCCGGTGCGCTGCGTGAAGCCCGCGCCCACGAGGCGCCCCTCGCGCACGATCACGGCGCCCACGGACGGGTTCGGAGGCGACAGGCGCAGGGCCTTCTTCGCCTCGTCGAGTGCGAGGCGCATCCACGCCTCGTCCACGCGCCGCCTGAGGGCTTCGGCCGACTCGGCGGGCTGGGAGCTGCTCTTCTCTCCGGTCAATTCCAATGCTCCAGCGGGATTTCGTCCGTGCGGGTCTCCTTGAGCGTGCTCTCGATCATCTTCACGAAGGCCTGCGGGTCGCTGATGTTGAGGTACACCGAAGCGAAGCGGATCCAACCGATGATGTCGATCTGGCGGAGCTCCTCAAGGACGAGTTCGCCCACGCGGGTCGTGCGGATCTCGCGCTCGCCCGTGGCGACCATCTTTTGCTCGATCGCGTCCACCGCGGCGTCGATGCGCTCGCGCGAAACGGGGCGCTTTCTGAGCGCGAGCATCATCGAGCCGCGCAGCTTCTCGCGGTTGTACTCGACGCGCCCGCCGCCCTTCTTGACGATCCAGGGCAGGCCGAGCGAGATGCGCTCGAAGGTCGTGAAGCGCTTGCCGCACTTGAGGCACTCGCGGCGGCGTCGGATCACCGAACCCGACTCGGGCGCGCGCGAGTCGACCACGCTCGTCTGGGGATGCGAACAGAAGGGGCAGCGCATGAAGGTTTCTTTCCTCAAAGGTGTTGCTGAACAATCCGATGATTTTAACAGCCGCGGTGCGGCGCCCCGCGCGCCGCCTTCGGCGCCGGCCTCCCCAAGGCGGCGCGCCGGCAAGAAGAAGGCCTCCGGCGGAGGCGCCTCTCCCGCGAAGGGGAGGGAGCGTCTCCGGCGGAGG